>Ga0222661_1000182_pt1 | contig 30436 bp, 26 predicted proteins | sample AntAcemetagen551_FD_179851 | JGI IMG/M metagenome (GOLD analysis project Ga0222661, IMG submission 179851) | Saline water microbial communities from Ace Lake, Antarctica - #551 | ecosystem: Environmental > Aquatic > Non-marine Saline and Alkaline > Saline | place: Antarctica: Ace Lake...
TTGAATAGCAAAGAAAGAATGCTTTTATTTATTTCTAAAAAAATAGAAGAACAAGTAGGTAGAATCAGAACAGAAGAAACCAGTCCTAAAAACACCACCTTGTATTTCTCTATCCTAACAGAAACAAGAGACCTGCTCATAGCCATTATGAACCTTTTAGAAATGTATTACAAAGCCTACGATGAAGATGTAACTCCTGCTAGTATTGAGGCGAAAAAGTGATCTTGCAGTTGTTTTAGTATTAACGAGAATTTAAAATAAAAAATGCCGCTATTAGTGGCATTTTTATGGGTAAAGTTAATTCAGAAGATGTTCTTCCTTAGACAAACTAGCCACTGTAGTGTTATTTAAAACTTCTAATGTTTTATCTCTCACTTCTATAAAAACAGCTTTTATTCTACAGTTAAACTCATCACACTCATCGCAAGATGCGTAATAATTCGATGACACACAAGGCAGCATAGCAATAGGGCCATCCATAATCCTTATAAGCTCAGTCATATTGATCTCCTCTGGCTTTTTAAAATAGTATATCCTTATTACACATGGAGAGGTGAAACGCTGCAAAAAGTTTCTGGAGCTGTTTCTGGAGCCGTGACTCAAGTTTTAACCGCACAAATATGGCTTCCTCTCTTTGGCTTGTCTCCAAAATTAGGACCTATTGACAACTGGGGTCTTGAAATAGAAAAAAATGCTATTGTAGTAAACACAAAGGATTACAGCACTCATATTCCTGGAATTTTTGCTATTGGAGATGTGAATACTTACGATGGTAAATTAAAACTTATATTGTGTGGTTTTCACGAGGCTACTTTAGCAGTACAGTCTGCTTATACAATAGTGAATCCTCAAAAAAAATTTAATATGAAATATACTCCAGTTCAGGGAATTCAAGGTTTTGAAAACACTTCTAAAATTCCAGAATTGGTCTAATCATTGACTTATGATTGATATTAGCATTCAAATTATTGACAGAGAAGGGAACACGCACAAAGTGATTGCACCAACAGACATGAATATGAACCTTATGGTGGTTTGTAAGAGCTATGGGTTTCCTGTAGAAGGCATCTGTGGCGGCATGGCTCTTTGTGCCTCCTGCCAGGTTTATGTAAACTCAGAAATCCATTTAGCTTCTCCAAATGAAGAGCAGCAAGCCATGCTTTCTGAGGCTTTTCACGTACAAGAAAATTCAATATTAGGTTGCCAGATGCATATGAATTCAAGTTTTGAAGGATTAATAGTAACTTTAGCTCCTGAATAAAGGCTACATAATTCTAAACAGTTATGTATAAAAATAACAGCGTAAATCAATTTTAAGCTGTAGCTATATTTCAGAACTAGACACTTTAATGAAGTCTAAAAAAAACATGCAAAGATAAAAATAGGAGAATAATAGTTTAAACATAAAAACTAAATAATATGAATGTTCTATGATACCTTGGCATGGTGGTTAAATAGTGCCGCAAAAAACTTTTCCCAATGAGAGGGTGTTCATCAGGGTTAAGCGGACCAACATTTTACCCCCCTCTTTTTTTGCCATTTAAATTGGTTCCTTTTTTCCTTTTAAAATAAAGCTCAGCTTTACTTTAGACAAAGTTTTGTAACCCGTGTTTTCACATCCATAGTTAATTAATCTTTGGTTCCTTTTTTCCTTTTAAAATAAAGCTCAGCTTTACTTTGGACAAAGTTTTGTAACCCATTTAAAAAGCTTAAAATGAGCTATGACAAAACCACAGACCACTCACCGCAATATACGGTCACTCACCGTAATATGGGATCAACAAACAACACTTATAATCACCTAAAACACCATACAATCAATCGAATCAATACACAGTCACATGACATACAATCACTCACCGCAACATCCGATCATTCGCTGCAACATCCTATCGCTTAACAAAAGGGCGCTTTTATAATCGTATCTGGTATTTCTTAAAATCTAAGGGAAATAAATTTTCTCATGCCATAAGGGGAATAAATCTTCTTTCGTCAAAAGGTATGAAGCTTCGAAAGCTGTGAATCTTAAAAGGCGTTACATTTAAAATTAAACAAAAATAGCACCCTGCATTAGACTACACAGTTCACACCAGACAAACTTTTGTTAATGGACTGGTTTCTGCTCTTACTTGGGGTCTTTACACCCCCACTACCACTACGGTAACAAAATAGAGTACGCCTATGAAAAAATTTTTATTGCTAATGAGTGGGGCTATTTCTTTGGCCCTACTCATTCATATTACTGGAATATTTATCTGTGATTTAGCCAGGCTCACAGCATATGGATATGGATATCTCTTTGGAAAATTAATCATGCTAACGCTCTTCCTATCTGTATTTATTTTTACTTACAGAAAACTTAAAGCAAAAGGGCTTTAATCCCATTCTAAAGTATACAGGTAATTTAAAATCTATTATCTTTAATATCACTAAAATCAACCCCATGAAAAAAATTATTTTTTCTTTATTGGCTTTGGCCTTTTTGGCCTGCCAAAATAACCCAAAAGAAAACGCTCCAAAAGACCTGAATGACTTTGATTTTTTAGAGATCACCATACCAGAATTACAAGCTGGCTATGCCGCTGGAAATTTTACTATTACGGATGTTATTAAGGCGTATTCTGAAAGAATAAATGCCATAGATCATAACGGGCCCAGCCTCATGTCTGTGATTGTCATAAACCCAGACGCAGGTGCTATTGCAGATTCATTAGACCAAGTAGCGCTAGAAAATAGAGGGCCGCTTCACGGAGTCCCCGTACTTTTAAAAGACAATATAGATACCCGTGATAAAATGGCTACTACTGCAGGCTCTAGGGCGCTGGCTGGCTCTATGCCACTAGAAGACAGTTTTGTAGCAGCGCAGCTGCGGGCGGCGGGCGCTGTTATTTTAGGGAAAGCCAACCTGAGTGAGTGGGCTAATTTTAGGGGAGAAATGTCTAGCAGTGGCTGGTCTGGTGTGAATGGTCAAACCAAAAACCCCTATGTACTGACCAGAAGCCCCTGTGGTTCTAGCGCAGGAAGTGGTGTTTCTGTGTCTGCCAACCTCACCCTTTTAGCCATAGGTACAGAAACCAACGGATCTATTGTTTGCCCTGCCACCTCTAACGGAATTGTAGGGATTAAGCCTACTGTTGGCCTTATTAGCCGCGCTGGAATTATTCCTATATCTGATACTCAGGACACGGCAGGGCCTATGGCCCGCACCGTGACCGATGCCGTTATTGCGCTGGGTGCTCTTACTGGACTAGATCCTAAAGACGCTAAAACAGCAGCTAGTCAGGGGAAAACACTCACAGATTATACGCCTTATTTAAAAGCCAATGGTTTAAAAGGAAAACGCATAGGGTGGTTTAAATCTGCCTTTGGAAATCATGCCGCTACAGACTCCATCACGGTAAAAGCCATAGCAACCCTCAAGGCTCAAGGTGCTATTGTCATAGAAATTGACCAAATTAACGACAAAAGCACCGGCGGGCATTCCTTTCAAGTCATGCTGCATGAATACAAAGCTGGACTCAATGCCTATTTTGCAAGCCTAGGCCCAGATGCAAAAATTAAAAATGTAGAAGCGCTCATTGCTTTTAACAAAAAAGATACTGTGGAACTAAAATACTACAACCAAGCCTATTTAGAAATGGCTTTAGAAAAAGAAGGTCTAGACAGTAAAACCTACTTAGATCACTTGGAAGCCCTTAAAAAAGAGAGCCAAGAAAACGGAATAGATAAGGTAATGGCAGCAAACCAATTAGACGGTTTTGTGGCACCTACGGGTTCTCCAGCCTGGAGTATAGATTGGTTAAATGGAGATAACTTTCATGTCTCTAGCTCATCGCCCGCCGCATGGGCGGGCTACCCCAACATTACCGTTCCTATGGGAAATGTACACGGACTACCCGTGGGTATTTCATTTTTTGGAACTGCTTGGAGTGAACCCACCCTAATAGAAATGGCTTACGGCTTTGAACAAGCCACCAAGGCTAGAATAGTACCTAGGTTTCGGCCTTGGGATAACGTAGAATAAAAGCTTTAAAGTATTTCTATTTTCTTTTAAAAAAACCTTATGAAAAACATATTAATGCTCTCTGTCATGGCAGTTTTGTCATTTAACCTACAAGGACAAGAAGCTCCCAATAAAACGGCTGCTAATAACTATGCCTTAGCCGCTAAATTCTCCCCCACCCAATTAGCAAAAATGGTGCATTCTACAGAGGTGAACCCCCATTGGTTAAAAAATGGAAATAGGTTTTGGTACCAATACAAAACCACCCAGGGATCTAACTATTATATGGTAGACGCTGACAATCGTAGCAAGACCGCCCTTTTTAATAATGATAAAATGGCGGCGTGGCTTACAGAGATCACCAAAGACCCTTATGACGGCCAGCACCTTCCCAAATTTGATTTTGAATTTGTTAAAAATGAAACCGCTATTCGCTTTAGAGTAACCGCTACTGAAATGGTAGCAGTTAAAAAAGATAGCCTAAATAACCAAGGGGTTCAAAAAGATAGTGTGGTAAAAGACAGCACCAAAAAGCTTGCTGCCAAAGACCTAAAAAAACCTAAAAAAGAGAAAAAGGTGTACCATCTAGAATACCGCTTGGGCGGGAATGGCCTCACCCTTTTAAGCAATGAAAAAGAAGCGGAAAAAGATTATAAAAAATGGGCCAATATAGCCCCAGATTCTAGTATAGTTTTGTTTTCTAAGGAGTTTAACCTCTATTGGATGGACAAGGAAAACTTCTTAAAAGCGGTTAAAAATGAAAAGGATTCTACTGTTGTAGAACACCAATGGACCACAGATGGTGAAGAAGAATTTGGTTATGGAGGTGGAAACCGTGGAGATGATAATGAAGAAGTAGAAAAGAAAAAGAAAGATCGGACTTCTATCTATGGACATTGGACAGACAATGCCCAGAAATTTATATTTCAAAAAACAGACAGCCGCATGATTAAAGACCTTTGGGTTATTAATTCTGTAGCAAAAAAACGTCCTACTTTAGAGACTTATAAATACCACATGCCAGGAGAGCTGGAGTATGCTAAAAAAGAATTATTAGTTTTTGATATTCCTTCAAAATCTCATATTAAAATAGCTTTAGACACGGTAGCCCAGCAAAATATATCTGTCTATACCAGGCCAACAAAACCCTCTAGTGAGGATGATGATTTTAAACCCAGACTGATCCTTTCCAAGAAGGGAGATCTCTATTTTAATGTCATTAGTAGGGACCGAAAGAAAATGGATGTACGAGTGGCTAATCTAGAAACTGGCGCTGTAAAAGTGCTTATAGAAGAGCGTATGAACACCTATATAGAAGATAGAGACCCTGTGCTTATAAAAAATGAAACGGAGTTATTGCATTGGTCTGAACGTGACGGCTGGGCTCATTTTTATAGATATACCAGCCAAGGGAAGCTCATTAACAGACTCACCACAGGTTCCTTTCATTCAGAGGCAATTAAAGGTGTAAATGAAAAAACAGGAACAGTTTATTTCTCTGCCCATGGGGTGCAAAATGGTATAGACCCATACTATCAACACCTATACGCAGTTCCTTTAAGCGGGAGTGTTCCAAAAATATTGAACGCTGGAGATTACACAGCTAGCACCAACCCTTCAAACGGACACCGCTATTTTGTAAGCAACTACTCTAGGGTAGACAGCACACCAAAATCTGAATTGCGCAGTGAAACCGGAGCTTTACTCATGTCTTTAGAAACAGCAGATCTCTCTGCCCTTTTTGCAGCGGGTTATCAGTTTCCAGAAACTTTTAAAGTAAAGGCAGATGACGGTATAACAGATATTTATGGCGTGCTATACAAACCCTTTGACTTTGATGAAAATAAGCAGTATCCGCTTTTAGAATACGTCTACCCTGGCCCACAAACAGAAGCTGTAAACAAAGAATTCTCTGTAAGAATGGACCGCATGGACCGCATGGCCCAATTGGGTTTTATAGTGGCAACTATGGGGAATAGAGGAGGCCACCCAGACCGTTCTAAGTGGTACCACAATTACGGTTACGGAAACCTGAGAGACTACGGGCTAGCAGATAAAAAATATGTAGCAGAGCAATTGGCAGACCGCCATGCCTTTATAGATTTAGATAGGGTAGGTATTTTTGGGCATTCTGGTGGTGGCTTTATGTCTACAGCGGCCATACTAGTATATCCAGATTTCTTTAAGGTAGCTGTTTCTGCTGCAGGTAATCACGACAATTCTATGTACAATTCTTGGTGGAGTGAAACCCATCACGGCGTTCTAGAAGAAATGAATGACAAAGGGGAAGTGACCTATCAATACGATATAGACAAAAACCAATCCTTGGCGACCAATCTTAAAGGACAGCTACTTTTAGTCACTGGAGATATAGACAATAATGTACATCCTGGTGCTACTATTCGCATGGCCAACGCGCTCATTAAAGCCAACAAACGTTTTGATTTTAAGTTACTCCCAGGCCAAAGGCACGGTTTTGGAGATATGACAGAATATTCTTTTTGGCTTAGAGCAGATCACTTTAGCAGACATCTCCTTGGCGTTCCTGCCACTGCAATAGATATTAAAGAGATAAACAAAGACATTCCTCAAAATAAATAGCACCAAATTACACCCACAAAACTAATATTTAAAAGAACAATACTCTATGGAAGCTCAGAATTTTAAAAATCACCCAAAAATAGTAAAAGGATTTCACGGATTCTTATTCCTAGCACTCATAGCCTTATTAGGAGGGGCCATCAGCTATTTTGTTACCGCAGAAGAGGGGCACGCCTATCCAGCCACGCTCTTTATACTCCTTTGGGTTATTTTAGTGACTTTTATGTGGTTCACCAGATCTTTCCCATTAAAAGCACAAGACAGGGCTATTAGAGCAGAAGAAAGCCTCAGACATTATGTGCTCACCGGTAAGTTATTGCCTAGCGAACTTAAAATGTCTCAGGTCATTGCCCTGCGCTTTGCTCCAGACGATGAATTTCTAGCACTTATAGACAGAGCTATCAAAGAAAAAATGACCAATAAAGAAATTAAAATGGCCATTAAAAATTGGAAGCCAGACCATTACAGGGTCTAATAAATAATGACAGCTAATCTTAGTATAAGAAAAATTGATGGCCTTTTATATTGTCATGTGATTTTGTTATGTAGATTTGTTAATATTAAATAAAAGTCACAATTATGGAACAAATGGCACAAAACGGTGAAGGAAAATGCCCATTCTCTTCAGGAGAAATAAAGGGAGCCGCAGGTCAAGGGAACAACAATAAAGACTGGTGGCCCAACCAATTAAACATAAATATTTTAAGACAACACAGCAAAGCGTCTAGCCCTATGGATAGCGACTTTGACTATGCAAAGGCTTTTTCAAGTGTAGATTACAAGGCACTTAAACAAGACCTATATTCTCTAATGACTGACTCTAAAGATTGGTGGCCAGCAGATTACGGACATTATGGACCCTTTTTTATTAGAATGGCATGGCACAGTGCGGGCACTTACAGAATTGCTGATGGACGTGGAGGTAGTGGAACGGGCGCACAGCGTTTTGCTCCATTAAACAGTTGGCCAGACAATACAAACTTAGACAAGGCTCGCTTATTACTGTGGCCTATTAAAAGAAAGTATGGTCAAAAAATTTCTTGGGCAGACCTCATGATCTTAACTGGAAACTGCGCCTTAGAATCTATGGGCTTTAAAACCTTTGGTTTTGGTGGCGGTAGGGCAGACATATGGGAACCAGAACAAGACATTTATTGGGGGCCTGAAAAAAAATGGTTAGACAACCAAAGATACTCTGGAGATAGAGTACTAGAAAACCCTTTGGCTGCCGTTCAAATGGGACTTATTTACGTAAACCCAGAAGGTCCAGATGGACATCCAGATGCACTGGGTTCAGCCAGAGACATTAGAGAAACCTTTGGAAGAATGGCCATGAATGATGAAGAAACCGTAGCCCTCATTGCTGGTGGGCATACCTTTGGTAAAACCCACGGGGCAAGCTCAGACAAGTATCTAGGTCCAGAGCCAGCTGGAGCTCCCATAGAGGAAATGAGTATGGGCTGGAAAAATAGCTTTGGTACTGGAAATGGCGGAGACACCATAACCTCTGGCCTAGAAGGTGCTTGGACTACCACTCCTACTCAGTGGAGTAACAATTACTTTGAAAACCTATTTGGCTACGAATGGGAGCTCACTAAAAGTCCTGGAGGTGCCCACCAATGGAAGCCTAAAAATAATGAAGGTATAGGGACTGTTCCAGACCCACATGACCCGTCTAAGAGCCATACTCCTATTATGCTTACCTCAGATATAGCACTTATAGCAGACCCTATTTATAAAAAAATATCTAAGCATTTTTATGAAAATCCCAAAGAGCTTGCAGACGCTTTTGCAAGGGCCTGGTATAAATTAACCCACAGAGATATGGGGCCAAAAGCACGCTACCTAGGACCAGAAGTTCCTAGTGAAACCCTTATATGGCAAGACCCAGTGCCTGCAGTAAACTTTAAAGTGATTGACCCAGCAGATGTGACTACTTTAAAAGGACATTTAAAACAATCAGGCCTTTCAGTCTCAGAAATGGTAAGCACTGCATGGGCTTCTGCCAGCACTTTTAGAGGTTCAGATATGCGTGGTGGCGCCAACGGAGCCAGAATTCGCTTAGCTCCGCAAAAGGATTGGAAAGTAAACAACCCAAGCCAGCTAGCTAAGGTTCTAAAAGTGTATGAAGGCATTCAAGAAAGCTTTAATAAAGTACAAAAAGACAACAAAAAACTAAGCCTAGCAGACCTCATTGTATTAGGGGGAAGTGTAGGAATTGAAATAGCAGCCAACGCAGCAGGTAAATTAGTAGAAGTGCCTTTTACTGCTGGTAGAAATGACGCCACACAAGAGCAGACAGACATTACATCTTTTGCTGTTCTTGAGCCACAGGCCGATGGTTTTAGAAACTACACAAAGACCAGATTTACGGTTTCTGATGAAGAATTGTTATTAGACAAGGCGCAATTGCTCACCCTTACACCCCCAGAAATGACAGTTTTAGTGGGTGGTATGAGAATGCTAGACAGCAACTTTGAGGGAACTGCCCATGGCGTGTTTACCAAAAACAATGGGATACTTACAAATGATTACTTTATAAATCTATTAGACTTAGACACCAAATGGGAAGCCGTGTCTGAAGACCAGGATTTATTTATGGGCCGTGACCGCAAAACCAATGCCTTAAAATGGAGCGCCAGTAGGGTAGACCTCATCTTTGGTTCTAATTCAGAACTACGCGCAATCTCAGAGGTATACGCCACTGCAGATAGCCAAGATAAGTTCCTATCAGACTTTATTGCAGCATGGCATAAGGTAATGAACCTGGACCGTTTTGAATTAAAGTCATAGTATATGATTTGTAGGTTGTTTATAAAACCCGCAACCGCCAAAAAGGCCTTGTTTTTAGACAGACAAAAACAAGGCCTTTTACAAGTCTATCTAAATGAAAAACTCTTCTATACCCCCTTTGTATTTAATACAGTCTTGGGGGTATTTATATTTACAAAGAAAAAAGAAGACACCCAACTACTCACTGTCTGGGTTTCAAACTTTCTGGCGGCAGCAAATTTGCAAGGCTTTAGACTTGTAGATTGCAGCTCAGATCCTGTCTTTTTTAGAAGGTTTACAAGAGAAGTGCTAAGCAATCAAGAAGCATCAGCCCTGGCCTGGAAAAGATACCTCAACAGCTTTTTAATTCAAGTAAATCCTTTTAAAAACCAAGGAATACAAGGAATAAAAGTTTTTAAAAGGATTAAAAAAGTCATAAAAGAAAAAGGATCTGATCCTCAAAAAAAACACTTTAAGCGGCGCTTAAAAAGCCTTAGAAAAGGGGTCTCACTTTCTAGTATAGAGTCCATTATTAAGAGACCTGACTAATTAATTAAAATAATCTCTAAAAAGAGTTTTAGAAATAGTTATTTATTCTTTCTTTAAAGTGGGATAAGACACTCCTAACTGCTCTAAATAACTGTCGTACTTTTTTTCATTGTAATAAAAAGGTTTTAAAGCCTCTTTGTATTGGCTCATAATGTCTTTATTCAAATATATAGGAGGCATATCTTCCTTGCTAATCATAGGTGTATACTGTGTTTCTGCCGTTTGAACTTCATTAAAATACTTCCAGGAAGCTTCAACTAGTCCTGGCTTTAAAAGAAAATCTAAAACAGTCATCGCAACCACCTTAGCTCCTGCAGTAACTCCTTTATGTGCTATTGGAGTGGCCATTGCTATGGCGTTGCTCCAATGATGTCCCTGAAGACCCGGTATGTTTGAAGGAAAACTTAAAGTCACAGTAGGTACCGTCCATGAAACATCACCAATATCGTCACTCCCACCACTTACTGGTTTTTCTACAGGAGGTATTAATCCTTCTAATTCCTTGTCTAATCCTTCTGATTTACTAGATTTCACTTCTTTTTGTACCGCTTTGGCAAGGGTTTGATCTGCCTCTGACCATTCAGGCAAACCAATTTTCTGAATGTTCTGATTCATGGTCTCTGCAATCACTTTATTAAAATGTCTAGGCCAGGCAGTTCCCAGTATTTGGGAGCTCACTTTGGTGTCTGTCATAAGGGCGGCACCCTGAGCTATATTATTGCCAATCTCATACATTTCCATGATACCCTTATAAGTGACATCTCTAAAATAATACCAAATAGTAGCCTTTGAAGGGACTACATTTGGCTGGTCACCTCCATCTGTAAAAATAGAGTGAGAGCGTTTAAGCGGGTCTAAATGCTCCCTTTTATAGTTCCATCCCACATTCATAAGTTCTGCTGCATCTAAAGCACTTTTTCCTCTCCATGGAGCTCCAGCAGCGTGCGCTGCTTCTCCATCAAAAGTGTAGGCTACAGAAATTAAACCGGTACCTGAAGACTGTCCCCATGAAACAGCCATATTGCTGCTTACGTGGGTAAAAATACAAAGGTCTATATTTTTAAACATTCCATCTCTTGTAAACCAGGCCTTAGCGGCTACTAGCTCCTCTGCTATTCCAGGCCATAATATTAAAGTGCCCCCTACCCCTTCTTTTTTCATGATTTCTTGTACAGAAAAAGCAGCTGAAATGTTGAGAGGAATACCTGCATTATGTCCTTCACCATGACCAGGAGCTCCGTCTACAATAGGCTTGTGATAAGCCACACCAGGATATTGTGAAGCTTTTGGAATACAGTCTACATCGCTTCCAAGTGCAATAACAGGTCCTTCTCCGTTAGACCAAGTAGCAAACCATGCTGTGGGAATGCCAGAAACTCCATATTGAATGTCAAAACCTTTCCTTTTTAGCATATCAGTAAGGTACTTGGAGGAAGCTTCTTCTTGAAAACCCAACTCAGAAAAACTAAAAATTTTATCTACCATTACCTGGCTAAGCTTGCTATTGTCTTCTACCAAGAGGGCAGATTTTTCTTTAAGTACTTCTATATTATGGATTTTATTAGCTTTTTGAGCAGATAAAGACAGCCCTATCAATAAAAAAGGCAAAAATAAAATTTTAAAATTCTGATGCGTGATCGTTTTCATACGGTTGGTTTTAAATGAATTTAAATATAATGAATTGAAGGCAAAAACCCTGCAAATAAATTATTTTGGTGCTGTGAGTCTCACTAAAACCATACTCCCTATATAAAAAGGCATTGGCCTAATTTATTTGCTGTGCTTGTAAAAAAAGCAAAAAGTACCTTAGAGTTTTTTTACGTAGTCCGTAATAATAACTATGGTTTGTCCCGCTACTTTCCCTTCAATATAAGTAGCATTTTCAGGATCTAAAGAAATGCGCCTTACTGCAGTTCCCTGCTTGGCCACCATACTGCTTCCTTTTACTTTTAAATCTTTAATGATCACCACAGCATCTCCAGGCGCTAAAATAACCCCATTGACATCTCTGTGAATAACAGCATCTGCTTTGTCTGCTCCGTCTCCAGCAGCCGCAGCCCAGGCCAAGGTGTCTTCATCTAAATACATCATATCTAACAATTCCTGTGACCACCCAAAAGGTTTTAAGCGGTGTAACATTCTCCAAGCCAATACTTGCATAGCGGGAAGTTCACTCCACATGGCGTCATTTAAACAGCGCCAATAGTTGGCGTCTCGCTCTTCTGCGTCTAAGTCTGATAGGCAATTATGGCAAAGTACTAAGCTAGCTTCTATCCCACTAGTGGGCGATGCTGGTAATTCATATACAGCTAAGGACTCTGATGATCCACAGCATTCACATTTTTCTTGGGCTCTTTTTAAAAGGTCTTTGTCTATATTCATGGGTAATTTTGAGTCTTAAAAGTAAACAAAAGACTGGTTTAGAAGCTGTTTTTAAACTTTATAATGGTTCTATTTAAAGTACTTCTTTTTAAACCAAAAGGACACCCTCACTAAAAAAATTAGGGCCGGAACCTCTACCAATGGTCCAATGACCCCAGCAAAAGCCTGCCCAGAATTTAAACCAAATACAGCAATAGCAACAGCAATAGCTAATTCAAAATTATTCCCTGCTGCCGTAAAGGCTACAGCGGTTGTTTTGTCATAGCTTGCCCCCACTGCTCTTGTAAAGAAAAAGCCTATGACAAACATGAGAATAAAATAAATAAGAAGCGGTAGGGCAATTTTTAGAACATCCTTAGGAATGGTGACAATTAACTGCCCCTTTAAAGAGAACATCACTACAATGGTAAACAGGAGTGCTATGAGGGTCATGGGAGCAATGGCAGGCAAAAATTTCTGCTCATACCATTGCAGTCCTTTTGCTGGCACCAGTATTTTCCTTGAAAGAAAACCTAATAAAAATGGCAAGCCCAAGTAAATAAATACAGACTCTGCAACGCTGGCAATAGAAATATCTACAATAGCGCCTTCAAAGCCAAAGTATGGAGGCAATACAGTAATGAAAATCCAGGCATAAAAAGAATAGGCAAAGACTTGGAAAATACTGTTAAGAGCTACTAGTGCAGCACCGTAGTCTGAAGAACCGTCGGCCAGGTCATTCCAAACCAAAACCATGGCAATACACCTAGCCAAGCCTATTAAAATTAAACCCACCATATACTCTGGGTAGTCCCCAAGAAATATAATGGCTAAAAAAAACATAAGTAAGGGGCCAATTACCCAATTTAAAACCAAAGAAATACTCAGAATTTTTACGTTCTTAAAAACCTGAGGCAAAAGAGCGTAATTCACCTTAGCCAGCGGCGGGTACATCATGAGAATAAGCCCAACAGCTATAGGAATATTCGTACTCCCGTTACTCATGGTATTTATAAAAGAAGGTGTTTCTGGAATAAAATACCCCAGGCATAAGCCTAGTAGCATGGCTACAAAAATCCAAAGAGTGAGATACTGGTCTAAAAAAGAAAGTTTTTTGTTCAAGGGAGGGCTTTAAATATTGTTAACAACAGTCTTTATTGGTGGTAGGGCCTAAGGCAAAGAAATCACTAAAAGCCAACTGAACTTCTCCCCAAACCTTTTCATCTATACAATAACAAACTGAGGTTCCCGAGATACTACCCTTAATAAGGCCTGCCTGTTTTAAGGCAGTTAAATGCTGAGAAATAGTAGACTGAGCCAAGCCTATTTCTAAAACCAAATGGCCGCAAATACAAGAATTCATCTTTATGAGCTCTTGTAAAATAGCAATCCTTGCAGGGTGGCCCAAAGTCTTAGCAATAAGGGCCATTTTATTTTGACTTTCTGTAAATATTTCAGTTTTAGTGAGCCCCATATTATATCTATATATTGCAATATTACGATTAATAAATAAAAATCTCTAAACCTCTCTAGAATAAAAATGTAGTACATTTAAAAAAGTTAATCACTACACCCATGAAAAGAAGTGCCTTTATTAAACAAACCAGTGCTATGGCTGCACTGTCATTTATTCCTTTAGGATCTAATTTTAGCTTAAAGGAAAATACCCGCCCCTTAGGCCTTCAGTTATTTACAGTAAGGGATTTTATGACCAAAGATCCTATAGATACTTTAAAGAAATTAAAAATCATGGGCTATACAGATTTTGAAACCTATGGCTATGACGTTGAAAAGAAAAGCTACTACGGATATTCACCCACAGACTTTAAAAACATTTTAACAGATCTAGCGCTCACAACCTATACCGGGCACTACGGGCTCCACAGTCTTATGAACGCAACAGACGCCCAGCTAGCGCGTTATGTGGCTTCTTGTATTGAAGGAGCTAAAGCACTAGGAGACTCCTATATTACTTGGCCAAAATTAGATGAAGCTTATAGAAATGTAGCCGGCTATACCCTTTTAGTAGAAAAACTAAACAAGATAGGGAAGCAAATTACAGAAGCAGGATTGGGCTTTTGCTACCACAATTTTGGATACGATTTTGACAGCTATGGAGGAAAAACAGGTATGGATTGGATTTTAGAAGAGACTAACCCCAACTATGTGAAAATTGAAGTAGATTTTTATTGGGTCATGCATGCTGGAGTGATCAGCCCAAAGGATCTCATTGCTCAGGCGCCTGGAAGGTTCCCGCTTTGGCATATAAAAGACATGGACAAAGCCACTAAAGACTATACAGAACTTGGAAATGGTTCTATAGATTACACCCAAGTACTACCAGATCCTAAAACAGCTGGTCTGGAGCGTTACTACATAGAACAAGGAGGTAATTTTGCGCAAAACTCAATGAAAAGCGTAGCTGATTCTGCTACATTCTTTAAGGCTAATATTGAGGAACTTATTTAATACCCATAACGCTGTGGGCCTCCCCTTCTAATTTCTTCATTGGCGTGAGCCTCAAATTTCTTAAAATTTACTCTAAAAGCGTTGGCTAATTTAAAGGCAGTGTCATAGTACTTTTTATCATCGTTCCAGGTAGTTCTAGGACTTAAAATGTCACTAGGAACTCCAGGACACTCACGGGGCTGCGCCACCCCAAAAACAGAGTGAATGTGATATTGGTCAGAATTGTATAAGCCTAAATTTCCATTGAGAACTGCGCTAATCATAGCGCGGGTGTATTTTAATTTCATTCTAGTTCCAATTCCATAAGGGCCTCCAGTCCAACCTGTATTCACTAGCCAAACATGTACGCCAGCATCTTTCATTTTAAGGCTCAGCATTTCTGCGTATTTTGCAGGGTGCAAAGGCATAAAAGGAGCGCCAAAACAGGCAGAAAAATTAGGAGTTGGCTCAACAACGCCAGCCTCTGTTCCCGCTACCTTAGCCGTATAGCCAGACATAAAATGATAGGCTGCTTGGCTGGGGGTTAATTTAGAAATTGGAGGCAACACCCCAAAGGCATCTGCGGTTAAAAAGAAAATATGTTTTGGGTGTTCCCCAATAGAAGGTGTTTGAATATTCTCTATATGCTCTATAGGGTAGCTTACCCTAGTATTTTGTGTGATTGAAATGTCTGAATAATCCACATTACCTGCTGCGTCTAAAGTAACATTCTCTAAAATGGCCCCTTTTTTAATGGCGCCGTAAATTTCAGGTTCATTCTCTTCAGACAGGTTAATCACCTTGGCATAACAGCCTCCTTCAAAATTAAAGATCGTATTTTCAGAGGTCCATCCATGCTCGTCATCTCCAATGAGTTTTCTATCTGGATCTGCAGAAAGCGTGGTCTTTCCTGTACCTGAAAGTCCAAAGAAAATAGCAGTGTCTCCTTCTTTTCCAACATTGGCTGAGCAGTGCATGGGCAGGGTGTTTTTTTGAGTAGGCAATATAAAGTTTAAAGCAGAAAAAATTCCTTTTTTAATCTCTCCCGTATACCCTGTTCCCCCAATAAGGGCTACTTTTTTAGTGAAATTTAAAATAGCAAAGTTGGCTTGTCTGGTCCCGTCTAAAACAGGGTCTGCCATAAAACCGGGTGCATTTATAACGGTCCATTCAACAGTAAAAGTTTTAAGATCCAAATCTGTTGGACGCAAAAACATATTATAGGCAAATTGATTGGACCAAGGGTACTCTGTCACTACCCTGATATTGGTTTTATAATTGGAATCTGCACAGGCGTAACTATCACGCACATATATTTCTTTATCACTTAGGTAGGCTCCTACTTTCTTTTGAAGAGCGTCAAATTTACCAGAATCAAAGGGAATATTAATTTCTCCCCACCACACTTGGTCCTGCGTAATGGCATCCTTTACAATAAAGCGGTCTAATGGAGAACGTCCTGTAAAGGTGCCCGTGTTAACAGCCAAAGCGCCAGAAGAGGCTTCTACCCCCATCTTTTTCTGAAGACTTATCTCATGAAGCTGCGCTGCGCTTAGTTGATACTTTACTTGGGTGCTTTCAATTCCCTCTTGCTTTAAAAATGCGGTGATTTTATCTGGAACAGGCATGAATATAACTTAAAGTTTATAACATTTTACGGGCGTAAAGTTACATAAAAAACGTCCACAAAACAGCGGTTTATTTCTTTTGATAAACCCTCACATAATCTACTTCCATCTGGTCTTGAGTGAAATTTGGATCTACAGCGCCTCCTAAACTCCCCCCTACAGCTACATTTAAAAGCAAGTATTGGTCTTTATAAAAGGGCCAGAAATCATTGCTCCTATCCTCTGGCTGGTAGGTGAAAAATACCTCGCCGTCTACCGTGAAGTCTATTTTTTGTTCTGTCCAGACCATTCCATACACATGAAAATTCTCAGTTACATCTGTCACTGTTAGTTGCTTTAAGGCAGGATCATCTCCGTAACGCCCACCAACGTGTAAGGCTGACTGAACCATGAGGTGGTTTTCAAAAAGCTGCTCCATAATATCAATTTCACCACAAACAGGCCAACCTACCTCTGGTAAATTAGTGCCTAATGCCCATATGGCTGGCCATGTGCCTTGGGTTCTGGGTAATTTGGCTCTTACTTCCACTTTCCCATAGGTAAAATGTAGCTTGGAATTAAACCTGGCAGAGGTAAACTCTTTTGTGCTTCCAGAAGATTCAAAAAGTTCTTTTTTAGCAATAATCTTTAAAGTTCCCTCGCTCACAGTAGCGTTGTCAATTCTATCTGTATAGTGCTGTAATTCATTGTTGTACCAACTCCCATTCTCAGGAGCAAAGGTCTCTAAAAACCATTTGTCTGGATCTGGAAGGCCGTCTTTGTCAAACTCGTCTGCCCATACCAATTCATAAGGGTTTTCTTTTAGTGTAGGGGCTTCTTTCCAATAATCGTAGACCATCCAATCTGCCACGTACTCATTCCAATATTTAGCGCCAAATTCTATATGCTTGGGGTGAGGTAAATAGCCCTTGTCTCTATCTTCTTGAGTCTTAAAACTCATAGAAAAAGCGTGTAAAAAACCCCTTTCATAGCCCTCTGGAGACACGTTTTCAGAAAACTGAAAATCATGTACTCCGGGAATGGGCACTAAGTACTCATAGGCAATATCCTTAAATTTTTCAACAGATACGTTTTCTTTAAACTTCACAAATACCAGGTGTACCAGTACTTTGTTGTCATCTTCTTTTTTATCTTGTCCAAGCACCACCATAGGCAATAGCATTAGTAGTAAAATTAGTTTTTTCATTTAAATTTTTTTAGGTTTTAACAACAACCGCCACCGTCATAATGAAAGGTAGACGCGCTAACAAAAATATCTTTTCTATCTAACAATCCTAGTGCGCCCGCCGTTTTATCACAAATAGAAAGGGGCTGATTTTGCAAAAGTGTATGCCCGTTCTGGTCATCAAAATAAGATTCTGAACCAAAGTAAATAGCAGATTTTCCAGTAAATACGCAGGGGCCGTCTGCCTGTATAGGGTCTTTAATGGCACATACTTCTACACTTTCAATAAAAATATTTTCTTCAGTAGCGTAATGCGCCCTATCTAAAATTCTATAGGGCCTCCTGGCTCTAATTTCAATGGTGCCAAAGCCAACATCTGTCAGCATTTTTATATAGTCATTTAAAGGAATAGCCCCAGAGAGACAAAGCGCTCTTAGGCGATCGTCATTTCTAAGCGTCTCATTCATGGGCTGCTCACAGGTGGGGTCACTCATCACCAACCTACCGTGAGGCTTTAAAATTCTATACATCTCCTCAAGCGCCTTTTTTAACTCCTCCATTTTAAAAATATTAAACAAACAGTTTTGTGCGGCTACGTCTATAGAATTTTCTGTAATAGGCAGGTTTAGGGCATCGCCCTTTTTAAGGGCTATAAAATCACTTTTAAACCAATCGTTTTGGGCCTCAGCAATTTTAAAATTGCTGGCCGATGCTTCTAACATTTCATCTACCACATCTATCCCTATCACGCCGCCTTTATGTCTAGAAAAATAAGCAAACTGCAGCAGCTCCATGCCACCTCCAACACCCACATAGGCTATTTTAGGGTTGTTCACTAAATCTCTAGGGTGTACCGTACTGCCGCAGCCGTAATTCATTTCCTGCATGATGGTGGGAACCTTTAAACCTGGAAACTGCCAAATAGGCGTGGTGGTGCAGCAAAGACCTACATCTGGGGTTAAAGCGGCCGCTCTGTATACGTCTTTGGTAACCTCTAAATAACTCATAATTTTATAATAGAAAATTTTCAACAAGCTACTAAAACTTATTGAAAAGCACTCTATAAACTTGGGTATAAAAGGATATGACTCCTACTTATTTAGAACCAAAAAGGAACCTGATGAATGACGTACAAATACCAGGGAATACCAAATATAATGTTCATAGGGAAAGTAATGGCCAGCGCCATGGGAATGTATAAACCAGGATTGGCCTTAGGTGCTGCTAATTTCATAGCGGCAGGAACAGCAATATAAGAGGCACTTGCCGCCAGTACAGTTAGCAGCAGTCTATTGCCGTCTTCTGGGCTTAAAGCAGCACTTAAAATAGCTGTTAGGGTTCCATTTATGAGTGGTATTAAAATAGCAAACCCAAAAGCAAACCATCCATTTTTAAAAAAACTCTTTAACTTTTGACCGCTTGTAATACCCATATCTAATAAGAAAATAGATAGAAATCCTTTAAAGAGATCTGTAGCAAAAGGTTTAATACCCTCTGCTTGGCTGTCGCTGGCTATGTATCCAATGACCAAGCTACCTAAAATCATGACCACGCTACCATTGGTAAAAGCGTGCTTCACAACAGATAAAAAGTCAGATTTTTCTTGAGACTCACCTCTGTAAAGAGAAATTAGCAATACACCCGCTACAATGGCCGGGGCTTCCATAAGGGCCATAACAGCCACCATATGGCCCCCAAAATGTATGTCATGGGCTTCTAAAAAAGAAACTGCGGTAATAAAAGTCACAGCACTCACAGATCCGTATGCAGCGGCAATAGCCCCTGCGTTTTCTACTCCTAGCTTTTTCTTTACTATAAAAAAGCAGTATATGGGAATAATTAAGGATAAAAGAATGGCCACCACTAGGGTCCAAATCACTTCTGTTTCAATAACACTATGGGAGAGTTCTTGCCCCCCTCTAAAGCCAATGGAAAATAAGAGGTATAGGGTAATAAATTTAGAGGAATTAGCGGGTATTTCTAAATCACTTTTTAATTGGACCGCTAAAAGGCCTAGACAGAAAAATAATAAAGAGGGGTTGGTCAGGTTATCTGCTAATAGTTTCCACTCCAAAATATAAAATTTATTGTTGAAATTATCAATTAATTTGCAAAAATAATAAACTTAACTCATATGTTTTAATTTATGTTTTTAATGGATACTATAACATTAAGTTATGTTTTAATGATTGTATGAAATAACAAAAAATTGAGTGTATAAGGGTGTTTTCAATTGTTTTTAGTGCTTCTAATATAGGATGGCGTATTGGCTTAGAAAAGAATAAAAAATAATTTTCAGGGAGGTCTTATATCTTATTCTATCTTAGTGTCATGGATGAAGAAAAAAAAGCTAAAAACAAAAAAACCAATTTAGGTGGGGCCTATAAATTTAAGATTGCCAAAAAGTATAGCAAACCCAAAACCAAAGGAGATAAAATTGCCAACAGAAAAAAGAAAAAATAATAGTGTTTAATATTTTAGTATATTCGTTAAACAATACTTAATCATACTCCCCCTATGAAAATGCTACTTTTAAAATTTTTTTCCCTTCTGTTCATCGCATTCTCTACTACAGACAATTCCTTAAGCAACAAAGGCTTTGAAGGCAAAGCTTATTATTTTTCTAAATCTAAAATGGAACTAGGAGATTGGGGCGCAAGAATGAGCGAGGCCCAGAAAAAAGAAATGCAAGGGAGGCTAAAAAATAGGTTGGAGAAAACATTTGTTCTCAGTTTTAATAAAGACGAATCTTTCTTTAAAGAAGAAGAAAAAATAGATGCCATTTCAGGCGCAACAGACTCTTGGGGCAGCAACTTTGCCAGAGGAGAACAGTACAAAAATGTAAAAGAGTACCGCTTAGTTCAAGAGCAAGAATTTTATGGTAAAAAGTTCTTGGTTAAAGATTCCCTACAAACCATTGCATGGAAAATGGGAACAGAATCTAAGCAAATAGGACAGTATATGTGTTTTAAAGCCACCGCCACTATTCCTACTGAAGAACTTGATTGGTACGCTTTTTCATGGGCAGATTTAGCTTCTGAAGAAACTGTTACAGAGATAAAAATGACAGAAGTTGAGGCTTGGTACACCTTACAAATACCACTACAACACGGTCCTGCAGAGTATTGGGGCTTACCGGGGCTTATCTTAGAGGTAAGTGCAGGAAATACGACCATGCTATGCTCCCAGATTGTACTAAATCCAAAGGATGGTATAGACATTAAAATGCCAGATAAAGGGAAAGAGATCACCAAAATTGACTACAGAATTACACTCAAGAGTAAAATGCTTGAAATGAGAAATAATAGAGGCAGGCGTAGAAATTAAGCCATCTGTATTTTCATTACACACCCCCTTTAACAAAATAACAATCATGAAAAAACTAAGTATTGTAGTCATGCTTCTAATGTCTATTGTTTCCTATGGACAGATTAAACTGGAAGGGGTGGTAAAAGACAGTTTAAAAAACCCCCTGGAATTAGCCAGTTTAGTAGCTATTAATAAGGAAACAAACGGGCTAGAATCTTATGTAATTACGAATAAAGATGGGGGATACGTTCTAGATTTAAAAAAAAATGTCAATTACAGAATTCAAGTAAGCTACATTGGATTAAAAACCATTAATGACAGCTTGAGCACCAGAGGCATTGATATTGTTAAGAATTATACTTTAATTCCAGATTTTGCATTAGATGAGGTAGAACTTATCTACAAAATTCCTGTGGTAGTAAGAGGAGATACTTTGGTCTACAATGCAGACTCCTACACCAACGGTTCAGAAAGAAAACTAGCAGATATTATAGACAAATTACCAGGAGTACTTATTAATGAAAATGGACAAATTGAGGTAGAGGGAAAAGTGGTTAATAAATTAATGGTCAATGGCAAAGACTTCTTTGATGGAGACACCAAAATAGCCACTAAAAACATCCCCTCAAACGCTGTAGATAAAATTCAAATCCTCAAAAATTATGCAGAGGTGGGCCAATTAAGTGGCGTGCGCAATAACCAAGACAATGTAGCCATTAATATAAAACTAAAGGAAGGCAAAGAAAGTTTTTGGTTTGGAAATGTGACTGCTGGCGCAGGAGATTCACCAGAAAATACATTGTATGTCACCCAGCCAAAATTATTTTTTTACAGCCCTAAATATAGTATTAACTTTATTGGAGACCTCAATAATACAGGAGAAGTTGCGCTTTCTACAAGAGATATTAGAGGGTTTGGTGGGGGCTTTAGGGCGCCAAGCAATACTAGCGGAACCAGTATTAACTTAGGAGACAACAGCCTTAATTTTTTAACAAATCAAGGGAATGCCCTTAAAATTGAAAATAAACTTGCCACCGCTAATTTTAGTTACGCTCCTAATAAAGCCCTAGACCTAAGTGGTTTTTTAATTTTTAATAGCAGCGCTATTTTATCTAAAGAAACCAGCTTTGTTCAGTACACAAACCCAGACTTTGGTATTCCAGACGAGGCCACAGAACAATCTAGCAAGGAACTTTCTAGTCAGGGATTGGCCAAGCTAAGCGCCTCTTACAAACCAAATGCCAATAACCAGTTGGAATACGATGTTTTAGCGCGGGTGTCTAACGATTCTCAAAGACAGAATATTTTTTCTTCTGTGCTTGGCAACACTGACCAAACAGATAAGGTAACGCCTTATAGCATAAATCAGAACGTAAATTATTACTACACACTTAATGAAAATAATATTTTTGCTTTTGAAGCCCAGCATTTAATAAAAAATGAAAATCCATTTTACAATGCGGTACTAGAAAACAATATCAATGGATTTAATGCCTTTAATACAACTGCAGTTGCTTTAGGTTTAGAGACCGATGTAAATGAGTACGACCTAGCCCAGAACAGAAAAATAAAATCCAACCAACTAGATGCCAAGCTAGATTACTACTACATTATAAATTCTAAGAGCAACCTAAACCTGACCCTTGGAACCATTTTAAGCCAGCAAGCATTTAACTCCAACATTTTTCAATTTTTAACAGATGGGTCTCAATTAAACCCAAGTCCTAATTTTAACGAGGGCAGGGCTACCAATGACACCCAATACAATTTTAAAGATGTTTATTTAGGGGTTCACTACAGACTAAGGTCTGGTATATTCACTTTTACACCCGGCTTTTCTCTACATTCCTACGGAAACAAGAATAGTCAGTTTGGAGAAAGTTTTGAAGATAATTTTATAAAGCTATTACCAGATTTCGAAACACGTATACAGCTTAAAAAAGGAGAGTCCCTCACCTTAAACTACAATATGCGCAATCAGTTTACAGACGTCACTAGGTTGGCAGAAGGCTTGGTGTTCAATAACTACAACAGCTTGCAATTTGGGTCTCCTGACCTTCAAAATGCCCTGTCTAACAACCTAAGTCTATTGTACAGCAGCTTTAACCTTTTTAACTATACCAATGTGTTTGTTAGGGCTGCTTACTCAAGTAATATAGACCAGATAAGGGGGCTTACGAATTTTGAAAATGTAATAAGAACCAACACTTTTTTTAACTCCAGCTTTGCAGATGAAAATATGAGCCTTTTTGGAAGGGTTCAAAGGACTTTTGGGAAAATAAGAACCACTCTGAATTCTAATTTTAACTACAGTAAAATTAATCAGTTTATTCAGAACCAGCGTTCCATAAACAAAGGCTTTACCCAGTCCTATACCCCTGGTGTGAGCACCAACTTTAAAGTAGCACCCAATGTGAGCCTTAACTATAGGTATTCAGTCACAAACAACAACCAAGGGAGCCGCAAAACTAAATTTATCACCCAAGCTCCATCTATAGACTTTGACGCCTATATAGTGAAGAAAATTACCTTTAGAACCAATTATGTTTACACCGCCCAAGAACTTGGGACAGGAGAAGTACAGTCTTTCCAAAATTGGAATGCAAGCCTCTCTTATAGAAAGGACAAGGACGCCAAATGGGAATATGAATTGAAGGCTACTAATATTTTAAATATTGACTCTCAAGTTAGAAACAGTGCCAACAACCTATCTGTTTTTACTTCAGAAACCTTTATTCAACCTAGGTTCATTACTTTTAGGTTTGTGTATAGCTTGTAATTTTAAGAGGGGCTATTTTTTATTGTACTTCTTGCATTTTTTTAACTTGGGACAACAATATTTTTTTTGGTGTAAAGGGTATCATAGATATCATTGCCTTTTGCATAAAACTGAGTCCAGAAATCACATCTAATTCTCCATTTAACATTCCGTTGTACCCGTCCTGGGCCACACTTCTAGCACTGGCAGTTTTCTTAAACATGGCCGTTTTATCCATTCCAGATACTTTTCCAAACTGACTTTCTGTAGCGCCAGGCATGAGGTTGGTCACGGTAATATTTGTGTCTTTTAATTCTTCTGCAATGGCATTACTAAAGAAAGTTACATACGCTTTAGTAGCAAAGTATACAGCCTGTAGTGGGCCAGGCATAAAGCTTGCGGTAGAAGATACATTTAATATTTTTCCTTCGTTGTATTTTATAAAGTCTTGTAAAAAGTAATGTGTTAAAGAAGTTAAAGCCGTAATATTTAATTGAATCATAGACACATCTTGCTCTAATTCTCTTTCATTAAACTTTCCTAGCCCACCAAAACCCGCATTATTAATTAAATAATTTACATGTATGCCACTACTTTTAACTTGTTCGTATATTTCTTTTGACGCGTTGGCTTGAGTGAGGTCTTTTTGAATGACTAAAACATGCGTGCCATAAGAAGCCTCAAGTTCATTTTTTAATTCATTTAAATTATTTTCACTTCTTGCTACAATAATTAAATCACCTCCATTTTCTGCATGAATTTTAGCAAATTCTTTTCCAATGCCACTACTTGCTCCTGTAATTAATGCTGTTTTTCTCATTTTTAAATTTTATAGTGAGTACTTCCTTTGTATTTGACTTAAGTTTAAACTGAAATTTCCAAAAAAATTATATTCCAATTCATAAATAGAAAAGGGCAATTGTAAAGTTTCCTAGTTGCAAATACACTCATTTTTTACTGTAAACAGATATGAAATGTGCTAGATAATAAAACATCATTATCCATTTGTCTTTTGCAAATAAAAAAACATAAAGCACTTATTCAAATGCTTTATGTTTTAATAACCCTACAAATTGATTGGAATTTTTAATTACTAATATTTACTTGCTATAATATATCGCGGTAAAAATTCTATAGCTTAAATAAATACCACTGGCTATCCAAATAAGCCATCTGTTTTTTAAATACCATTCCATAATTTCAGATTGTACACCAAGGTATTTCTTTTTAATTATCCCACCAAACCGGTGTGACAGGTGTTTTCTGATTGGTCAATACATTGGCTTCATTTCTTGCTAATTCTGTAGCCGGATATTCTGCCCTTCTAAACCATTGACCGATAAATTCATTAGTGTCTGCTGCAGTTTCTAACCTAATTTTTAAGCCTTTAAAGGCTTTATCAGAAAAATCATACCTTCTAAAATCTACAAAAGTCTCAGGATTTAAGAAGTTGTGAATATATTTTTCTTTTAAAATATGATGTAACATTAACTCTGACTGTCCTACTGCAATGGCGCTATCTGAAAAATAAGCGCTCCCTGACACTCCATAAAAACTCATACTCCCCTTAATGCCCTCTAAATAAGCATTATAGGCCGTGGCATTAGTGCCTTTAGAGTCTAAAGTGCCTCCATTTACTAAAAAGGCAGCTTCTGCTTCAATAAATTTGGCTTCTGCAAAGCTAATGAGCATTAAAGGAGCGTCTACGCTGGTATAAAAACCATCGGTCTTAAAGCGGGTATTACCCGCAGAGCCATCGGGTGAAACCCCTATCCCTCCACTTACAAAACCTTTGTATTGAGTATCAGCACTGGGAATTTCTGCAAATAAAGGCAATCTTGGATCAATCAATACATCAGTGCCTTGGAAGGGATAATAATCTCCATTCATAGAGCTCACAAGCTGGCTAGCAAGATCATTACTTAGGTTTCCAGTAGCTCTTGATAATATTTCTGAAGAATACCAAGGATTGATGTTTTTTTCATTGTAATACATTAAAAAATCATCTGCATCAGATTGATAACCATTGGCAATTGTAGAAAGAACGTCATTAGCGCTCACACTCCCTTTGTTCACCAAATGTAGCATATATCTTGCTTTAACAGTGTAGGCAGTTCTGAGCCATTTTTGCTTATCTCCTCCGTAAATAAGGTCTGAGCTTCCCAAATTAAAACCAGAATTGTCTTGGCCACTTAAAGCAGTTATGGCATTGTCTAACAAGTTAAAAATGCTGTTATAAACAGACTCTTGGCTATCAAAAATTGGAAAATTATTATTAGGGCCGTTAGAAGCATCTAAATAAGGGATGTTGTCCCAGGTATCTGTAGCAATACCCAAATTAATAGCGGTGAGAATATCAGCAATGGCTCCAATATGTTTGGAGTCTGCCTCTACAGCTTTTTCCTTAATAGCTTTTAAATTAGGAAGTATATACAAATATACTTGACTCCATAAACCACTTGCAGATGTTTGTCCTGCAGCACCCCCTCCAGTACCTACAAAATTTTGAACATAGTTACCAAAGCTCAATTCTGCAGATCGCTGTGCTTCCATTGTACTGTGAATGACCGGAGCCATTAGATCCTGTATTCTTAGCTGTGCTAAGGTAGCTGTATTTGATGGAGTGTTTACGTCAAAATATTCATCACTACAAGCGCTTAGAACGGTAACAAAAAATACAGTTACGAGTATTTTATATGTTATATTTTTCATTTTAAACTTTTTTAAATTCCTATGTTAATTGCAAATGAATAGCTTTCGCTAATGGGGACACTTAATCCTGTAAAGCCATACACATTACTACCTGCGCTGTATTGATTTCCTTCTGGGTCAAAACCATCAAATGGTGTCCATAACAAAAGGTTGTTGGCATTGACAGAAAGACTCACTTTAGAAAGTTTTAAAGATGTTAAGAGTTTAGATGAAAGGTCATAACTCAAGCTTAGGTTCCTGACCTTAACCCAAGATGCGTCTTGAACTAATACCTCAGAAGCCCTATTGTACTGTGTGGAGCTTCTGTAATAATTTTGACTTAAATTCCCTTCAACAGTGTTGGTGACAAAGCCACCATTTCCATTGTCCATTACACCACTTAAAACTGTTGGTTCTCTTAAGGCCGTACTTTGTGGATTTCCGTTTCTAATTGAATTTCTGAGACCAGAGTCATAAAGGTCTCCTCCTTTTTTGTACTCTAAAAGGAAATTAAACCCAATCCCTTTCCATTTAAAATTACTTCCAATAGAAGATATGAAATCTGGAAATGCATTTCCAACCTTCACTCTTTCGCTTAGATCTACAACTGGAAATCCGTTAGAAGCTATATACCTCTCCCCATTTTCATACCTCCATTTGTACCCGTACAAGGTTCCCATTTTGTCTCCAGCTCTTATTTCAGAGGTAACCCCTGCAAAACCAGAATTTGCAAATATAATGGACTCAATATCATCTGGTATTTCCAATACCTTCCCTTCACTGGTAGACCAGTTTAGGATGAGTCCCCATTTAAAGTGGTCTTTTTGAATTATATCTGCACTTACCAATAATTCATGACCAAAAACCTCAAAATCTCCAGCATTTCTCGTTATGCCAGAAAGTCCTGAGGAGTATGCGGTTCCCACAGTAAAAATCTGATCTTTAACTCGGGTGTTAAAGTAGGCGTAATCTATCCTAACTCTATCTTTTAGAAATCTAAGATCTACTCCAAATTCTGTAGACTGATTCTTTTCGGGGACAATATTTAAATCTCCCAGATTGGTGCTTCTTCTGTATCCACCAGTACCCCCAAAAGGAAAATCGCTATCTACTATAAAATATTGGCCTACGTCTCCAAATCCAGGCCCTTTTCCAACTTCTGCCCAAGATGCTCTAATTTTACCAAAGGTAAAAATATCATTCTTTTCAAAAGCTGAAGAAATGTCGTAGGCCAAACTGGCAGAAGGATAAAAGAAAGATCTATTTTGAGAAGGTAGGGTAGAGAGCCAGTCATTTCTTCCTGTAAGACTTAAGAAAAGCCTGTCTTTATAGCCTAATTTAAGTTCGCCAAATACCCCCATATTTCTGAGTTGGGTCACATTATTATTAATGAAAAAATTGGTGGTATTTCCTATTTCATTAATACCAGGAACATTTAAACCTTCTCCTCTGGCCTGATCATAATCTAATTTAGAATCCGATATTTGATGACCTAAAGTAAGGTCTGTGGTGAAATCTTCTGACCATTTTTTACTAAGAGCAATAAGTAGGTTAGATTCTAGTGCGGTAGAATTAATATTCTGATTCAACACAAAACCGCCTACTTGAGAACCTCCATCTAAATCTGCTCCTACAAATCTATTTCTTTTATCTGAATAGTTGTCAATTTGTGCCGCATAGGTAATGTTAATCCACTCTTTTGGAGTCCAATTTATTATAGCACTTCCCACCCATCTATTCACGTCGTCTTCAAGACTGCTGGTTTCCATCAGATATCTTGGGTTGTCAATAATTCCAAATGAATAGTCTCTTTCTGTACCATCTGGATTCTTATAATCATTAATGGGAAATGTGCCTGAATAGTAAGCAAGGGCACTCATTACAGATTTATCTCCCCCGTTGGCTCTTTTCCCACCAGATTTGGTATAAGAAACAGACGTATTTAATTTAAATTTATCAGTGATTTTATAGCCTGTATTGAGTCTAAAATTTGTCTTTGCATAGTCCGTATTTGGCAAAACGCCTTCTTCTGCGTTGTTACCCAGGGAGAAAAAATAATCTAATTGATCATTAGCACCACTAATACTCAAGTTAGATTGTGTGTTCACTCCAGTTCTGAAAATATCATAAGGACTGTAAAATTGATCATCGGATAAATCAACTACTGTTCCATTGGCAAGTGTGGCAGAATTGTCAGTGTATTTTGGGCCCCAAGAATAAAAAGAAGTGGCATTCTGAACCCTGTTAAAACCGGTTTCTGAATTTGGATCGTACAAGGTTCTGGGGAATCCACTAAACCCCTCTCTATAGGTAGTTTGTAATGTTGGTGTTTTATTGATGTTCCTATAACTAGCAGAACTAGTAAAGTTAATTTTAGCTTTCCCCTTTTTACCCTTTTTAGTGGTGATGATGATAGCACCATTAGAAGCCCTCACCCCATACAAGGCAGTGGCTGCTGCGCCTTTTAAAACACTAAAGCTTTCAATGTCTTCTGGGTTAATATCTCCAGCCCTGTTAGAAAATGCAAATTGTTCTGAACTATTAGGGGAATTAGAACCAGCACTAGGCCTTACTTCTCCTGCAAAGGTGTCATTATTAAAAGCAATACCATCTACTATAATCAATGGTTGGTTACTTCTGTTTGGATTAATAGAGGTAACCCCTCTAATTAAAATGTCTACCCCACCTCCAGAACTTCCAGATGTTCTATTAATTTGCACCCCGGCAATTCTACCTTGCAAACTCTCTATAGCATTAGCTTGGCCATTTAAGTTTAGGTCTTCACTGTTAACTTGGGTAACAGAATACCCCAAGGATTTTTGCTTTTTCTCAATACCAAAGGCGGTTACCACCACCTCATCTAAAGCACTAGCGTCTTCCTCTAAAACAATAGTAATTCTAAGCTCTTTGCCTATTGAGAAATCTTTGGTCATCATACCCACATAAGAAAATCGCAAGAGATCTCCTTCTTTGGCGTTAATGACGAAATTTCCATCAAAATCTGTGATAGTTCCATTAATGGAACCTACAATTAAAACAGAGACACCTGGTAAGGCTTCTCCATTTTGATCTTTTACTATTCCACTAATTTCTTGTGCAAAAGAAAGGGCACAAAATAAAAAAGCAAAAAGCGTTAAAAATATTTTTTTCATATAATTTATATTAAAATTATTTATATAAATATATAAAAAAATGTGAAATGCTAAAAAATGTGAAATTTTATATCAAATACCTGCTCGCTTCTCCGCTAACACTGACCATTATTTATTCTACCCAAAAAATAGATGGTGTAAATATCTTCCTGGGTAAAATGTAAAACCACCCGCAATTACTATTGCTCCAAAGTATAATAGAATCATTTTTCGCTTATGAGCCCTCACATTTCCTTTTTTAATAGCCCAATAAGCCGTTGGAACAGTATAGATTGTCAGAAAGCTAAAACTGTGAATCCATCCAAAGTGATTCAAAAATGTGGCGCCAACTCTGGCAGGCATAAATAGTGTTATTAAAGCAGTTACCATCATTAAGATCATATAAACTCTTCCAAAAATTTTATGAATACCAGTCCCTTTTTTAATGACTAAGAGCAATGTACCTATCAAAAAACTAGGGATTACTGTTGCTAAATGAAGCTGCATTAAATCAATATATCTCATTGTTAAAATACTTTATAATCATACTATATCTTGTAATCTCTTAAAAATACTAATTTTAAGGTGTATAAATTTAAAAAATAGTCTCATTATATTGAGAACATTTACAAATGATAGTGTATTATTCTTAGTAGCTTCCTTCAATAAAATGATTATTAAAGGCCAAAAAAATATCCCTTATTAAAAATATATCTCATAGCTTAGCACTATGCATTTAAGAGTAGTTAGGATATTTTGTGGCATTTCTCATTTAATTTATGGAGTACTTACTTTAAACCATCCTTTTTACATTGAAGAATTTGTAAGATATGGATTCTCAGAATTAAGACTTTTGGTTGGCCTTGGCCAAATTTTCTGTGGTGCTGGACTATTATTTGGTACTGGAAAATTTAAAATTTTATTGATTAGTTCCTTTGCTCTTACAATTATGATGGCAGGTGCCTTAGGAACAAGAATTAATATTAATGACAATATGATTCAGTCATTGCCTTCCATATT
>Ga0222661_1000186_pt1 | contig 30057 bp, 34 predicted proteins | sample AntAcemetagen551_FD_179851 | JGI IMG/M metagenome (GOLD analysis project Ga0222661, IMG submission 179851) | Saline water microbial communities from Ace Lake, Antarctica - #551 | ecosystem: Environmental > Aquatic > Non-marine Saline and Alkaline > Saline | place: Antarctica: Ace Lake...
TTTTGGATGAGCAACAAAAGCACTTTCTATTTCAGCAGTTCCAAGGTTATGACCAGAGACAATAATTACATCATCTACACGACCAGTTATCCAGTAGTAACCATCTTTATCTCTTTTAGCCCCATCACCAGTAAAGTATTTTCCATCGAACTGAGAAAAATAAGTATCAATAAATCTTTGATGGTCACCGTAAACAGTTCTCATTTGTCCAGGCCAAGATTGAGAAATGCACAACCTTCCTTCACCAGCTCCTTTAATTTCTTTTCCATTTTTATCAACTATAGAGGGCTTTATTCCATAAAAAGGTTTACTTGCTGAACCAGGTTTTAAGTTCATGGCCCCTGTCTGTGGACTAATTAAAATTCCACCAGTCTCTGTTTGCCACCATGTATCAACAATGGGACATTTAGAATTTCCAACTGTTTTGTAATACCACATCCAAGCTTCAGGATTAATAGGTTCTCCAACAGTTCCTAATAGTTTTAAAGATTTTCTTGAAGTCTTCTTAACAGGTTTATCACCCTCTCTCATTAATGCTCTAATAGCAGTGGGAGCTGTATAAAAAATATTAACTTTGTGTTTATCAATAATCTGCCACCATCTTGAATTATCAGGGTAGGTTGGAATTCCCTCAAACATTATTGTTGTTGCACCATTAGCAAGTGGTCCATAAATAATATAGCTATGACCTGTTACCCAACCAATATCAGCCGTACACCAATAAATATCTTTTGGTTTGTAGTTAAAAATATATTGATGTGTCATGGATGCATAAACCATATACCCACCTGTTGTATGTAAAACTCCTTTCGGTTTTCCAGTAGAGCCAGATGTGTAGAGAATAAATAAAGGGTCTTCCGCATTCATTTCTTCAGGTTCACATTTATTTGATGCATCTTTAATTAAATCGTTATACCAAACATCTCTTCCTTTAACCCAATCAATTTTATTTCCTGTTCTTTTTACAACTATACATTTTTTAACTTCAGGACATTTTTTTAATGCCTCATCTGTGATTGCTTTGAGAGGAATAGTTTTACCACCTCTAACACCTTCATCTGCAGTAATGACGTATTGAGACTCGCAGTCATTAACCCTGCCAGAAATAGAGTCTGCTGAAAATCCACCAAAAATAATAGAGTGAACTGCACCAATTCTAGCGCAAGCTAACATTGTTACTGCAAGTTCTGGAATCATAGTTAAATAAATTGTAACTCGATCACCTTTTTTAATCCCTAGTTTTCTTAGACCATTTGCAGCTTTAGAAACTTCACTATGCAATTGTTTGTATGAAATCTTTTTAGTATCTTTTGGATCATCACCCACCCAAATAATCGCTGTTTTATCTTTTTTATCTTTAAGGTGACGGTCTATACAATTGGCAGATGCATTTAATGTTCCATCTTCATACCATTTAATTTTAACTTCTTTTTTACTATATTTTATGTCTTTAATTTTTTTGTAAGGCTTAATCCAAGTTATTCTTTTTCCTTCTCTTTTCCAAAAATTATTGTTGTCTTTAATGGAGTCAGAGTATTTTTTTTGATATTTTGCTTTATTTATTAAAGCACTTTTCACCCACTCTGGTTTAATCTTTATGATTAATTCTTTTTCTTCAATTTTTTTTAAAACTTTTTTCTTAATAGGTTTTATTTTTTTTTTAACTTTTAAGACTGATTTTTTTTTTGGCATGAATTTTTTTTTTCAAATAATACTCATCTTATTTAAAATTTTCCAGCTTTTAGAGTCTATGGGCATAACAGACAATCTGCTTTGTTTAATAAGTGATAAATGGCTAAGAGACTTAGTTTTTTTAACCTCTTCAAGAGTTACACTTTTCTCTAATTTTTCTTTAAATTTTACTTGAACAGCTACAAATCGTCCATCTTTGTCAGTTTTATCAAGGAAAGCCTCTTTAATAACCTCGACTATACCAACGATTTCTTTACCTATATTTGAGTGATAAAAAAAACAAAGGTCTCCTTTTTTCATTCCTCTTAAATTTTTAGCTGCTTGGTAATTTCTTACCCCATCCCAAGGAGCTCCTTTAGCACCAGCCTTTATTTGCTGATCAATTGACCAAACATCAGGTTCTGATTTCATTAACCAATACTGCATTTTATTTTCTCACTACTTATTATTTAATCATATTTATTAATTAACACTTTTTAAAAATATAATATTGTTTATATTATTTTTATGTCATTAAATAAATGGAATAAAATATTTAGCAATAAATCTCATTATATAACTAAAAACCCTTACAATCTAATGAGCTATTCACTTTTTACCCAAGTGTATTCTGATACGATAAATTATTTTGATTTCTTATCAATAATCAAATTTATTTCTAATAAATTATCATTAAAAAAAAATAGTTCTATATTAGATTATGGGTCAGGCAATGGAGCAGTGCTTTTTTATTTTTTAAATAATTTTTCTTTAAAAAAAAATATTTCTATAGATATTAATAAGTCTTTTCTCAATTATCAAAAAAAATTTATTAAAAATACTAAATTTCTAAAAGTAAATTTTTTTAATCCACAAAACCTTCTAAAAAAAATAAAAAAAAATACCGTTGATAACGTTATGTGCAATTCTGTATTTCAATATTTTATTTCTGAAGAACAGGCAATGATTTGCTTGTTGGAACTTATAAGAATATCAAAAAAGAAAATATTTATATACGATATTAAGAACAAGGAGTTGAAAAAAGAATATCAGGAGGTAGTAAGAAATAGACAGGGCCTTACTAAACTTCAATTTAGTAAAAAATATCACAACACTCCAGTTCGGACATATTACAAATCATTTTTTTTAAAAAATAATAAATTAAATAAGATTGTTAAATCTATTAAAATTTATCCTCTACCTAGTTGTGCCTTAGATAGTAAGTTTGGTTTTTGTTTAATGATAGAAAAAAAATAGATATTTTTCGTTATTTGACTTAGATTATGAATATTTAAAGGTAAATATTAGTAGAGTAAATTTAAGATTGTGTTATTAAATAGGTCAAATAATATTATGACCGGAACTATTGTAAACTGTTTTTACTCAATCCTTGTTGGTTTTTTAATATATGTCACTTTAATAATTATTAGACAGAACTGGGTTAATACAGTTCATTATTTAATGACATTTCTGTTATTGCCTCCAATAACCTTCATAATTACCAATGTGATATCAAATAATTTGGCTTTATCTTTAGGTATGATAGGAGCGTTATCTATAGTAAGATTTAGAAATCCAGTTAAGAATCCATTTGAACTTGTTATGTTTTTTGGTTTGATCACGCTAGGAATATCATTTGGTGTTAGTTCAAAATTTGGTCTGCTACTTTTCGTGATAATTGAAGGGGTGCTTATATTTTCAAAAATAGTTGAATTTTTAGCGAAAAAATTTAGATTTTTAAATTTGTTTAAGTATTCTTTTTCAGTAAATGATGGAGTTTTAAAAAATTTCGTACAAATAGAATCTAGTTCTAAAATTGACTATCTAGAAGATAATCCAGATTTAATTTATTTCTCAACTAACAATAGAGATAGTTTCACTTACAAGATTTCTGTAAAAGATAGAATTCAAATTAAAGATATAAGAGAAAAAATTTCATCTGAAAAAGATGTTGTCAATGTTGACGTCAGATATGGTGATTAGAATAATTTTATTTATTTTTTTATTCACATCTCCTCTTTTTGCTGATTGTAGAAATATAAATGATTTATTAGAAGGCAAAATCGAGAATATTAAAATTGAATTTAATAAAGAAAAAAAATTCATTACCAAGGTAAGTAAGTATTATATTAATTATAAAGAAGTAACATCTTCAAAAAAAAGTATTAATAAAAAAAAAAGACATAAGGCAAAGATTATAATTAACTATGATAACGGAAATTCTTGTAGTTATAAAGCAAGAATAAGAATGCATGGTGATGGGATTGACCATATTAAATTAATAAATGGTACGCCTACATCGAGTTTAAATATTATCTTAGAGGAGGGAAATATAAAAAATATAAGAAGATTTATATTGTTTCTTCCTAATAGTAGAAATTTTGATAATGAAATTTTTGTAACAACTCTTTTTAGTCATTTAAATTTTTTATCTCCAAGAACATTTAAAATAAAAGCAAATGTTCACGACAACAACGTTGATTATATTTTTCAAGAGTCATTAAAAAAGGAATTTCTTGAATACAACAAAAGAATAGAGGGACCAATTTTAGAAAGTAATGAAGATATGGAGCTATCAAATCTTGAAATGTCAAGAGTTTCAAATACTGAGTGGATAAAAAATAATAAAAATAAATATCATATAAGTTTAAATTCGATCAAAGATTATAATTTAAGTTTATTGAAATCATACCAATTCAGAATTATTGCGGGGGATGAAACAGTTAGATTAGACAGACAAGATTTTACAAAAAAAGAATTTAAAAAAATTAGTACTTTTGATGCTTTAATGTATGGTCTGGGAGGTGCACATGGACTTAGCTATGATGATAGAAGATTTTATTATGATCCAGTATACTCCACATTAGAACCTATCTACTATGATGGGGACTCAAATATTTTATCAAAAATTAATTATGATATTGTTTTAGGTAAATTTAAGAATAAATTAGACCCATGGAAGATAATTAAAGAACCATATCTAGACCTTTATACTAATTTAGAAAGAGATCATAAAAATAGAAATAGGAATCCCACTGTAACATATTCTGCAAAACATGGTGCTTCCACAGCAATTGAATTGTTAAATAGCATTGATACTGAGTTGCTGTTAAGTGAATTAATTATTAATGATTTCAATACTATCTCATTAGAAAGATTAGATAAATTAATTGATCATATTATTTATCGTCTAGAATTAATTTCCAAAGCTAGAGTTTATGATAAAATGATTGAATTAGAAAAATCGATATATTCAAAGCATAAAGATAAGATGAAACTAAATGAAAATCTTAACCTAATTTTTAAAAAAAATACTTGGCCACGAATATCAGATAATGAGTTTTCTTCTTTTACAAATTATGAAATTGAAGAATGTAATTATAAACTAACTATTTGTAAAAATTATTTGATTAATGAAAAAAAGTTAAAAAAATTATTAGAGCAAAAAAAAATAAATTCAAAAAAAAGTGTTTTTATTAATTTTACAAAAGAAAACTACAAAGAAGCAAATATAACAAAATCTAAAAATTCAATTAAGAATAATTTTAGAAAAATTCAAATATCAGACTTTTTTAAGATATATATCAATAAAGATGTTCAAGTTTCTTTGGATAGAAAAAATAAAAAGATTGATCTTAATTATTTTTCTAATTTAGGAAGATCAATTATAATGGATTCAAATATAGATGCTTGGACAATTACTATGAATAATCTAAAAAAAAATAAAAATGAAGAATTTAATAATATCTACAATTTAACAGGTTGCTTAACTTTGATTGATAGCTTTATAAATAAAATAAATATTTCTGGTGATAATTTTAATTGTGAAGATACTGTTAACTTTATAAGATCTAAAGGATCAATAAATAATTTAAACATCAATAATGCAAAATTTGACTCATTAGATGCTGATTTTTCTCAATTAAAATTTAAAAATGTTAAGATTAAAAATTCTGGTAATGATTGTTTTGATCTCTCATACGGGATATATGATATGGAAAGTTTAAACCTTCAGGAATGTGCTGATAAATCAGTCTCAATAGGTGAAAAATCCACAACTACAATTGATAATTTGATAGCTAAAAATTCTAATATGGGAATTGCAGTTAAAGATTCTTCCAAAGTAATTATAAATAACGCTTTGATGAATAATTTAAATATTTGCCTGAATGTATATAATAAAAAACAAGAATTTAATGGCGGATTTTTAAAAGTCAAAAATTTTACCTGTAAAAATTCTGAAAATAAAATTAATAAAGATGATAAATCCATTCTAATTGTAGAAAATGAGCTTTAGAATTGAAAAAAAATATGAGTTTAATTTAGCAAAGCTCCAAAATTTTTATGAGTTTTTAAACAAAAATTCTTCAAGTGAATTATATCCAGGTAGATTAATTAAATCTATTTATTTTGATAATTATTTTTTTTCATCTTATCATGATTCAATAGAAGGAACAGTTCCTAGAAAAAAAATAAGAATAAGAAATTATCCAAGCACAACTGATAAATTTAATTTAGAAATTAAAATTAATTCAATAGAGGGAAGATACAAAACAGTTGAGAACGATATTAATTATCATGATATTTTAAAAAATGGATATTTTGATTGTGCCTATGGCATGTGTGTTCCGGTGGTAGAAATATCATACTTTAGAAAATACTTTTCAGTCTTTAATTTAAGAGTTACTCTTGATACATCCATTTCCTATAAAAGATATGATGAAAAAAAAGCTATGCCAATTATGGAAAGTGCAATCATTGAAGTTAAGTCAAATAATTTGAACGATTTAGATTATATTGATAGAAAATTTCATTTCCAAACAACAAGATTTACCAAATACTGTAATGCAATAGAAGAACTAAGTATTTCTTGTTAGCTTACGAAATCTATCATCTATTGCTAATGTTAATTTTGTTTTTAAATATGCTAATTTTACAATTTGACCCCAGCACCTTTAAGAAAAGCAGCACTCTCATCTAATGGCCATCTAGGTTTTACTGAATAATCCAAACTGTTAAATTGTTTTAACTTAAATTTTTCCAGGCCAACCATTGCAATCATTGCAGCATTATCTCCACATAAATTGATAGGTGGAAATATTGCTTCAAAACCTTCTTCTTTACAAAGATTAGTTAGAACCTCTCTAATTCTTTTGTTTGCAGCAACGCCACCAGCAACCACGAATTTATTTTTATTTGTTGTGTTCATTTTTTTAAATTCTTCAAAAGCAATTTTGCTTTTCTTATACAATATTTGCTCAACTGTTTTTTGAAAAGATGCAGCAAGATCATATTTTTCTTGATCAGTTTTAATTTGTTTTGAGATTTTTAAAACAGCAGTTTTTAAACCTGCAAATGATAAATTACAGCCTCCTTTATGAAAAATTGGTTTAGGTAATTCATATTTATTAGGATCACCTTTTTTTGCATATACTTCAATTTGTGGCCCACCAGGAAACTCTATTCCTAATAATTTTGCTGTTTTATCAAACGCCTCACCCACAGCATCATCTATAGTTGTTCCTAATCTTTTGTAATTTCCTAAACCTTGCACACTTAAAAATTGAGTGTGACCTCCGGAAATTAAAAGTAATAAGTAAGGATAGTTTAATTCAGAATTTAATTTTGGGCTTAACGCATGTCCTTCTAAATGATTAACAGCTATAAAAGGTTTATTGAGTGAATAGGCTATTGCTTTTCCAAAACTTAAACCAACAGATAGACAGACTATAAGACCAGGTCCTGCAGTTGCTGCTATAGCATCTAAGTCCTCCATTTCTACTCCACTTTCATCAAGTGCTTTTTTTGTGATTAAATCTATTTTTTCCATATGAGATCTTGCGGCAAGTTCAGGAACAACGCCACCAAATTCTTTATGAACATCTACTTGACTTGAAACAATACTTGATAAAATTGTTGGCATACCTTGATCATTTTCAGTTATGATAGAGGCAGCTGTTTCATCACAGCTTGATTCAATTCCTAGTATTATGGGCTTTTTATTCATTAAATTAGTTTTTATTAATAATATAATCTCAATATAAGTGTGGAGTATAAAGCAAATAAATGAAAAATAAAAAAATTATTATAGGTTCAAGGGGAAGTAAATTAGCACTGATCTATGCTGAAAAAGCTAGGGAGAAAATTCTAACCTATGCAAAAGATTTTGGAATTGAAGAAGTAACCATTAAAAACATTGTAACTAAGGGTGATCAGGTTCACGATAAAAGATTATCTGAAATAGGGGGTAAGGGACTTTTTTCAAAAACCATAGAGGTTGAATTATTAGATAATAAAATAGATATAGCTGTTCATGCATTAAAAGATATGCCTTCTGAAGAAACTAAAGGATTGTTAACAAATTGTTTTTTGGAAAGAAATGACCCAAGAGAAATTTTAATTAGTAGAGACAATAAAAATTTAAAAGATTTAGCCCCAAATGCAATTGTTGGGACTTCTTCATTTAGAAGAGAGTTTCAAATAAAACAAATAAGAAAAGATCTTGAGTGTAAATTAATTAGAGGAAATGTTGATACAAGAATAAGAAAGCTAAATGAAAATTTGTATGATGCAATTATTTTATCTTATGCTGGGATTGATTCTTTAGGATTAAATCAAAATATAGCTCAAATTTTTTCCACTACTGAAATAGTCCCTTGTGCTGGACAAGGTGTTATAGCTTTGCAATGTAGAAATAATGATGAAGAGTTAATTGAATTATTAAAAAAAGTTAATCACCAATCAACACACAATTCCATGAAAGCTGAAAGAAATGTTCTAAAGATTTTAGAGGGAGATTGTGAAACGGCGGTAGGAGTATTTGCTAGTATCAATGGTAATAAAATTAATCTTGAGGCTGAGCTTTTTTCGCTTGATGGTAGCAAAAGGTTCCATTTAAAATCATCTGAAAGTATAGATAAAGCTAATGAACTAGGAATAGAGATGGGAAAGACTCTTAAAAAGATATCTAATAATTCTTATAAAAAATAATATGCATATTTTATTCACAAGACCATTAGAAGATAGTCATGAAATGATATTAAAATTTCAATCTCTTGGTCATGAAGTTTCTCATTTACCACTAATAAATATTGAGAGTTTAAAATATGAGCCCTTAAATTACTCTGAGTTTAGAGCTATTATTTTTACAAGTGCTAATGCTGTTAAATTTTTTGATATAAAAAATATTGATAAAAAAATAGCATGTTTTTGTGTGGGCAGTGCTACTGAAAAGAAAGCTAGAAGTGGTGGCTTTCAAAATGTCTTTGCTGCTGATGGGAATGTAAATAATTTAAAGGAATTGATTTTACTAAATTTTAACTCTTCTGAAGGAAAGCTCCTTTATATTAGTGGAGAGGTCATCTCTAGTAATTTAGATCAGGATCTAATTTCAAATGGTTACACTATAGAACGAGTAATTAACTATAAAGCCAACCCAATTGAAAAGTACGATGAAGACTTTATTGAAAAACTAAAATTAAAAATGCCAGAAATTACTTACATTTACTCACAAAATAGTGCCATTAACTTTTTAAAAATGATTAAAAACTATCAGCTAGAAACCCTATGGATGAATACTAATTTAATGTGCATTGGTGAAAAAACCTCCTCAATTCTTAACGAAATTAAATGGAAAAAAATTTTTCTTTTTAACCCTGGAGAAGAAGAATTTTTACTATATAAAATTTAATTATGGAGATATTTAATAATTTTAGTGACCTGTTTATTTCTGTTTGGTCTAAAGGCATACGAGGAGTGGATATTTTTCAAATACTAATTGGTATTGGAATATTTTTTATTTTTCTTATTTTTAGAGGAATAATAAGTAAAGTTATTATTAAAAGACTAGAAGCTATAGCAAAGAGAACTACAAATAAATTAGATGATACCTTTGTTTATGCAATGGAAGGACCAGCTAGGTTTTTACCAATTGTTTTAGGATTTTTTATCGCAAGTTATTATATGTCTTTTGGTGAAGATGCTAGAGCTGTAGTTGATACAATCAATAGAACTTTAATAACAATTTTAATTTTCTGGTTAATTCATCAAATCGTCGAACCAATTTCTTATATATTAAGTGGATTAGATAAAATGTTAACACGAGAGTTAATTGGATGGATTATTAAATCATTAAAAATTTTAATTTTTATTTTAGGTTTAGCCGCTGTACTTGAACTTTGGGGAATAAAGATAGGACCAATTATTGCTGGACTTGGTTTATTTGGTGTTGCTGTTGCTTTGGGTGCGCAAGATTTATTTAAAAATTTAATTTCAGGAATTTTAGTATTAGTAGAAAAAAGATTTAAGATCGGAGATTGGATTTTAGTAGAAGGCATTATTGAAGGTATTGTTGAGAAAATTGGCTTTAGATCAACTGTCTTAAGAAAGTTTGATAAGTCTTTAGCTATAATTCCTAATTTTCAATTTGCTGAAAATGCAGTTATTAATATCAGTGAGACAACTAACTGGAGAATAGATTGGGCAATAACTCTTCAGTACGATACGACAGTTGATCAATTAAAAAAAATAAGAAATGAAATTGAAAACCATATCAAGAAAAGTGATGATTTTGATAATGCTGTGGGAATCGCAGTACGAGTTGAAAAGTTTTCAGATAGTTCTATAGATATGAGAGTTAGATGTTTTACTGCCTCTAATAGTTTTAGCACATGGTTAGAAGTTAAAGAAAAACTAGCAATTGAAATTAAACAGATTGTAGAAGGAAATAGTGCCGCTTTTGCTTTCCCAAGCCAGTCAATTTATATCGAAAAGAAATGATAGCTATTTTTTATCTAGTCCTTCAAATATTAAAGCTTTATTCATATGTGGTAATTGCAAATGTAGTTATTAGCTGGCTTGTTTCTTTTAATATTATCAATACTCAAAATAGATTTGTTTATTCCATTTTAGAGATGACATATCGATTAACTGAACCAATGCTCAATAGAATAAGACGATTCCTTCCTAATTTAGGTTCACTAGATATTGCACCAGTAATATTACTGTTATTGATTTGGTTTATAGAAATGTGTATGAGGTTGTATATTGCACCAATTATTTTTTAAGGAAAATTATGATCTTAATAGATGGAAAAAAAATAGCAGCTGAGCTTAGAGAGGAACTAAGAAAAGAGGTTGTAGAATTAAAAGCTAAACATAATAAAATTCCAGGACTTACAGTAATATTAATTGGAGATATGGCCCCTAGTCAAATTTATGTTCGTATGAAAGAAAAAGCTGCGAATGAGGTGGGGTTAAAATCTGAAGTAATTAGATATCCAGGGACTGTGGAAGAAAAAACAGTATTAGATAAAATTGACGAGCTAAATAAAGATGAAAGTATTTCAGGAATTTTAGTCCAATTACCCTTACCAAAACACATTGATAAGCAAAAAGTTATCGAAACTATTTTACCTGGAAAGGATGTTGATGGATTTCACCCAATGAATGTTGGAAATCTCTCTTCTGGTTATGAAAGTTCAGTTCCTTGTACGCCCTTAGGATGTTATTTAATGATTAAAAAAATTGAACCAAATCTAAGTGGAAAAAAAGCAGTTATGATTGGTAGATCAAATCTAAATGGTAAACCAATGGCACAATTACTTTTAAAAGAAAACTGCACTGTAACAATAACTCACTCAAAAACTAAAGATTTAAAAGCAGAATGTTTGGAAGCAGATATTATTGTTGCGGCTGTTGGTATTCCAGAGCTTGTAAAAGCTGACTGGGTTAAAAAGGATGCAATCGTAATTGATGTAGGAATTAATAAAACTGAAAAAGGAATAGTTGGTGATGTTGCATTTGAAGAAGTTTCAAAAGTTGCAAAAGCTTTAACTCCTGTTCCAGGTGGAGTAGGACCAATGACCATTGCTTGTTTATTAAAAAATACTATTGAGTGTTTTAAAAGATCTCACAAATAAGTGTTAAAAGGAATATTTAGAAAATTTCATATAATTCACAATATTTATATTAAACATAAGTTTTTTTTGAAAAAAAAATCTTATGCAATGAATAATGAAGATTTGGCAGTATTAGGTTATTTTAAAGATAAAAAAAATGGCTTTTATGTTGATGTTGGTTGTTATCATCCAATACATAGAAACAATACATACTTACTACATAAGCAAGACTGGAAAGGTATAAATATAGATACAAGTGAGTTTTCGATTGATCTATTTAATCATATGAGACCTAATGATCTTAATTATAATTATGCAATTTCTAATAAGAATGAAGTTATAAAACTTTATTATCAGAAGGAGCTTAGTCAATTAAGCACAACTGAACGAGACCAAGCAGAAACTGTTTTTCAAGGGAATATAAAAGAAAAAGAAATAGAAGCATTTACTCTAGATGAAATATTAAATAGAGATAAATATAAAAACACCAAAATTGACTTTCTAGATATTGATGTTGAAGGAGCTGATTTAAAAGTTTTGGAGGGACTTTCTTTTGATAAGTTTAAACCTGAGTTAGTGTGTGTGGAAATTCATGCAAAAGAAATAAAACAAAGTGATATATATAAATTTCTGGTTGATAAAAATTATGAGTTACTTTGGTCTGGCGTCTTTAGCCATATTTTTAGAAGATTAAAAAATTAAAAAATCAATTTTTTATTGACTTCTAATTAGGGGATAAACTTTTGGGTTTAAATATTTTAAATTTGTTAACATAATTAAAGCCAATGTTACCAAACCAATACTTCCACTAATGTTAAATAATATTTTTAAATCTAATTGCCATGCTAATTGAAAGACATTTTCAATAACATAATAAGAGCCGATTACAGCAAAAAATATTGCAATTAATATTACTGAAAAAAAGATTAAAGCAAATTCTATAACAGAAGATAAAATAATTTCTTTTTTTGAGAAACCTAAAATTTTAAAAACTAAGTTTTGAAACTCTTTAATTTTACCTTGTACGATAATTGCACTAGAGATAACAATTAAACCTATAATAATTGTAATTGCTGAAATTAAAATTACAGCAATAAAAACTTTGTTTAATATATTAGTTACCTTTGTAAGATAATCAGCAATTCTTATAATTGAAATACTGGGTAGAATTTCTAATAGCTTGGCTTCTTTGAATTTTGTTTGATCCTCAAATTTAGCTGTTGCTAAATATTCGTGTGGAATAGTCTTTGCAAATTGTGGATTGAACAACATTGCAAAATTTATAGATAAATCTCGATAATCAACTGCTCTAAAATTAACTATTTTTCCTTCAATCTCTCTTCCATAAATATTAAGTGTAAAAATATCTCCCAATTTTATATTAAAATCTTTTGCAACTTCACTATCTAATGAAATTTGAAGTTTGTTAGGTTTGGATAAATCCCACCACTCACCTACAACTATTGGGTTGTCTTCAGGAATCTCAGCGGCCCATGATGAACGTCGATCACTTCCAATTACCCAATAACTATTATTATCTTGTTTAATATAGGTTCTTGGATCTATTCCATTAATCTTAACAATGCCTGTTGCAACCAAAGGCACTATTTCTAATTTTGTACTAGCATCCATTTCAATAATCGCACTTTCAAATAAATCTCGATCAGAATTCTGTATCCCAATAAAAAAATAATCAGGTGCGATCTCAGGAATAGATTTGGCAATTTCTCTTTTAAAATTTGTACCAACCAATGCTAGTGTTAATAATAAAGTTACACCTAAACCCAAAGACATAATTGTGATTGGAGTAATACCTTTCGTTTGAGTAATATTCTTAATTGAAACTTTAAAAGGGATATTGGAGATATTCTTTAAACTTTTTAGTAAAAAAACAATAAATTTTGAAAGTAAAAAAAATACAATTAAACAAATGAAAAAAGCTAAAAAATAAACCAAACTATATAAAGGTCTAGCTGAACCAACGACAAATAGCATTATCAAAGCTGATAAAAATAATAAACTTACAAAGATAGATTTTTTTGAATAATAAAATTGTAAATTTTGAAATACATTCCTAAATAAGTTAGAGGCTTTTACTTGATCAATTGCATTTATAGTTGGGATAGAAAAAATGATTAATACCAACATACCGACAAGGAATATCTTAATAAAATTAGTCAATGAAAATAAGGGTTTAATATCTAACCCTAGACCTTCAGACAAATATACATCAGCCACAGGAACTAATAAAAAACTTAAAGCATAAGAGGCGACACTTACAAAGGTAAGTAAAATTAATAATTGTAGATAATATATTGTTTTTATATTTAATGAAAAAAACCCTAAAGCTTTCTTTACTGCAATAGACATATTGCTTTGATTAATAAAGGATAGCAGAGTATTTGCGATACCAATACCAGCAATTAACATAGCGCTAATAGATATAAGGGATAAAAATTGTGAAAAGTTATCAATTATTCTTCTAAGACCGCTAGCTGAATTTTCAGGATAACGCAGTCTTACCGTAAGATCATCTTTAAATATCTCTTTAATTTTATTCCTAGTTATCTTTGTATTGTCTCCTTCATTAAATTTAACCTTATATTCATAATTTAAAAAGCTACCCAAGCTATTAAGCTTTAATAACTCTAAAGTTTTTTTACTTGTTATTGCAAAATCACCAAATGCTACAAAGCCGCTTACATCAGGCAGTGATTTTATCACCCCAACCACTGTAAATAACTGATTTTGAACTTTAATTTTTTCATTCACTTTGAGATCTAAAGTTTTAAAGATATTTTCATTAACAATAATAGTATTTTTTTCTTGATGAATTCTATCCATTGCTCCAACAGGCTCATGAATAACTTTTCCATATAGTGGATATTTTTTATCAACAGTTTTAATTCGAGTGAACAATGACTGATTATTGTCATTTACTGATGAAACCATGGTTGTAAATTCAACCATTGCAGAAATTGTTGTAAACTTTCTTACTTTATCAACTAACTCTAAATTTCCCTGCACTCTATTGTAATCAATTTCAACGTCTCCCCCCAATAAAGACTTAGCATTATCATCTAATTCTTTTTTTAAACTGTCTTCAATAGTTAAGATTGCACTTAAAATAAAAAGACTGATAAATAAAGTAAGAATAATACTAAAAATTTTGCGATAGTTTCTAACAAGATCTCTAAACGCATATTTTAAAATAAAATTAAATTCAGAAATTTTAAGCAATTTTTCCATCTTTAATTATAATTTTTCTTTTTGCTTTATTGGCTAGCTTAGGATCATGAGTTACCATGATTAAAGATGAACCCTCATCCTTGACGTACTTAAATAATATATCTGATATCATTGCTGAGTTTTCACTATCAAGGTTACCAGTTGGCTCATCTGCTAATATTAATTGAGGCTTCATGGCTATTGCTCTTGCTATAGCTACTCTTTGTTGTTCACCACCTGATAATTGACTTGGCAGATTATTAAATCTTTTCTTTAACCCAAATCGATCTAATAATTCTCTCGCTTGTTGCTCAGGATTTTTAAGTTTGTTTAGCTCTAAAGTTAAGGCAACATTTTCAACTGCTGTATAATTTGGAATTAAATAAAAAGATTGAAATACAATTCCAATGTTTTTTCTTCTTATCTCAGAAACCTCATCTTCAGAAAGAGTAGTTAAATCCTGATCTTGAAAATAAATTTTGCCTGAGGTTGCTTTTTCTAAACCTCCAATTAACATAATTAAACTAGTTTTTCCTGAACCACTTTCGCCAACAATAGAGATGGTATCCTTTTTCTTTGTTGTTAAATCGATATTGTTTAAAACTTTTATAGTTTCTTTGTTAGTTTGGTATTTAAGATTAATCTTTTTTAATTTAAGAAGAGTACTCATGAATAAAAGTTTTATTATTAAAATAATTGTCTTCTGTCTAGTTACTATAAAAGTATCTGCAATAGAAAAAATCGTATTATTTGGTGATAGTTTGATGGCTGGGTATGGATTAAATAATGAACATCATTTATCCCTAGTTTTACAAGAAAAATTGATATCTGAAGGTTATAGAATTGAAGTGGTTAATGGCAGTATTTCTGGAAGCACCTCTTCTGGTGGTGTAAACCGAGTTGAATGGACATTATCTGACTCAAATATTGATTTAGTAATTTTAGGTCTTGGAGCAAATGATATGCTAAGAGGTATTCAGCCCAAAGAGACTAAAAATAATTTAGAAAAAATAATAAAAACTGCACAAGGTAAAAATATTAAAGTAATTTTGGCAGGCATGATTGCACCATCTTCTTATGGGACTGAATATAAAAGTAATTTTGATCAAATTTATCCAGATTTATCAAAGCAATATAATTTACCTTTAATACCTTTTTTGTTAGAAGGTGTTGCTTTAAAATCTGAATTAAATTTAAGTGATGGAATGCATCCAAATGAAAAAGGTACAATTGTTATTAGCAAAACTTTACAGGAAATGATTTTAAAAAATATTCTATTAAATTAAGATTAGTTTTTTTCTATTAACCACAAAGCATTTTTACTTTAAGATAATTTCGATCTACCACCATCAACTGCAATTACCTGTCCTGTAATCCAAGAGCTTTCTTCAGTAATTAAAAATTTTGCAAGTGCTGCGGAATCTTTTCCTTCACCCAGTCTTTTAAGGGGATGTGCTTTAGCAATTCCTTCTGCAATTGCAGGATTTTTTAGCATAGGCTCTGCAATCTTAGATTTAGATAAGCTTGGTGCAATACAATTTACTCTAATATTTGGAGCAAACTCTGCAGCCAATGTTACAGTCAACCCTTCAACTGCAGCTTTTGCAGAAGCAATGATTGTGTGATTAGTAAATCCTCTCTGAGCAGCAACAGTTGAAAATAAAACAACTGAGCCTTTGTTCTTTTTTAAACTTTCTTGATATCCCTTTATGGCTTCAATTGCTGAATAAAGGTTTAATTTCATACATTTATTCATGTCTGCCTCTGTAACCATTCTTAATGGTTTTAAATCAATAGAACCTACGCAGTAAGCAATACCTTTAATTTCATTAATGTCTGACTTAACTTTTTCTATAAATCCATCTTCCAAAACATCAGCAACAGTATAAGAGCAGCTCAATTTATCTGCGATCATTTTAACCTCATCTTCATTTCTAGCAACTAGGTGAATATCTTTTCCTGAATTTTTTAATTGTTCGGCTAAGCTAGAACCAACAGAACCTGTCGCACCAAAAATAAGATATTTTTCTGACATATAATTTTTATTTAGTTATATTTAACTATGAATTTGTTTTTTATACTTGGCAATCAATTATTTCCATTAAAATACGTAGACCGCTTCAAAAAGGACCACCTATTTTATATGGCTGAAGACTACGAGTTATGCACCTATGAGAAACATCATAAGCAAAAAATACTGCTATTTCTGTCTTCTATGAGATCTTATGTAGATAAACTTAAGAGCAATAAATACAAAATTGAATACTCTAAAATTGAAGACAAGGATTTCAAAAAAACTTATTTTGAAAAACTAAAAAATATTATAGCAAAAAAAAAAATTATAGAAATTTCTAGTTTTGAAGTGGAAGATAAATTTTTTGAAAAAAAATTAAAAAGCTTTTTTATTAAATCAAAAATTAAATGGAATATTATTCAGAGTCCAATGTTTTTAAATTCAAGAGATGAGTTTAAAAACTATTTAAGTAAATCTAAAAAGCCATTTATGGCAACGTTCTATAAAGAGGTTAGAAGAAAATCTGGAATATTGATGGGTGCAGATGGAAACCCAATTGGTGGTAAATGGAGTTTTGATGAAGATAATAGAAATAAACTACCTAAAGATATTTTAATACCAAAATTTCCAAAAATTAATGAAACCAGTCATACTAAAAAGTTAAAACCAATTATTGAAAAATTATTTAAAGATCATCCTGGAAATACAAATAATTTCTGGTTAGCAACTGAATACAATGATGTAGTTAAACTTTTAGATTTTTTTATTAAAGAAAAATCAAATTTATTCGGTGACTATGAAGATGCTGTTAATCAAAAAGATAATATTTTATTTCATAGTGCGTTAAGTCCTTACATAAATTTAGGCTTAATTACTCCTGAATTTATAATTCAAAAGATTTTAGAATTTCATAAAAAACACAAAATTAGAATGAACTCGCTTGAAGGTTATATTCGTCAGATAATAGGCTGGAGAGAATTTATGCATGGAATTTACCAAGGTTTCTCTGATGAAATGGAAACTAAAAATTTTTTCAAACATAAAAGAAAAATGAAAAATTCTTGGTATGAGGGCACAACGGGTTTACCCCCATTGGATCATGCAATTAAAAACGCGGTTAATCATGGGTGGTCTCATCATATAGAAAGGTTAATGATTTTATCCAACATCATGAACCTTTGTGAAGTTAAGCCAATAATTGTTTACAAATGGTTTATGGAGATGTTTGTGGATTCTTCTGACTGGGTGATGGTTCCTAATGTTTATGGAATGGGCTTATTTAGTGATGGAGGTATTTTTGCAACGAAACCGTATATCTGTGGATCAAGTTATTTTATGAAAATGATGGATTTTAAAAAAGGGGAATGGTGCAATACAATGGATGGCCTTTATTGGAGATTTATAGATAGAAATAGAAAGTTTTTTTTAAAGAACCCTAGACTATCAATGATGGTTTATGTTTTCGATAAAATGAAAGATGAAAGAAAGAAAATGATTTTATCTGAAGCTGATAAATTTATTAAACAAAATACCATTTAATGAAAAAAGAAAACTTGCCTTCAAAGGTTTGTCCTGTTTGTAAAAGACCTTTTGTTTGGCGTAAAAAATGGAAGTTAAATTGGGATAAGGTAAAGTATTGCTCTAAGAAATGCTCTTTAATAAAATAGCAATCTAATTAAGAATAAGAAATATAAAAATGAAAAATAACATTAATATTTTAGAAGTTTCTTCAAAAAACCTATCAATTTATTCTTTCTTACTTTTTTGTGTTCCCACTGTTACCCTTTTAATATGTATTCAAATTCACATTATCCATTACGATCTAAATTCATTTCCATTCACAGATGGAGAATTTTCAGTAAGTTTTATAGGCAGACAAGAAAAAACAATTAATTTTTTTAAATTAGGATTTATAATTTTTATAATTATATCAGTATTATTTCACTTTAAAATATCAAATTTCTTTTCTTTAAAAAAAATAAAAAACAAATTTAAATTACTAGGAATTTTATCAAATATATTTTTATTTATTTATATATTTTCTTTAGGAAAAGATTCATCTATTTATGAAATTTTAAAAAGAATAGGAATAATCTTATTCATTGTAACGATGTACATTAATCATTTTTATATGATAAAAATTCTAAAGTCCCAAAATATAATAAATTTTAAAAAGATATACCTTAGTTTTCTTTATATAATTTTCATTTTTATGACTGTTTTAATAATTATAGGAATGCCTTGGGTAAACCCATTATTTGCATATCCAGATAAATTAAAAAATATAGTTGAGTGGAATTATTTTTTATTGACTATCATTTTTTACTTACCAATTTCAACTTTATTTTATCAATTTTATAGATTAAAAAAAAGTTGAGTTTTATTCTCATAAATATCTAAATGATTTATTTAACTTTATTTTTATTATCTTTTTTAGCAGCAACCATTTTACCGTTTTCATCTGAGCTTACATTAGCAGGGTTAATTGCAACATCAAATTATGATAATTTATTATTATTAATTTTTGCAAGCTCTGGGAATATTTTAGGATCAGTTGTTAACTGGGCTTTAGGATTTTATTCAAGAAAACTTTCTACAAAAAAGTGGTTTCCACTTAAAGAAACACAAATAGAAAGATCATCAGTATGGTTAAGAAAGTTTGGTAAATGGTCATTATTGTTTGCTTGGCTTCCTGTAATAGGTGATCCACTGACTTTAGTTGCAGGTTTATTGAAAGTTAGATTTATAGATTTTATCATTTTAGTAGCAATTGGAAAAGTAAGTAGGTACTTTGTTGTCTTCTATTTGATGGGTTAAGTAATGAATATAATAGTTTTACAACATATAAAAATTGAAGATCCAGGCTATATCAAAGATTTAATGTTAGCTGATGGTTTTAACTTAACCACTATTGAATTAGATGAAGGTGAAAAAATTCCAAGTGACTTAAGTAAATTTGATGGAATGTTTTGCATGGGTGGCCCAATGGATACTTTTATGGAGCAAGAATATCCTTGGTTAATTGATGAAAAGAAAAAAATTAAAGAATTTGTAATTAATTTAAAGAAGCCTTATCTAGGTTTTTGTTTGGGTTGTCAGTTATTAGGTGAAGTCGTGGGCGGTAAGGTGTCAAAATCAAATCCAGCTGAAATTGGTATTATGGATATTAATTTTACTGAAGAAAAAAAAGAAGATAAATTATTTTCAAAATTTCCAGATCAAATCAAAAGTTTGCAATGGCATTCTTATGAGGTGCAAGGGATAGAAAATAATAAAGATGTTACTTTATTAGCCTCATCTCCTGTAACTAAATATCAAATTTTTAAATATCAAAATCATGCTTATGGAATCCAATTTCATATCGAGATTAAAGATACGACAGTTAATGAATGGGGCTGTGTACCAGAGTATAAAAAGGCCCTAGAAGATCAATTGGGTGAGGGTGCCCTATATAAATTTGATGAAGCAGCTAAAAATAATATGTCAGATATGAATAACTATTCAAAAATTCTCTACGAAAATTTTAAGAAAATTTTAATTTAAATTGTAATATTGTTTTAAAGAGATAGATAAATCAGATGTCAGAGATTTTTATTCAAACTTTTTTTCTATATTTTATTGTTATAGATCCATTGGGAAACACTCCTTTGTTTTTAAGTATTACTCAAAACATGGATACTAATAAAAAGATAAGAATAGCATTAAGTGCCACTATAATAGCTTCAATCATATTGCTATTTTTTGCATTACTTGGAAGTTCATTATTGAGTTATTTAAATATTTCCTATCCAGCATTCACAATTGGTGGAGGAATAATATTGTTACTAATAGCAATAGAGATGTTGTTTGACAAGCGTCAGCAAAGAAAAGAAGAAGATATAGATCTTAATTCTGATAACGTTAGTGTTTTTCCTTTAGCAACTCCTATTATTGCAGGACCAGCAGCTATTACTTCAGTAATAGTTTCTGTCTCAGATATTGGAACTAATTTTACCAACCAAACTGTAGGAATGTTATCATTAGTATCTGTTTTATTTTTTACTTTTATAATTTTTTTTATAGCTTCAAAATTTTCTAAGATAATAAATAAAAAAATAATTGGGGTTATCTCAAGGGTGGTAGCTATTATTCTTGTTGGATTAAGTGTGCAATATATTTTGGATGGTATTAAAACCTTTTTAGCTTAATTAAATTTAGCAATAATTTTTGGAATATAGTTTTTAAAATTAAAAAACCCTTTATTACAATATTGCCAAGAAAACTGATCTAACTTTCTATATAAAAATTTTATATTTTTTAATTGATTGTTTTGAATAAAATCTAAATTTTCACCAACATTTGGATAAAGAGCATAAACCTCTTCAGTAATATTTTTTAAATCACTAATGTTAATAGTTTCACAATTAATTGATTTTTCTTCCAATCTTGTTTTTTGATCCTCTAAAAGATTAGCTTTAAATTTCAACACTTTTTCACTCAATTTAATAGTTCTATTTGTATCATTTAAGACTAGCAAAATTTTTTTAAATTTATGTTCTTTAAAATCAGAAAATTCAAAAGTCATATTATTTTCAAATATTAATAAAGTTTGATCCTCTAAAATTTCAGAATTTAAAAAATCTTTTTTATTAATAGGATAAGTTTTATCACTAAATATTGGCATGGCATTTTCATTAAGTTTTATGTTTTTAAATCTATTGTTAGTAAATTTATTTATATTCCATTCACTTGCTAGATAATGTTTACCTTGAGTTTGAATCCCAGCTACCCACCTCCAACCAAGTGTATTTGATGCAGCATCACCGTCATAAAGATGCTGCATAAAAAACTCAGCACCTAATTGCCATGGTAATTCTAGTGTAAAAATCCAAATACTCGCAAACCACATTCTTGTATGGTTATGAAGATAATTGTTTTCTTTAAGTTCAATTACCCATTGATTAAAACAATCTACATTTGTCTTTGCTTCAATTGCATCCAAATAATTTTGATTTTTTTTAAATTGATCTTTAACTTTACCTAATTCTATTAAGTAATCTGACCAAACATTAGGTCTTAACTCCAACCACCCTTTCCAATAAATGCGCCATAAAACCTCTTGAATAAATTTTTCATTTTTTGCAAATGAAAATTTTTTAAGGGATTTATCAATTACTTCTAACTCATTAATTACACCGTGTGTTATGTATGGAGATAGACAGGAAATATTTGATCTGTTATCAGGTCCTAAATCAAAATTTCTTAGTCTTAAATAATCTGTAAGATTTTGTTCAATAAAATTATTTAATTTATCAACGGCTTTAGCCCTTGAAGCTTCAAATACCATTTTAAACTATTTGGATTTTCTTTTCTTTAGGCCCAATTTATCACTATGTCTTAATCTAAGAATAACTATTGCAGATGCAATTAGAACTATAGCTAAAGCTTCATAAACTAATGCTGAGGGATCCATTTCTTTTCCTTGCAAAATAATAAATCTGGCTAGAGCAGTTATCGCAATTAGAAGAGGCAAAGTTATACTGATTGATTGTTGGCTCCAAAAAACACGAACCATTGCTAACACCTCAAGATAAAGAAACATTAAAAGTAAATCTGCCAACATTACAGATTGATTTAGAAACATATTTTTTATTTCCATACCAACAGCAATTACTGTGCTTACTAAAATAATGCACATCAGAGCTAGTTGTAAAGTTTTTGCTATTTTTTCCATTACTTATCTTTACTAAATGGTAGCCATTTTTCAAACACTGATTTTGATGGACCATCATATGGGATTGAGTAAGAGCTAGGGTTGGGACTTGTTAAAATTTCTATTCCCTTAGAAAATACAAAGATAAATACAATGACAAAAACAATAACCATGATTTTAAATGGATCAAAATTTTTAGTTTGAAATACGCTACTAGATTGTGCCTCTGCTTTATGAAAATGCTTGAATGTCATATAGACTGCAAAAATAAGTCCAACGTGTGCTATATAAAGACCAGCCCAACCAAAAGCAAAAGTTGTATAAGAAAAAATATATAAACTAAAAACAGTTGTCCAAACGAAGCTTAGAACTAATAAAATTTGTAATCTTACAGACCTTGGTAAAGCTCTTAGGTCATTTTTGCTATCATCAAATAAAATGTTAGCTGCATCTATCATCCAATTTTTTAATGATTCCATACAACCAGAATAGATATTTATACGTTAAAGGCAAAGGTTAAAGTGTCCTTTAATTTTTAGCTTAAATTGGACTTTATTATACTTTCTAAATTTGCAGAGCTTTGGGCTCCTGAAAGAAAATCTGTTCCTATTTCAAAGAAAGGTACTCCATTAATTCCTTTTTCTCTTGCAACTGAAATATATAAATTAACTTCTTCAATATTTTTTAAATTAAAAAAAACATTAATTACATCTGCATTAATATTAAACTCTTTTCCAATATTAATTAAGATTTCTTTATTTCCAATATCAAGACCTTCAATAAAATATGATTGATATATTTTTTCTTTAATTTCGTTGTGTACATTAGATTGTTCGGCTAATTTTATTAATAGGTGAGAAAATACTGTATTAGGCGTTTTCTTTATCTTATCTAGATTAAAATTAAGATTTTCTTTGTTGGCCTCTTCTGTCATTCGATCATACATCGGTTGAGCAAATTCTTTTCCTCCAAATTTTATTTCTAAATATTTACTTCTTTCAATTCCTTCTTTTGGCATATCATGATTTAATTGAAATGGGATATGCTCTATTTCAAACTTTGTTCTGGGAAAGTTTTTTAATGCATTATTTAATCTTGCTTGACCAATAAAACACCACCCACAAATTGTGTCAGCAAATACTTTTATTTTCATTAATTTATGAACGAAGCTTTTGTTTATGAAAGTTAATAAATCTTTCTACGTTTGATTTATTAAAGGTTTTATTTTCTTCAAAAGAAACTTTTTTCATTGAGTAAGCGTTACTTTTTGTCTGTCTAGACATTATGGTGATATTACCTTTGTATAATTTAAGCTTAACAGAGCCATTTACTTTATTCTTTTTAAGGTCGACAATTTTTTGAAGTTTAAATCTTGCTTTTGAGTACCAATAACCATTGTAAATAAGTTCAGCATATTTAGGCATAATCTCATCTTTTTTATGCATAGTTTCTTTATCTAAAGTAACAGATTCAATTGCTCTATGTGCTGACATTAATAGTGTTCCACCAGGCGTTTCGTAAACACCTCTAGATTTAATCCCGATAAATCTATTTTCAACTAAATCAACTCTACCTATTCCATTTTTACCAGCAGCTTCATTAAGTTTTTCTAATAATTTTCCAGGTGATAATTTTTTATTATTTACCGTTATAGGATCTCCATTTTTAAATCCTATAGTTACAAATGAAGCTTTATTGGGCGCTTTTTCAGGGGATACTGTTCTTTGAAAAAGAAATTCAGGAGCTACATTTTTTGGATTTTCTAAAACCTTACCTTCAGTTGAAGTGTGATATAAATTATCATCAATAGAAAAAGGTGGGGCACCTTTTTTGTCTGTAGGAATTGGAATATTATTTTTTTTTGCATATTTAATTAAATCTGTTCTGGAATTTAATTTCCATATTCTCCATGGAGCAATAATATTTACCTTTGGACCAAAGTAATGATAGCCCAATTCAAATCGTACTTGGTCATTCCCTTTTCCGGTTGATCCGTGAGAAACGGCATAAGCACCAAATTTTTTAGCTACTGCAATTTGACGTTTTGCAATTAATGGTCTTGCAATTGAAGTGCCCAATAAATAAACACCCTCATAGATTGCGTGACCTCTAAGCATTGGAAAGACATAATCTTTTACAAAAACATCCTTTAAATCTTCAATGATAATATTTTTAACACCCGATTTTTTTGCATTATGTATAATTTTTTTTCTATCAATTTCTTGGCCTACATCTGCAGTGTAACAAATAACTTCTGCATCATAATTTTCTTGAAGCCACTTTAAAATTATAGAAGTGTCTAACCCGCCAGAATAAGCGAGTACAATTTTCTTTTTTGATTTCATTTATTTAGCTGCAGTTAGCTTTCGTCGCCTTATATGCCTTAGTAAAACCTAATAGTGAATAGTGATCTATAGTTTGCGATCCTTTTTGGTTATGTGCTTTAACCATTATTCTAGAACCTTTTTGCATGGTTTTAATCATTTTTTTTTCAAATTTACCATCTGTAATCCAGGCAAAATTTTCTCTAACAATATCAAATACATATTTATTTTTTCCTGATATTGCCTTAATAGCATTTTTATTATTAAAATTGTATCCACTGGTAATACTAATTTCATTAGTTATATTTTCTCCTGGTCTAAAACTAATAAATAATCTTGCTTCTCTAGTACTCGTTTTGGGAGCTTGTAACACTGGTTTAGACTGCGCAAAACAAACTTTTCCTTTTTCACTATTAATTATGTATGTTTCCCAATCTTTATGTGTGCCCATTTTTTTAACCTCTTCAGCATTAACTTGGTTAGCAAAAGTAGCTAAGAATATTATAAATATAAATTTTTTAATTATGGACATGGATTAGGATATATAATTTGCACTTCATTGATTTCATTAATAATTTCATCTGTTAATTTTATATTTACACTTTCTATGTTTGTTTTCAACTGTTCCATAGTCGTAGCACCAATAATAACAGAAGTTACAAAAAGTTGAATTTCTAAAAACTTTAAAGACATTTGAGCTAAATCTAAACCATATTTTTTTGCGATTTCGTAGTATGCATCTACTGCTTTATCTGTATTATGTTTGTTATATCTAGTCCAAAAATCACCATCTCTTTCCATTCTAGAGTTTTTTGGTAATTGTTTATTTCTATATTTTCCAGATAAATAACCACACGCAAGAGGTGAGTAGGCTAATAACCCTGCTTGTTCCCTAGTAGACATTTCTGCAAGACCAACTTCATATGTTCTGTTCAATAAATTATAAGGATTTTGAACTGAAAGCATTCTGGGAAGATTTTTTTCTTTTGAAAGTTCTAAATATTTAGATAGCCCCCAAGGAGTTTCATTGGATACACCAATATGTTTTATTTTTCCTTGATCAATAAACTTTTGTAAATTTCCTAAAATATCTTCAAACCTAGTCCATTCACTACTGTCATCATGTTCATAGCCTAATTTCCCAAAAAAATTAGTTTTTCTTTCTGGCCAATGCAACTGATACAAATCAATACAATCAGTTTTTAATCTTTTTAAACTTCCCTCAAGAGCTGCTGTAATATTTTTTTCTCCAAACTGATTTTCACCACCCCTTACATATTCTCTCATGGGCCCACAAACTTTAGAGGCTAAAATTACCTTGTCTCTCTTTTTAGTTTTTTCAAACCAGTTTCCAATAATCACCTCTGTATCTCCAAATGTCTCTTGTTTGGGTGGTATTGAATAAATTTCTGCTGTATCCCAAAAATTTACACCATGATCTAAAGCATAATCCATCTGCTCAAAACCTTCTTCCTGAGTGTTTTGTTCACCCCAGGTCATAGTACCTAAACAAATTGTGCTTACCTCAAGGTCAGTATTTCCTATTTTCTTGTAATTCATAATTATTTTAACCTTATTAAGACATCTTGAAATAATAGTAAAAGGCTATTATATGTAGGCTATGATATTCAATAAACAAAATTTGCTAAATAAAGTAAAAGAAGCACAACAATCAACAGTAGTAATGGATGAGGGCTTAAGAGCCTACATGTTAAAAGTTTACAACTACATGGCTTCTGGTATTTTGTTAACTGGACTTGTATCTTTAATATTTTTTAAACTATCTGTCGTAACAGATGCTAACGGATCGATTGTTGCTTTAACAAGTATAGGAAACACAATTTTTCTTTCAGGATTTAAATGGGTAGTAATGTTAGCTCCTCTCGGAGTTGTTTTTTACATGAGTGCTAAAATTAATAAAATGACAGCTTCTACTGCTCAAACAACATTTTGGGTTTTTGCCTCTTTAATGGGAATATCATTATCTTCAATATTTTTAACTTATACTGGAGCTAGTATTACTAGAGTGTTCTTTATTACCTCTATTACTTTTGGTGCAATGAGTTTGTATGGCTACACAACTAAAAGAGATCTTACGAAATTAGGATCTTTCTTAATGATGGGTCTAATTGGAATTATTGTAGCATCAGTTGTTAATATGTTTATGAAATCTTCAATGATGGATTTTGTAATCTCAATTCTAGGTGTTTTAATTTTTGTAGGCCTTACTGCTTATGACACTCAAAAAATTAAAAACATGTATGTATCTAGCGATACTGGTGAGTTGATGGGTAAAAAAGCTGTAATGGGTGCTTTAACTCTTTACTTAGACTTTATAAATTTATTTATAATGTTGTTAAGATTATTTGGTCAAAGAAGATAATTAAAATCTAAAAAAGACTGCTAATCCAAGGTATTATAAATATTTTATTTCTTAAGATTTTTCCAATTAGTATTTTTAAGTAGAGTTTCTAGATCGAAAGAATTTTTTAGTACCTTACCATTAGAATCTGTAATTAAATATTTTAGATTTTTATTGCTAGGTTTAAAGTTTTTACAAATTTTATATAAAGCATTCTCTGCTGCATTTTTAAAAACACTAAAGCTAACCTGTCTGTTAGAAATATTTAAACCATAGTCCTTCCAAGATCCTTCAGAGACCATTTTTGCATATAAATCTAAAATGATTTTAAGTTCGTTTTTTTCAAAAAATTGTCTTTCCTCTATTTTTTTGTGAGGATTATTTACTACTAGCTTTAAATTTCTATTCATCAAGTTTATGTTTATTAATTAATGATATTTGAAACCCTGTAAAAACAAGGGTTATTGGCAGCATTCCCCAGACCTTAAAGTTAACCCAAAATTCTTCTGTTTGTGTTCTCCAGACGCATTCATTAAGGATTGCAAGACCAAAGAAAAAATACATCCATCTTTTGTTTAGTGATTCCCAACCCATGTCAGTTAGAGAAATTGATTTACCCATAATCTTTTTAAGAACAGGCTCATTTGTAAAATATTTTCCAAAATACAAAGCAAGGGCAAATAAAATATTAATAATTGTTGGTTTTACATAAAGAAAAACTGGATCATTAAAATAAATTGTTAGACCACCAAAAAATGTAATTAAGACACCACTTATTAAAGGCATCATAGGTATTTTTTTTTCAAAAAACCAGACAACTACTAGTGCAATTAATGTTGCAACTATAAGTGGAGGAATTGCAACTGCTAGGTTTTTATCATTGTTATAATAATAAAAAAAAAATATAGCTAAAGGCCCGAAGTCTGTGGCAAATTTAAGAAAAGATTTATTCACTTGACAGATATTAACATAATAAAAAAAATATAAATGTTTTTTATTGATTTTTATTTTTAAACCCCCATATTAATAGCTATGGCAATTCAAAAAGCAAAATTTTCAATAGGAGACATTGTAAAGCATAAACACTTTGAGTTTAGAGGTGTAATTTATGATGTGGATTTCGAATTTAATAATTCTGAAGAATGGTATCAATCTATTCCAAAAAATGTTCGCCCTAGAAAAGATCAGCCCTTTTATCATTTGTTAGCAGAAAATGATGAAATTACATATGAAGCGTATGTTTCAGAACAAAACCTATTAATGGACGATTCAGAAGATCCAATTAAACACCCTTTAATTGAGGAGATTTTTTCTGGTAAAAGAGGCTCTGGTTACTTTAAGCCCTCTAATTAATTCTTTTTTCAAACACAATTAATTCAAATCTTGGACATATATAGTTGTTATTAATAATCGTGTTCTGATCAAGAGTGTTAAATAACGTTTTTATCATTATTGACTCCCCCTGCATTCTTGATCGGGATGACTTTTCATAATAAAATCAAATTATCTTTTTTTAATGTATATAGTTTGAAAATGTTTAAATATTTTGAACCTAATAAAATTTTTGTAATAACCTCTAAAGCGGCAAAGTACGTTTTATTTTTATTTATTATTGTCTTAACAATTGGTTTAACTGAAGCGCTTATTTTATCTCCTGAAGATTATAAACAAAGTGATGCAGTAAGAATTATGTATGTTCATGTACCAGCTGCGTGGATATCACTTGGAATATTTACAAGTTTAGCCTTGCTGTCTGTTGGAAGTTTTGTTTTTAAAAATAAAAATTTTGCATTAATTGCTAAAAGTCTAGCACCTTCAGGATTTATTTTTAATATCATAGCATTAGTTACAGGTTCAATTTGGGGAAAACCAACTTGGGGCACTTGGTGGGCTTGGGATGCAAGAATAACCTCTATGTTAATTTTAGCTTTATTTTATGGAATGTATTTATTGGCGTGGAGAATTTATGAGGACAAGGAACAGATAATAAAGGTTACTTCTTTGATTGCAATTTTAGGCGTGGTAAATGTTCCCATCGTTAAATTTTCTGTAGATTGGTGGAACACGTTACATCAACCAGCTTCAATTACTATTTTATCAACCAACACAGCAATTCACCCTTCAATGTTAGTCCCATTAGGAATTATGACTGCGGCATTTGCCCTTTTTTCATTACTCATTTTTTTAATGAAATATAATACTGAACTGATAAAAGTAAAAAATAAAGGATTAGATAGATTATGATAAATGAAATAATTTCAATGAATGGATACGGAGCTTATGTATGGTCAGCTTTTTCATTCACATTGATTAGTTTTACAGCCTTGTACTTTGTAACTAAATTACAGCTTTCAAAAGAGCAAAAAAGATTTGCTTCCAAATTTGGTTCTCTAAATGTTGAGAAAGCTAGAGCTGCAAGATCACAAAATATTAATAGAGAAATATTATCCAATACATCAAATATTTAACTAATAAACCATGTATGGTAAAAAAGTTAAATTGCGATTTATATTCTTAGCTTTAATCTTAGCCTCAGTAATTTTAACAGCTCTTTTAATTTTGCAATCATTAAAAGAAAATATTGTATATTTTCAGTCTCCGTCTGAAATAAAGTCTTTAATAGAATTAAATAAAAAAAAAATAAGAGTAGGTGGGATGGTTAAAGAACAGTCAATTTTTATAAATGCTGATGAAGTTAATTTTATTATTACTGACTTTAAAAATGAAATTAATGTTGTTTATTCAGGGTCGGTCCCCAATTTATTTGCTGAAGGAAAAGGAGTGGTTGCTGAAGGTTTTTTAAAAGATAAGAATTATTTTACAGCTACTAAAATTTTAGCAAAACATGATGAAAATTATATGCCCCCA
>Ga0222661_1000188_pt1 | contig 29927 bp, 41 predicted proteins | sample AntAcemetagen551_FD_179851 | JGI IMG/M metagenome (GOLD analysis project Ga0222661, IMG submission 179851) | Saline water microbial communities from Ace Lake, Antarctica - #551 | ecosystem: Environmental > Aquatic > Non-marine Saline and Alkaline > Saline | place: Antarctica: Ace Lake...
CTGATATGTTTCTCTCTTCATACTCTAGGCCTTTCACAGACAGTAACGATTTAGCCTTGACACAGTAGGGACAATGATCCCGACTCCATACTACGATTTTTTTAATCTTTGGATTGCTCATCTTGTATGGTATTTAAGAGAGTTCTTATTTGTGGTATTTGTTTTGTGCCCACCTGATGCAGTCTCCAACGGAACCACCAGTGAGTAAATCTTGGCCATGTGTCGAGGTCTATCAGCAGGAAAAAAAACTTTTCAATCGCTTGTTGACACAGTTCCACGTGAACCTGATACTGTTCTGCCTGTAGCGGATGTTGTATCAACTGTAACAGGACAGTGTTGAATCGAGCAACGGCCATGTCCAGGCTGGCATTCAGCATCTGGTTGTCAATGGTGTATTTTCTCTTCTGACAGTATTTGATTATTTCTTGATTTTTTTTTACTAGATCTTTGTACTTTTGTTCTATGGAAGCACGAACTATCATAGCTATCATAGACTTTTAACCCGATCACACAATTTGTACTTGAGGGCTTCTTTGCTGTCAAGCCACACGTCCTGTGGCGGTAAAAGTATATCCCTGATGGTTTTTTCTGGAAGTCCTGTGCATTTTTTATAATGCGCCAACAGTCTCTTTGAAGTCAATTCAAACTCTCTCACTGTGGCAAACAACTCATGCTCTTTGCCTGTGGATCCCCAACTCCACTGATGCGACAGTATGGAAGTGTTGGGAGTCAGTGTTCTGTGTCCTCGTTCTCCAGCAATGAACAACAGTAGACCGCAACTTGCGATCATTCCCAGTCCTATTGTGCGTACAGGAATTTTAGATCCCTTTATTGCGTCCACCAGTGCGAAACAGGCCGACACATCTCCCCCTGGCGAATTGATCATCAGTTGTAGGAACGGTTTCTTTTTATCTTTTAAATTTTCTTCCAGTATCCATTGTATTGCCTCCTTGCAACTCTTGACTGTGATGTCTTCCATCAACAGGTAGATACCGTTGTCTCTGACTGGATCTGTGGGTATTGGATTTGCCATTATGAATTTTTCTGCACTTTGACCTGTAGAGGATATCCTTCGTCACGTGCCAACACTGTGGTCTCGATGCCCTTCTGCTCTGCAATCTCGTGTAGGTACGTGCCCACCACTCCTTTGCCCTGTTCGTGTATCACTTTGGTGATTTCGATGGCTTGGTCTGTGGTCTTGCCAAAAATCTGCACCAGTACTTTCACTACAAATTCAAATGTGGTGACTTCGTCATTGAGGAAGAGTACATCATACTTCGAAGGCTCTTCTATTTTAATTTTTTCTTTAGTTAATGTTTTTATTGCTGTGTCTGTCATAATAATATTATAGCATATTTACAAGTTGTGTCTATTGATTAGGGCGGGTATTTCACCGCCCTAGCCTTACTGAATCAATTACTTGATTTCAATAGATCTTGGTTTTTTGTTCTCTGGTATGATCCTCTCCAGTGACACTTTTAAAAGGCCGTCTTTTAACTCTGCACCTTTCACTTCCACATCATCAGCAATGGTAAATGCTTTTGAGAAGAATCTTTTTGAGATACCTTTGTGTATTACCACGTCTGGATCTTCGGCAGATTCTTTTTTGTCTTTGGATTTGATGGTGAGTATACCTTCTGCAAATTCAACGTCGATGTCATCTCGGCTGAATCCTGCAAGAGCTAGTTCAACATCGTATGTGTTGGTACCGGTCTTAACGATATTGTAAGGCGGGTAGTTCACAGTTGGTATGCTGAACAGATTATCATTATCAACCATTCTTTCAAAATGGTCAAAAATGTTGTCAAAACCCACAGTTACGGGTCTTAGACGATTAAAGATAGATAGTTGGTTTTTAGTCATTTGCTTTCCTCCTATTGTTAGCAAGGTTAATATAAGAACAGCCTATCTGTAGCACTGTTCAAATATATTTATAATACTAATATAATATTGATTGTGTAAATTGCGACCTTTTTACCAAAAAATAATGATTATTTTTTGCGTTTTCTAAGCCCCATGAAACGACTGTCATCACGCTCTCGCTGTAGTTTTTTTAAAATTTTTGCTCTTTCTTTGCCAGCTTCTCTCTTGCGAGCACTGGGTTTGACATACACTTCTCTCTCACGCATCTCTTCAAAGAACTTGCCGTCTTTGTACATTCTTTTCAGTTTACGGAATGCTTTTACCACGTCACCTCCAGATCGAGTGACATCCACATAATAGCCTTTGAATTCTTTTTCTCGGGGAGTGTGTGATACTCTGTTCGAACGAGCATAGTTGCCTGTTCTTTCTTCTCTGCGGTAGGGTTTCTTATCTGCGGAGTTTTCCATGCTGTTAGTTATGCTTTGTTCTTTTTTGTGCTCGTTTCATTTTTAAATACTAGCACAGGATCTGCTCCTTTGTCAACCACATCTTCTGTGACTTCTATGCTCTGCACTCCTTTAGCACTCATTTCTTGAGCATCAAACTGGAACGGTAACAGTATGGTGTCTAATATGTTTCTTAATCCTCGAGCATTTGTGCCTAGTTTTTTAGCTCTTCGAGCAATGGCCAGTTTAGCTCCTTTGGTGAATGTTAATTCTATGTTGTCCAGTCCCAACATGTATTGATACTGTTTGATCAATGAGTTTTTAGGATCAGTCAGCACACTGACCAGTTGTAACTCGCTGAGATGATTCACGTGTGTGATCATTGAAAACCTGCCCACAAACTCTGGTATAAGACCGTATTTGATAAGATCATCGGGTTCTAGCTCTGCCAGATATGATTTGTTTTCTTCTGTGTGTATAGGAGCACCGAACCCCATGCCTCCTGTTTTTTTCTTAGAAAGCTGTCTCTCCAGGTCCACGAAAGCACCGCCCACGATAAACAGAATGTTCTTTGTGTTGATCTCAACCATGGCGGCATCTGGGTGTTTGCGTCCACCCTGGGGAGGAACCCTGCAAACAGTACCTTCCACAATTTTAAGCAGTCCCTGTTGTACACCTTCACCGGAAACATCTCTGGTGATCGAAGCACTCTCTGATTTACGACAAATTTTATCAATCTCGTCCACAAATACAATGCCTTTTTCTGCGAGGGCCTTATCGCCTTCAGCGGCCGCATACAATTTGGTTATGATGTTTTCCACATCATCTCCCACATAGCCTGCTTCGGTCAATGCTGTGGCATCTGCCATGGCAAACGGTACATTGAGATATTCTGCAATGGTTTTAGCAAGTAGAGTTTTACCTGAACCTGTGGCACCCAGTATTAAAACATTTGATTTGTCCAGTTCAAAATTTTCTGGAGGCATAACAATTCTTTTGTAATGATTAGACACAGCCACTGACAGTACAGTTTTAGCAGAATCTTGTCCTATCACATATTGATCCAGGTATTCTTTGATCTTTACAGGATTTAACAGCTTGTGTTCTCCTGATTTTATTTTTTCTTTGTTGGCTTTTACTGTATCTTCATCAAGAATTTCGTTACAGAGATTCACACACTCATTACAGATAGCAGTCTTTCCAGACCCTACAATCATTTTTTTAGTGTCTTTTCGACTCTTGCTACAGAACGAACAGATCAGATTATCTTCTGACATTATTTGTTTTCTTGATTTTTTTTAATTTTAGGAAATATTTCGTGTATGTTGTTGATATGATTCCTGTTTAACACTGAGTATGCACTTGCATCATCATGGTTGCCGTTGATGAAATAGGTTTTTGCTAGAGTTAGAATATAGCCTGACCACACTCTCAATTGATTAGAAGAATAATCCATGTTCATGATCACAGTGGTGGATTGTCGACAAGCATTCAACAACCAGGTATAGTCTCTGCCTTTGGCATTGGGTTTCCATGTTTCTAAATACTTTTCGTACTCTGGATCGTCGTCTATGCCCAATGGATCTAGGTTAGAGAAGTTGTTGTCATCCCAAAGATAGATTGTAATTTCTTCTTTCGGCATCCATTTGTTGATCTCATCTGCAAAACGATCTTTATCTCTTTTGGATAGATTTACCAAACAGAAACTGCGATTTTGATTTTGAAAGAAGCTGGGAGGAGTAACCAGAGTAACAGCACCCATTTTTTTCTTTTCGCCTAATCGACCTGTGGTGGGTCTTTCCGACTCCGGAATTGTGTTTGCTTTTTGATCTTCTGGATTTATAATTCTGTCGCCTTTGGCCATTTTATTCCTGTTGTTTTAATAATTCTATTATAACTGTTTGATCTTCTGCGGACAAGTCTTTTAATTTAGCCTCACCGGACTCTATTTTAGTTATTAGATCATTGATTCTATTTTCTATCTTTTGGCGATACTGCTCGTCACTCAACAGTCTTTTCTTGTGATTATCGATACTTGTTTTTGGTAATTGCTGTTCTGCTTCGATATCGCCGGCAACTTCTAATATTTCCGACTCATCAATGCTTTTAAAAGTTGGTAATTGTATTTCATTCTTTTCAGGCTCTGGCAGTTCTAATTCTTTAATTCGGCTCCAACCTGCTGATGTTTTTTGTTCCTCGTTCTGTATGTACTTGGCTTTGGGTACTCGTATCTTCTTACCATTTTTTATAACAATATCAAATCCATTCTTGGGTTCCTCTGGTTCATCATCGAATCCATCCAACAGGTTGTTTAGCTCATCTTCGCTGATGTCCCTGTCTTCAATCTTGGGTTCTGGCATGAATCGTTCTTTCAATCCTTCTGTGGTCATAACTTCTATGTCAGGTTTCCCTGGCCCGGGCTGAGGTTTAACAATGGGTGGATTATCATGCTCACTCAACAGTACTGCACAGGTATGAGCTATCTCTGGAGGTAGATTCTCTGCTTCAGTATCTCCTCTTAGAATATCATCAATATAATCTTCAAAGAACTGCATTCTACTCTGTGTGAGCGGAGCATGAGTACGAGCATCTTCCACAGTCACAGGCACAGCATCTAAGAATCTGGCCTTATTAAAGTCGTCTCGTTCTTTTTTTAACTCTGTGTCCGGCACATCTTTATATTTTCCGTACTGCTTATGTAAACTGTTTAGCATACCTTTCCTTTCGTAATCGTCTTTAGGTAGTACTGGTTCTTTAACTGGTTCTTTAACTGGTTCTTTAACTGGTTCTTTAAGTGTTCTAAGTACAAGTGGTTTAGCATTCTTTGGTTTATTAATATCTATTTCTTCAGTTTTTTTTTTTGGTTCTGGGTCGTATACAATTTCTGAGAACTGTTCTTTAATTTCTTCTTTAACTTCTTCTTGCATTACTTCTTCAATTTGTTCGGCAATAGTGGTCTCTTCCTTAATGTCAGTGGATACTAAATCTTTTAGTGTGTAGCTAACAACATCTTCTTCTAATTTTTTTTCATGATCAATTGGCACTATCTCTATTTTCCTAGGCTCTGGTTTTTCCACTTTAGCATTAAAGACTTCCAGTTTAGCCTGCCATTCTTTGGCCTGTGCTTCTAGATCTGTTAGACGCTGTTCTTTCTCAACTCTTGTCTGCTCATTCATTTTCTCAATCATAGCATTCCATTGAGATATTGCTGGGTCTTCTTTAATTTCTTCTTTGACTTCTTCTTTAACGTGACCGGTGGACATAACGGGAGTGTCTAGGTCTGGTGTTTCTAGATCTATAATTTCTTTAGGTTTTTCTACCTGTATAGGGAATCTACGCACCAGTGATTGATTGGCCGCTACCAGCATCAGAACTGCTAATGGATCAAACACAAATATAAGAATAATAATAACCCAACGCACTGCTGAGTTGGCATCTAATTTTTCTGACATGCCCACATCCACTGCCAGTGCGGCAATGTATTTGATCGGTCCAATCTCTGCTTCCAGTTTCAATCGATCAGCCATCAACGGATCTCTCTCCTGAATGAAATCTGTGATCTTCTGTTGTGCTTGGCCAATCTGTTTTTCTGCGGCTATAGTACTCGAGCTGGAATTGCTGGTCAACCGGTTGATCTCTGTGTTGATTTTATCACGTTCTGCTTTTTGCGAAGCTTTTACTGCCAATCCTTTTTTAACACTGTCCCCTTTGAAAAAGCCTGTGCCCTGTGATGTGTAGGCTTCTACTTCACGATCCAACTGTACCAATCGTTGATTCAACTGTTCTAGTCTTATGGTGTTGGATGTGCCTGTGCCGAATGATCTTTTAATAGATTCTTTTGATCGAGCGATTATGTCTTCCTGTGTTTGAATCTGTGAATTAATAATATCAATTTTCTGAGTGACGGACCCATCTGCGAATTCGTTCTGTAGATGTGCCTTGGATAGGAATCCAAAGATACCCATGGATGTCACCAGTGACAGCACAATCACTGCAAAGAACAGGTAACTCTTTAACAATAGGTTGGTCTGTTTCCAGTTACGATACAGCCAACTCGCACACACCAGTTTTCCCACTTCCAACACAGATCCCATAAGGACCACAGGTATGAAAGCACCTGGGAATATGGTGGCCAACCCGATGATGGAATAGTAGGCCGCAACTCCAGAAATAGAGAGTGCTGATAACAGTGTGAGCAGTGCGATAAACATATAATATAGTTGTATTTAATACTAAAAACATTATAATAAAGTATCCTGAATTGAGCAACTGAAAAAACTGCCATAAATACTTAGAATTGGTAATATATGGCAACGATTAATTACAGAGGATTAAGTGGAGTTAGGGCACAACTCACAGTGAACACAACAGACACACTGACTCAAATCACAGCCGCGGCAATTGCAGACGAAGGGTTACACGCAAATTATTATGCAGATTTCTTCCTGTTGAGGGACGGAACAGTCAAACGATCAGCCAACGGCAGTACCTCGTATGCTGATTTAGGCCTAGCATCGGCTGACCAGTTGGTGGCAGTGCTGGATGATGACCCGGAAACATTCACAAAAGAACAGAGACAGGTTAGAAAATTAGAGATCGCCACAATCAAACGAGCGGCCGACGATCCTGCTCGTAGAGACACCTACGACATTGGCGAAATCCCTAACCCATACGAGGACGATGGCTACAACGCAGACGATGACGAAAATACTGATGCTCTTGTGGTTGGCAGACCTTGGAGTTAATACAATTACTTTATCTTAAAAACACCCACTCATGCCAAGCCAGTTTGCAGGCCTTGTTGACCATGTGTCGCTTCGCACCATTTAATTCTATATAGGCCTGATACACTCGACAGTAGCCGGATGATTGTGGGTACTCGTGAACCACTCGCACTCTGCCAGTGGACAATCTTTCTTTACTGTGCCAGCTCGTAACAGCACCTATCTTTGCATTGTTCAATGTGTGATACACAGCCGATTGATGCAACATTTTTTCTTTGGTGTTTAAATTAAATCTCAAATACTGTACACCGTTCCACAGCATACCTGGCATGGACATGTATTTTTCACCCATAGTGGGTAGCTCGGGCATGTTGGTGTTCAATGATCCTCTAGTCTCTTGTACAGTTTGCACTCCGTTAGAAGCACAGTTGGTTAGAAATACTAGACTACTTAATACTATGATAACCCGGAACAATCTCATATCCTCCATCCAATCTTTTACAACTCATTGATCTTTTATTAACAGTTTCCTGTCCCAGTGGCATACGCCAAGTGAACATTTGACAGCTCGATGCTATTTTTGCACCGTGTAAGAAATCCATTGCACCATCTTCACACAACACTTTCTCTATTGTCTTGGTATCAATAATGTTTCCTTTGGCGTCTTTGGTGATCACTGTTTCTGTTTTAAGGTTACAGTATTGATCGGACCATGGACCGCCGGCTTCGGCTGTATCGACGTTGCTTACTGCAAACAGTACAAAGGTTAATACGAAAATGTGTTTCATACTAACCTTTGTTTAAAACTGAGTTTGCTGTTTTTTCTGTCTGTCCTATGTCAATTGATTGAGAGGATGCTCTTCGAGACAGTACATCCGCTTTGATCTTCTCAACATTTTTCTTGGATATCTCAATCAATACATATGCTCTATAACTTCTGATACCAGTTGAGAATATCTCAGACTTGGTTACAATATAGTTACCGATCATGGTATCTGTGATCATGTTTACCACAGCATCCTGTGATCCCGATTGTACACTAAGATTTTCATTAGTACCACCTTCGTTTTTAGTGATAGTGGTTCTGTTGTTCATCTCACCGTTGATCCTGTCGGACAGTTTTGCTTTTGCTAACAGCACTGATTTTTTTACAGCTAGTTCCATATCTGGAGATACAGCAGACGCCGCTTCTTGATATTTGAACCAAGTGTCCCGATCATACTCTACATACCAATCAGGAGTCTTGTTTACTATACCGTTCTTGGATTGGTCTGGCTTGATTGAGTAAGTGCTACAATTAGCCACTAATAAACCAAATGCAACGATCAGTAATACTTTTATTGCGTTCATTGTTTTCCTTTTGTTAAGTTTAAGATTTCAAATTGGTTGAAATCCAGTCCAACGCAGACACTAGGGTTTCTCTCACACTTTCGAATCCGCCTTGTAGTTCACCTGGATGCTGTAAGTACACATACATAATTAAAGCACCTATTATCATTTTCATCATACTATTATTATAACACAGTTACCAAACACGTCAACCTAGTTGATCTGACTTAAAAGTGTTGTTTTTCAATGACTTATTTTTCATTATCTTCTCATCTTGGCTATATCTTTAGCATCTTGTGCATCAAACACCGGTACCATATTGCTCTTGTGCATGGTTGCGATGCCCAGCAATTTTCTTTCTCCTGAATACTGTTGTTGTTCTTTTCGACCTGTGACTGCCACAGGGGGTCGGTTGCCGCAGGGTATGCCTTGACGGTCTTCTATATCTGGAAATTCTAATGTGCCTCGATCTTTTCGAGGTTTAATCTTATCTAACCCTTTGCTCTTCAACCATTCTTGATGTTCTTTGCGAGCCTTGCGTAATCTGCGTGTGTTCTCTAGATGCACACGAATTCTTTTTTTCTGTGGTAATTGTATAAAACCCATTCTTTATTATACTTTAATTGTGTACAAAGTCAATCTATGGTAAGTTTTTTTCTTTGATGGTGTTCAGTATTAAATTTGCATACTCCGGATTGGTGCTCCACGCAGTCATCCCGTTGAGCAGTTTCGCATAGTCCCATTGAATGTTGTATACCTGAGAACCTCTTTCTTTTCTAAACTGTTTGTAGGCTAGGTGAGTGTTCAGTATTCTGATCATGTCTGACACCGATTCACACTTGTGTGTGTATTTCTTCACACCAAAACGAGCATTGGGTATGCCTTGCGGTTTCATGTGCGGTTCTTTCATGTTCCAGGTTCTCACACCAAACAGAGCATTGCCTTCTCGAGCAAACCTTGATGTACCGTATGCTGATTCCACTATCGCCATGCTGACTATTATAGAAGCAGGCACCCTCTTCGCCGGTTCCACCATGAGGTTGAGGTAAGACACACATTTCTGTGTGGCGAATATGAAACTGCGATCATCGTTGTAGTGATATTCAGGTTGGTGGAATCCATGTTCGCGAGCCTGTGCTACCATTCTGTTTTCGGTGTCTCGCACAATCTTTCTTTCTGTGAATCTGTTGGGATTGTATGTGCCGTATGCATATGCAATAAAAACAATGATCAACCAAGCAGTCCAAAACGCAATACCGTGTTTGGTATCTGTGCTCATTGATGGAAGTTTAAATGGCATTAGTTTTTTTTTAGAAAGTTTCATTGTTTGAACAATACTTTAATTATTGGTGTCCCGAAGGACACCATTAATTTAGATCGCTACTTTTGCGTCTGTTTGTGTTGTTACAGGTGCAGATTTTAAACTCTCTTGGTATAGAGACTCTGCCGTGCTCATGTAGTTGTTCCAGTCTGCTTTGGACAGCCCTGTAAATCTTGTGATGTTTCCATCAGCAAGGATTTTATAAGAACCGCAAAGTTTATGAGAACCATCCGCTTGGACTTTATGAACAACTCCTGTTGCCTTACCATCCGCATTCTCTCTGCCTGAAATAATCATATATTTTCCAGACTTGCCGTTCCATGTGTTTTTAGTTGCTGTATCAGATTCACATCTTGTGATGACTTGGTCTAATACCAACTGTGCTTTTGCTGAACATTTATACATATTGTTTTTCTCCTAAGTTACCATTATTATAACAGGTAATGGTAATAGGTCAACCAGAATAAACTGTTGATTTAATTGAGTTTTTATAAAAAATTATAGAATTGATTTATATTTCCTAATTTTGTTTTCCTAATTTTATTATAACTTGTGATAGTATCCACACATAATTTCCAATTTGTATCATTATTTTGAGAATTAGCTACAAATGTTTTTGTCTTTTGTAAAAAATTAGACAGGTTACCACTGGTTAACATTCGTGAAGGATGAGTATACGATGTAGAACCATATTTTTCTATCAAATAATCAAAATATTTACACAGAGAGTTTTTAACCTCTTGAGGGAAACTACATATACTCAACTCTTCTGGCCAATTAAGTCTTTCAATATAAAAAGGATATTGATTGAATGTGCACCATTCTAGCAAATCACCGAGTTTGTGTGCATTAATTGTACATAAAACTGAATGTATAAAAGCATCAGGTAATTCTTTTAAAATGTATTTGGCATTTTTTTCTTTTCTTCCCCAATTGGTAGGGTATCTCATCCATTCTTCTAATTCACCTATCCCGTCTGTGCTTACACCTATCAATGCTCTTTTAAATAATTTTAATTTTTCTACAAACGGTTCTAATTTTCCTGCTCCGTTAGTATTACAAATTACAACCAAATTATCAGCGTGTTTATGTTCTATACACCAATCCATAAATTTCAACAACGGTTTACTAATACTCGGTTCTCCCCCAACAAATTTAATATACTCTAAATCTTTTATAAGAGGTTTAAGATTTTTAAACATTGTATCTAATGAGGCAGATTCGTCCTTACGGGTAGGCAATCTATTTTTACGTTCATACGGCCATCCAAGCCTTTCATAATCTTTTATAATTGATCTGCTGTATGATGGGGAGCAAGTTATACACCTTAGTTGACATGTATCGTCTCCTCCTATTTCAACCCCTTTAATATTCATAGGATACGTTCCGTTGGTATTAGTTTTTTTAAGAAGTTCTTGTACTTTTGGATGGTCTAAAGAAGGATCTTTATCTCCTAGATATCGTTGATTCATTCTTTCTCTCCTGTATTCCAAATCTACTGATTGATTTAAAAAACAACCTTCGCAGGCACTGGGCAATATTCCTTTGCTTATTTCTTTTCTAATACCTCTCATGTATTCACTGTTCCAGTGTTGTTCTACCGGTAGGTTCATACTAATTTTATTCTTATCTTCGCTTTGTTTTTGTACACAGCACATACTATAGTGTCCTGTCGGGATCACACTAAGATCTGTCCATGGCACAGCACAAAAACTTTTTTTATTCATTTTCGATTTCCTTAACTTTTTTTATTTTATAGAAATTTGAGTAGTTTCCTGTTATGTCTCCGTTAGATTTAATATATTTGTTATCAACACTTCTGTAGAAATTTTTTATTACTCCTTGATATTGTTTAAACATGTCAAAATCTTTCATAGTCTCTCCTATAAAATTATATTTTTGGCAGAAGATAGCACTTTTAGTTTTACCTAAACTAAAATAATTTTTACTTTGCCATGTGGTGGGATATAATATATTGTTACACACATTATAATATTCTTCATAATCAAATTTATCTGTATGCACTAATTGCTGTTTATAATCGAGTATATTTTTTTCAAAATAATTTATAATAGTATGACATTGTTTTATAGTAATTTCTGGCATGTCTGGGGTGATGTAGAATCTTTCAAGATATATGCCACGATTGTCTTTTATATCTCTAGCCCAATTATTCTGCATCACAATAGTATCAAGGAACGATGTTGTAAAATATCCATCATTAATAAAAACTCGTGGTTTTTCTAAACCTATAACTATACATACTTTTTTTCCTTTTTTTGCAATATTTAAAAGCTGTGGATCATTGTGTAGTCCTTCGATCTTCATTAGATTATCAATACACATTCTGGTATCAGCAGTTTCAAAAAATTTTTCATCATATTTGACATTGTTTATACTATCCCAAAGGTTAATAAATCTATAAGGGATACCAACGTCTTGACAAAGTTTTGCAGTTTTTGAAGCACTTGCAGTAATTTCTATGTTGGTTATTGATGTTTCTTTGGTAACTTTATTTAATACTCCGTGACTAACTACTTCATTTGGTCTCAATCCGCTATTCAAAAAAGTTTTAACCATATTAGTAGAATCACTGCCTCCGCTTAATAATAATACTGTATAGTCGTATGTGGAGAGGAGTTGTTCTGCTCTGGCTCTATATATTTCCTGTAAAGACTGGTCTGGTTCTTTGCCCCAATCAACAGAATCATAAAAGCTATTATGGAAATCAAAATGTATCTGTTGATTAGTCCTTGAGGCATATTCAACAGCCATTGGTTTGGTATAGAAAACTCTATCTCCTACAAACCAACGACCATTTGAATGAGTTAATAACATTTATTTTTTAAATGCCTTTGCTGTTGCTTCTATTAATGCCAACTGTTTTTCTGGTGTGTTGTTGATTAAGAATGATCCTGAAGATTTTAAAGCAGTGTGGTATGCCTTAGAATTTACAATAGAAATAATGTCTTTTTCTAATTGTTTTTTTAGATCTCCCTGTACATTCTTATTAACTATTAGATATCCAATAAATGATGAAAATACATTTTCTGTAGGTAGTAGTTTTTTAAGAGGTACTATATTTGAATAATCTTTTTCAAATGTTCCATATATGCATTTTTGTTTTTTATTTTCATGATTCACTAGTCCTGTAGTTGCATACCATGCATCAATTTCTTTGGCCTGCATGGCACGTTTGATAAACCCAGAATTTTTATATTCAATGACTTTAAATTCAATATCTAATTTTTTACCTAAATCATTTAATAATATGTGATGGTTTTGGCCTTGGTTGACTCCAATTCTATATTTCTTACCTTTAATTAAAGAAAAATTTAGATCATCATATGGTCCACATAATAACCGCGGACTGATAATAAATGTTGTTACAAACTCGTTTTTCTTTGGAGGATTATAGCAGACATTTGTAGAAACGTTATTCCAGTCGGCACCCCAGCCTGCTAATATTGGTTCGTTTGAGTTTTCAAATAAATTCTTTACCTGTCCACAGTTTCCGATAATTTTAAAATTTACGTTCCACCCTTTTTTAATTAACTCCTGTGAGATTGTAGTTTGGAAAGCACTCGAAAGTCCTCCATTGCCGTGACCCACATAAAATGATATACTTTTTTCTTTTGAATACCCTGTTGATGTTAACATTATAAATGTAAACAATGTAACAATTATTTTCTTCATTTTTTTCTCCTTAATGAGTTTTGTTAAATTATCAACCATACATAAAACTCAAAATTACTATGGTATCTATTAATATGTCTCCAATAAAATATCCTGCAATCAGAGGAATAAAATCTATTTTTTTAAACAGTATACCTATGAATGAAAATATTATAAAACAAGAGACAAAAAACGTTCTAGCTTCAACTAAACTACCTGCATAAAATACAGATATGGCCATGATTAAAATACAAAATTTATTAATATTATTTAAATGTTTTCCTATCCATCCAGATATTACTTTAATAAAGGTATAGCACACAATATAACAGATAATTGATGATACTATTAGAGTAATCATTAACCATACATAAAAGTTCAAACCCAACAAAGTCCACGTGCTCTGTCCCGGCATCCAGGATTTGGTTTCAATAACACTCAATAATATCATTTCGCTAGGCACTATGGCTATGCCTAAAATTAATAATGGAATCAATACAGTAATTTGACTACCATTGTTGGCCGATTCTGCAGATGTAAGTCTAGACATTACAGATACATGGTTATCGTTTGGATGGAAAAATTTCTCTACTCTCCATGCAAGGTTACTGCCTATTTGTGTACCGACTGCGGGCAATAGACCCGTAAATAGTCCTAATAGTCCTCCTCGAACAGAACTCCATACAGGGAAGTTAATCTTTTGTTCAGGCACATCTAATATTGCTGTTGACACTGTTTCTTTCCAGTCAATGTATTTTGTTATTAATGGTACAGCAATCAATCCTCCCAACACGGCAATCATTGGGATACCACCATACATAAATGATTGATCAAATGTAAAAAATTCTCTCTCAGCACTGCCCTGGCTCCTTAATCCTATCTGAGATATGAATATCCCTGTGGCCAGTAGAAACACATTTATTAATTTTGAATTTGTCTTGTACCATATACAAAATATTATTATTGTTAACATAACCAACAGTGTGAAATCAGTCCTCATTAGTAGGCTGTGTCCGCGGAACCATTCTAATAATGGATACAAACACACGATCGGAACAATACAACTCATAATACTGCCTATTGCTGTGAATTTAAGTGCTGTCTGTTGTAAATTATTTTTTAATATATATTGTCTCTCAGCCAGTGCTGGATAGCTGGTAAGTTCTCCCATCATGCCGAAATTGATTGCAGACACACTGCCGCTGAATTGAGAACTTTGAATACCTAACGCATAAAAAAGAATACATAATTCAGGCGGTAACACATACAGTAAAGGCAAAGAAGCGAGCATTAATGCACTGGATCCTATCCCTGGCATCAATCCTGCAAAAAGTCCAAAAAATGTTGCTGTCAATAATGTTACAAATATTTCAATCATGCATCTACAGTTTAATATAATACACAACAATCAACACAAGGTCAAGCAGATCGGAGTACAGTGTGCCAACTGCTGTGCATTATAATTTTTGTTTAAAACTGTGAAATTTGAATAATTTCAGTACGGAAGGGCGTTCTGTAGCACAGTAAAGAGCAATTAGCTCAAGCGTCCTGCTTTATTCCGACGTCACTGGATAGTGGCGTTGTTATGAATATTTAGTGATGTCTTTTAAATTGACTTAATAATTTGGTATATACTCGTTCCCAATATGCTCTTGCCCATTCAGATCGAGCATCAGTCATGCATCGACGACTGTTATCCAACAATCGCTGTTGCTGGTCCCGGTTCACTGGTATCATCATCTGTGTCTTTTGCGAGTGTGGAGGGTTTTGCTGTGGGCATTCCACATCGGTCAAACCAACGACCGTCTGCAGTTTCGTAGGCCACACTGAAGAAGTTGGAGCCGTCTATTGACTGCTCTGTGATCCGTCTTCTGTGTATGCGACCTTTGTATTTGGTTGAATCTTTGTTGATTAATTCCACTTCGATACTGCCTGCGGCCATTTTATAGATTCTATCAATCCATATACCAGTTGTACAGTTACTGAATACCTGCACATTTTCCAAAGATGTTGACACAGTGTTTGCAGAAGGTTTGGCTATGTTGCCCAGTCTCTCTAGTATTGCTTTGCTTTTTTTACTCATCCTCTATGCCTAAAAGTTATTCTGCCTTTGGTTGTATCGTATGGAGTTACTTCCACATCCACCTTGTCATTTGTAAGAATTTTAATCTTGTTTCTCTTGATCCTACCACTGGCATAGGCCAATATTGTGTGACCATTTTCCAAAAGTACTCGATACATCTGTCCAGGCAGTACTTCTGATACTCTGCCTGCAAAACTAAGTGTTTCTTCTTTTGCCATGTTTCTCCGTTAATATTTGTTTGGGTGTTTTTGCACCCGGTGTTAGTTTGGTCAGTCGTAAACTGAACAATTTCTTCTTGCCCTTTGTAGTTATTATAACAGGTTGTCCGTGTTCGTCAATCTCTATGCCTTTGATCTTTGCTTGGACATTACGAAATCTTCCCACGTCCACAAGATCTCCCACGTTAACGGCAATCTTGTAACTCTTCATTGTCCCATCCAATTCCAAACTGCTCTCAATCCCAGCAGGAAATACATCACTTCCATCAGTGTGCGTGGCACATCTTTGTCTTTGATGCCCATACAGATCCAAATACTGCAGGAGCAACAGGCGATTGCCCATCCAATCCATTGTGTGGACACATCAGCACCGCTGAGGATGAATATACTGCTCATTGCTAATACAAATCCTATCCAACGCCATTGGTCTATTTTTTTATAGTATCTAATCTTCATGCTGTTACCATCCCATTAGAGCCACTACTTCTGGGTCGATCATTTCTTTGCCCCACTGCGGCATCATTGTGATTGTTATCTTACACTCTTTTATACCTTCAATACTTTCAATTTGTGATTTAACATCTGCCAGTATCTGATCCACTGCTGGACAGAATGCAGATGTAAGACTCATCAGCACATGAACTGTGCTGTCTTCTGTTACTTTAAAATTGTATATTAGACCCAGTGTGTAGAGGTCCACAGAGATTTCTGGATCATAACATTTTTTTAGACCGTCAATGATCTGTTCATTGTACTGCTGTTTGGTTGCTTCGTGATTCGTTACACCATCCAGTGTGGCCTCAAGTTTGGGATCCACAGATGATTCTCCCATGGGAGGCATGCTCATCATGTCCATCATTTTAAAATCTCCACGATTCGTTCTGCTAACTTTTTAAACCATTCGGCGTCTCTGCCTCGTGTGGTCTCTGCGGCTGTGCCAATACGGATACCACTTGTTTCTACAAACGAACGTGGATCTTTTGGAACGCCATTCTTGTTTACTGTGATGCCATTCTCTTCCAATAAGTCTGCGGCCTCACGACCTGAATATTTACTTTCACTCAAATCAAGTAATAGTATATGACTATCTGTGCCACCTGTTAACAGTTTAAAGTTATTTTGGACAAACACCCTTGCCATTGCTTGTGCGTTCTCAACTACATGGCTTGAATACAGTTTAAAGTCATCCGTGTTTGCTTCTATAAATGCTTGTGCTTTTGCGGCAATGATGTTCATCAAAGGTCCGCCCTGTGTTCCTGGAAAGATAGCACCGTTAATCTTCTTTGTATAATCTGGATTGTTCCATAGGATTATGCCACCACGTGGACCGCGTAGCGTTTTATGGGTCGTAGAAGTAACGAAATCCGCATACGGTAACGGTGAAGGATATTGCTCGCCAGCAATAAGTCCTGAATAGTGCGCCATGTCGACCAACAGGTATGCTCCAACACTGTCAGCAATCTCTCTAAACATACTGAAATCAATTGCTCTTGGATAAGCACTTGCACCCGCGATAAGAATCCTAGGCATAACTTCTTTTGCCTTTGCTTGAATTGCCGCATAGTCTAACCAACCTTTATCGTCAACACCATAATGGTGTGCTTCGTATACCTTGCCTGAAATGTTTACAGGAGCACCATGTGATAGGTGTCCGCCACTTGCTAGGTCCATGCCAAGGATCTTATCACCTGGCTTGAGGAACGCAAGATAAATTGCTGTGTTGGCATTGGCACCACAGTGTGGTTGCACATTGGCAAACTCACAGCCGTATAGTTCTTTCAGTTCGTCTATGGCCAACTGTTCTATTGAATCCATATGTTCACAACCGTTGTAATAACGTTTGCCTGGATAACCTTCAGCATACTTGTTTGTAAATACACTACCTGCCAAATCCATCACAGGTTGACTTGCAAAGTTTTCACTTGCTATAAGTTCTACAGTGTTGTGTTGTCTATCTAACTCATCATTTAAAATTTTAAGTATGCGTGTGTCCATTAAACTTTTTCTCCTGACTGTTTCTTTTTGTTTGTTTTAGATCGTTTGTGTGATGTTTTTTCTGTCGTCCTGTAAGCATTGCTCCAGTGGGCATTGAATGAATCGTAATCATTGTATTGTTTCGTGTTTGATGTTTTCTTGCCTAGCATTATTTCTTCTCCCCTAGTATGTATTCAAAATTTTGAGTTATCTCGTTGATGTGTATCTGTTTTGCTCCGTTGCTGATGTGAAAATGTGTTGCCATCGGAGTCAGCGGTGACAGAGTGACCAGTCTGTCTAGACTGTTGTGTTTGGCCCATTCGCCTAGTTTTCTAATAATTTCTTTTCCAGCACCTTTTTTCCTGGACCACACAGTGTAGGCAACAGCAATCTTGCCATCTTTTACTCTGGACATATAATCCATTTCTCTTATGGTGTAGGGCACTTCGGGAGAAAACGCCACACAGACTATGGCTTCAATTTCATCGTTGTATTTTAATCCAAATATTTTTCTTCCATGGGATATTCTAAAATCCAGAGTAAGTTCTGGTCGAACTGGATCTTCGGACACATCAATATCGACCAGTTCAACCAGCTCTGCGCCTTTAACCCATTTAAAAAAATTATCAACTCGGTCTTTAAAAATTTTCATTACAGTTTCTCTCCTGGTTCAAATCCTCGGAATCTCAAGAAACGTGGAAACCTCAGTGAGTATTCGTCTGTGACATCCTGATTCTGTGTGACAGCATCTGCTCGTACTTCCACAATGTGTCCTATCAGTTGTTCTCTGTCCTTCCAGAATGTTTCTCTGTCTGTGTCTGACAATCCTGATCCCACATTGGTTCTGATGAACTTGCCGCTGTCTTCACCTTCCACAATGAGAGCACCCAGTTTACCTGCATTACGACCTGTGCCTTCTTCTGTGGCTATCACTTTTAAACTCACTTCTATGAATGGTTTGACCTTTAACCATTTGGTGGATCTTTTACACTCATAAGCACCTGTCACAGGCTTAACCATTATACCTTCAAATCCTTTATCTATGCACATCTTGTTAAAATCAATGAACCTGTCTCGATCTTCTGTTAGATTCATTCTTGTACCTGATATAACTTTAATGTTGTCGCCAAAACGGTAGCTCTCCAGTATGTCTTTTCTTGTGAGTAGGTCCACACCACTGCCACCCGCTTTAAACTCATCTAGTGTCAGGCAATCGAATAGATTTAATATTGCATCATCTGTTTTGGCTCCTGCTTTTCTGTGTATCTCTCGCATAAGAGTTTGGAAGTCTTCACTCATTACCTCGCCATCGAACACCATGCTCTCTGACAGTTGGTCCAATATTTCATCAAACTGTTGTAGTATCACAGGAAAGTTGGATAACTCTTTGCCGTTCCTGCTGAACATCTTTACTTCGTCCCGGTCCACATCACAAATTGCTATAACTCTAACACCGTCCAGTTTAGGTTCCAACAGCACATCGCCCACCATTTTTTTCTCGTGTTTGGCACTGTCGTCCGCCAGCATACATTCAAACACAGGCACTTTGTATTTGCTGTGCTTGTTGACTGTTTTATGAGTTATCCCGCATCTTAAATCTTTTATCAGTATTCTACGATACCAATCATTCCATTGTTCCATTGTGGCTCTGCTACATAAATCGTCCACAGCATTTCTCATGTCATTGCCTGTCAGGGTTCTCTCCTCCATCTGTCTTGCAACTAGATAGAACACGTCCCAACTCAATCCTGCACCACCGATGGTGGATGTGGGCACCTTCTGTATGCCAAATGTCCTGAATCCATCGAGTGCCATACACACTCCATTGAAGAAGTCTTTGTTGTCTGCGTCACTCTCTCGCCGGATAATAGCCTCTTTTTTCAGCCTTGAGTTATCTGATTGAATTTCTTGTATTACTGTCCATGGGTTGATCATATCTATATACTACTATCTTTTACCATTTTGTCAACCCCCAACATACGAAAATGATCTTCCAAACTCCAAGTGTCAAGGTCTACAACCTCTCCTCGTAGATTCTTTATCTCTTTGGTAAATCCAGCCATTTTGTATCTGCGGAAAGGATAGGCCCAGGTAGCATTCTGTTCCCATTCTCCCTGTAGGGTGTGTTTGTCTGCATCTGCTATGGAACACAGTGGCATATGGATTGCTTCCAGGGCGGATATATCTCCATCCAGATAGGCAGATATTATTCTATTCTGGGGGATAGGATGTTCTAGATGCTGTTTCTCTCCTATCATTCTTGTCACTGTGAAGTAGTGTGCATTGTTGGGTTTGCATTTATACTTCTGTGTGTCTCGCAGGTATCTTTGTAGTATGTAGAAGTATTCTGCTTTGATATCAGATGCTGTACCGTCACTCAATAGACCTGTTTTGAAACCATCTAAAAATTCACAGCAGGATTCTATGCTGGGTTTCACTTTGGATTTAAAAGTGTACTTGGAACCAACTTTTGTATCCAGTGCTTGGAATCTTTCTAACATTATGACTGTACAGGTAATTGCCAGTAAGGCACAAACTCCGGACAGATATCACCTTTTATTATGCCCATTGATACCTTAGGTTCGTGCGGTGGATTGAATTGATCTTCATCTGGTGCTTGTAGCAGATACACTTCTCGCATCAAAGAACTCATTGCAACAGGTGCGTCCCATGAAGTGCCTCTGATGTGTTGCCACTGTTTCTTTGCGGCAGAGTGTATGCGACCGGCATTTCTACCACATGCCTGCATTGCTGTTAATATTTTATCTATCCAGTTGATCGGTAGGAATTTGGTGGCACCATCTTCTTTTGCGAGTGCATACATTTTAACAAGTCCAATGTATATGCCCTGATTGATCTCTCCACCATCTTCTTCCCCGTAGTATTGTTTGATGCCTAATAGAATTTTTTCTAATACATCAGCATCTCCGGTCATCTCTAGACCTTTGTAGGCATAATCAAAATGTGAGAAGTAGTGAGCATTGGGTCCGCACTTGCCGGATGACTTACGCACTCTCTTGGGTTCTAAATCTATAGCACATTTCTTAAACAGAGAATCCACTGTGAAAGCATTTTTAACTCTGGGATTGTTTCTGTCGTTGTCTGCATTAACATCATTGTGCCAACGATGCAATAATCCTCTGTGTATTTCTTCTGTGCCTGCTCTCAGGATACCTGTGTCATTTAGAATTTCAAATGCAATGGCATCAAATGATTGATGTGAGGTTTCTACGAAAGTCATTGGTACTGCTGTGAATCCCAACACTGCAAGTGCTACAGATGTGTGTTGTCCGTCAAACAGATAATAACGACCATCTCTTTTCACTGCTGAAGCAGGTCGTACCACTCTGGGATCAAACCGCTCACAGATACGAACCACGTGTGAGGGTCTCAGATCTCGTTGAACCGAATAATTGAAACAGAGGTCATCGTTGATCTCTACCTGTGATATACCTTGAGGCAGTATCATTTCAGGATCCGTTTGTAATTTTTTTAATCTATCTCGAGCTGTTGCTAGTCTTGTTCGAAAATTGGCCACTTCTTCTTCGCCGTCTTTGTAGAATTCTTCTACTACTTGATTGAGAGTTTTTACTTTGTCATCTGACATATTTTTAACCTTCCTGTTAAACAGACTGTTTGAATACCCAAAGGGTACGCAGTCTTAGTTGTTGCTCCGAATATAAACGGAATCCGAAGCAAAAAGTTTATACTCATTTACTTTAATATGAGTTGTTAATACTATATTAACACACAAGACCTATCCGTCAACCTAGGTGATTATACTGCTCTTGGGTGGAGTTTTGATGGGCGATGTTGCGTTCTTGTATTCTGCGACCACTTTTTCCAGAGCTGGTCCCATAACAACGATGTTACGAGTATCAATCTCAATGCCGTTTTTGTAGTCCATGGTGGGAACGAATGTGCCAAATGCCAGTCCTTGCTGTGACATCATTATCACCAATGGTCTATCAATAGTGACAGTGGTGCCTTCAATGTTGCTGACTCGAGCAATCACCTCTTCCCCTGTGACCAACTTGAACGTGGTTACAGTGTCTTTTTCTATCTTTGTTTTTAACATGAATACAGTTTACGACAGTATGAGAAATCTGTCAACTGTTGAGACTCTGAGTATTTTACCAGTACTGTCGTGAGGGCTTTTTCTTCTTGCCTACGTACTCGTCGATGACTTCTTCGCAGGCACCGTGCCAGTATATGCCCGACTCCCTGAGCTGTTCGTTGGTTGTGCGTAATCTCTCCATTTTTTTGGTGAGAGTTTTACACTGTGCTTTAGTTAGAGGGAGTTGTTTGTCCACAATACTCTCTAATCTATTAATAACATCGTCGATTGACGGACAGGTGATATCAGGAACTTTGGGTGCTCGCTTGCGTATCTTGTTCCACACCTGTTTGTATTCTGGAAGAGCTTTTTTCTTTTTAGCCATTTGCACCTCGTTGATTGTAGTATTATTTACAGAGATGATGTAATGAATTATACTGTGTGTTATAGCAGTGAGGATTATGTGTGTATATTGTAGTGCAACTGTTCTGTTGCAAGGCCAGTTGCCGCCCCCGAGATCGTTGGCGATTAAGCCGCTAATCTCATATGAGACATACCAACTGTGAAGTCAGCAAATCTCAATGCTTTTTGTTTAGCATTTATAGTTTTGAACGTATCCTCGTGTCTACTGGGCATTCTCCTAATAGTTTTAGACGTCTGTCTATCCCTTTCACCCCCGTAAAGCATACCTAAATATGTTTTGCGTGAATGATTTTGGTGGAGGTGCGGGCATACGATAGCCCGGTCCAGCCCGTTTATTATCTAGTAATCAACGAACGCATATGTATTTAAGCACGGGTTTGTAGAAATGTCAAATAATTCTTTTTTTAGTAAGATTTAAATCTTTAATTTTATTATCATTAGGATACAAATAATAGTTAATTTTACCATCATTATACCAATGTCTACCATAAACAGGACTATTTTTATTTTTTTTACTATCTCTCCAATCAGATAAAAGTATCCAGCCTTTTGGTTGTTCTCCTTCTTTAAATCTATTTTTTTGATTTAAAATTATAATGGAAGGTAATTTTTCTTTGTAATCTTTATTAATATATAAACGTGTTCCATAACAGGGATTACCAGATCCGGACACTCTTTTAGAAAGTTTATTTCTTCTAATTTCTCTTTGTTCTTCTGTTAAGTCTTCCCAGGTATTAAGATTTATTATTCCTTTTTTAACCAAATATGACCATCCTGTTTGTCTAACTTTCTCATATGATGCTTCGGTCCAATACTGTGTTCCACCAACTTTTAATCCTTCTTTTATTTTTTTTCTTAAAGCAATTAAATTTTTTCGTTTTTCTTTAGGAAGAAAATTGATATGTTCAAATCCGCCTATACCACCTGTTCTTAAATTATAAGTGTCTTTACGTAATATAAATTCTTGATTAACAACTTGTTCTTCACGTTTTAATGCATCTTCGTATGAATTAAATGTTTCAATAATTTCTTTTTTAAAATTTTCTATTCCATATTTTTTAATAGCTTTTTTTAAAGCATGACCTGAACCCATATAAGAATCATTTTTATCTTTAGATTTGCGTACACCAATGTAAAACTTATTATTAATTAAATTAGTAATTTTATACAAATAGTTCATATATGTATTTAGCCGAGTACTGCACCCTTGTCCACTATCATAATAACGGAGTTTTGTCAAATGAAGATAAATTAACGTATGGCAGGAACCAAGAACAATCCAGGTGCTCGACAAGCACAGAGAAGAAAAATGTATCAGGGCAAAGAAATCAAGCCCTGTCTGTACGTTGGCCGATCAGTGGGCAAAGGCACATACATGTCTGGATCTGTCGACGGTGTGACTATCTTGGACAACAACGACATGCCCATGCCATACCATTCTATTCCTGTTGACAATATCTAATAATCTGTTACAATACTAGCATATGAAATACAAAAAAACTTTTCAATTTCTAATAGATGATGAGCTCAAAGATATTGAGGCTCAGAGCTTCAAAAAAGCCTGTAAGCAGGTGCATAGTAGCAGACCTTACAAAGATTTTGTTGTGCGTTACACCAACAAAGCAGGCAATCTAATTGAGGACACTGTGCGATTACCGTTTGGTCGCAAAAAGAAATTATAATTTAAGATAGAGTATTGACGTCGTTGTAGAGATTGAGTTCGCTCTGCACAGAGTCTCTGTCATGCTGTGTCATATTTTCCAACAGACTTTTAGATTGAGCATACACGTCTCTGTTGGCTGTGGTAAGTCCCAACAGTTCACAGGCTTTCTTGATAATATTCTCACTCACTGATCCAGTGATCACACCAGCATAGGTCAGTTCGCCGGCTAAACGAGTGTCTCGAGTGGCCTTCTTGGCCACAGAATCCAGATCCACATAATCAGTGACATCAGGCAATCCCCTCAGTCTCAACACAGTGTCAACCACGGACTCGGTGGAAGAGTCTGCCTGTGTGGTGTTGAATATGGGATTGTCGCTGGCAAGGTTTGTGTCATAGTTTTCAAAGTAACTCTTCCAGTCTGCATTCTGACTGGAACGTATCAACAGGTTTCTCACGTCTGCATCTCCTGCAAAATTAAGAAAACTGGCTGTGTCGTTCAAACTGGTCTCATAGGTATTGATGGTGCTGAGATTGGTCTGTTCCAGTGTGATCTGTGTGTTAATGACAGTCCTGGTATTGATCAACACAGTTCTGTCTGCGGACAAATATCCTGCTGTCAGTGCTGTGTTGAAATTGTTGCTGGCTGTTTCCAGAGCACTGAGCAGAGCATTGTAGGTGGATATGTCTGTCACGGAACTGCCGTCCATGGTGTCTATGAAATCACTCACTGCCTGCACTGCTGATTGGTATGCTGTGTCTTCGGTCAGTGTTAATGCTGTGACCCTGTCCACAGTTTCTTTCAATGATTGTAGATTGACATCCACTGTGCCTTTTAATGTGCCAAAATGTCCAGCCAGTCCTTTGTTCAACGAGTCTGCTGTCACTCCAAACAACGAAGGTACGGTGCTGGTGAAACTCTGCACCAGTGCCAGGTGTTCCAGGAATGTGCCTGTGGTGCCTTCGATGTCGGGTTCTCCCAGACTGCCATTGAGAATGTTTGCAGTCTGCTGTTCTAAATTATAAAAATATCTACCCGTGTTGAGATGACTCTGCACGTCCAATGAATCGTTGAGATCTGTTCGCTGAGCATTGGTTATGTCTGCACTGGCTTCTGCTTTGCGAATTAGATAGTATACTCGTGATGCAAAATTTGTTGTGGAATCTGATCCAATCACCGCATCAATCAGAGTTTGTGTGGAGGCTCCAGAAAAATTGGGTGTGTTGTCTGCTAGTGTTTTTAATCCTTTGTTTACAGACATGTGTTATCCGCCTGCAAACACAGTTTGCGATCCCCGAATCATTTGTCCTCTGTCATAACTGTCGCCAACTCGAGCAACACCTATATTTCGTACAAACACTGTTCTAGAACTTGCATTAACTCTGGCAGAATGGCCCACACACTTGTCACCTTTTCTTATCACATGTGGTCTTGCAGGATCACCTCTTCTAGCAACAGGTATTCCATTAGCAAACACAGTGGACTGTGTGGTTTTAACACCAATTGCTGATGTACATGCGTGTCCGGTTGCACCTAAATCATAATTTCTGGATATGTTTGCCATACCAATATTTATGGCGATAAAAAGTGGGGGTTTAGGATGTTTAAGAGTTGTTTAATTTTCTTAACAGCTCATTGATATCGATAGACGTTTCCAACTGTGTGAATGGTGTGTCCAGTATTGCTCGAGCGTAATAGGCCAGTGCGGCAGTGTCTTTGGGGAAACAGGATCCAGCATAGCCTCTCTGTCCGTCATTGCCTGGAACTCGCATGTGTGTGGTGCCTATGCGTGGGTCAGTGGCAATTATGTCTGTGAATTGTTTGAAGTCTGTGGCACCTGCTCGATCAAACACATCATACAGCTCATTGAAGAATGTAACTTTGGTGGCCAGGAATGAGTTGATGGTGTATTTTACTAGACTGGCCGTGACTACATCTGTGTGATAGACCGGGCACTCTGTACACACAGAATGATTCTTGTACAACACTTCTACTCGATCTGTATTGGGTCTTTCTCCACCAAACACGTGCATGGCAGGATTGCGAAAATCTTCTATGTAACCTTTCTCTGTGAGGAACTCTGGGTTGTACACAATCCTTAACTCTGGATAGCTGTTTTGAAATTCTGTTAAACGATATGCAGGCACTGTGCTCTTGATGATCACAATATAATCTCTACCACAGTTCAATTGTGCCAATACTGCTGTCAGTATAGAAACATCTGCTTCTCCTGTTGCGGATTGTGGTGTGGGTACTGCTACAAAGATAGCCTCAGGATCAAATTCAATCAAGTCCGCAATGCTGTTACGGTTGCGTTTAGGATCTACAATAAACTTTTTACAGTCTCTGGTGAATCCTTGGTCCACAGCACTGCCTACAAATCCATGTCCTACAATGCCCAGTTTCATATTAGTATATTATAACTGGGCAGTTGTAAATTGTCAATTACTGGTTTTTTGCTCTTGCTTTCATTTCTTGGAAAGTTTTTGAGTCTAATGGAACCAGTCCAATGTCTGCTAGGTAACCCATAGGTCCCATGGCCTTCCTTGAAACATAGGCGTTCAGGAACTTCTTCAATCCAGGAACAACCGATAGGTGCTGTTTCTTGAAGTAGACGAAAAGTGGTCTAGCTATTGGATAAGAGTAGTCCTGGATGGATGCCAGTGATATCGTCTCGCCTTCGATGGTGGCCGCTTGGATCTTGTCCTTGTTGGCCAACAGGTAACTGAACCCCATTATGCCGTAGGCATTGGGATCAGCCACGAGCTTGTTGACGATAAGTGTGTCGTTCTCACCCGCTTCTACGGCCGCACCGTCTTCTCTCAATTTGGTACAGGCCTTCTTGTCTTTGGCTTTCACTTCCTTGGGACAGCCCTTGCTCATCACTAATGAGTTCCAGGCATCTCTGGTCCCTGATGTTGGTGGTGGTATCATGATCTTGATCTCTTGATTGGGTAGACTGGGATCTATCTCATTCCACCTCTTTGGTTTGCTACCGTGTTCGGCCAAGGCCGCCCACAGTTGTTGTTTGGTGAGATTGATCTTCTTTCCTGTCACTGAGTTCACGAATGCGATGCCGTCGTTGCCCACTGCAATCTCAATAAATGAAACTCCGTTGCTCTCACACAACTTCTTCTCCTTGGTCTTGATGGCCCTGGAAGCGTTGGTGACGGATGGTGTGTTTGGTCCTATTCCCGCACAGAACAGTTTCATTCCTCCACCAGTACCAGTGGATTCAACCACAGGAGTGTCATACTTGGTTCCTTTTCCGAACCTTTCTGCTACCACTGTCGTGAATGGATACACTGTTGACGATCCAACGATCTTGATGTTGTTGGTCGCCGAATATACTGTTGTCGATAATAAAACTGCACACAGGATTGTGATTAGTTTTTTCATGTGTTTTCCTTTGTTGGTTTTACTGTTTTCATTGGTTGTAAAACTGCTACTATTTAATAGAAGTTATATTACAATAGTGTTAAGGAAATATTAAATTTTTGTGACGGTATTATAGGGATTCCACACGCCAGCCTGAACGCATGGGACGATTGTTATTGTGTTTCTAATATCACCGTGTCGTCGGTGTGTACGACAGCACCATCAAAATACACAGCAGTGTGCAAGTTATCATTGCCCCATATGAAAACATTTTTAGTTCTGTCGTCATCCACAGGTGTTACATCAATGAGCTTATCATCCCTCTGCCATACACTGTGTTTGATGGCTGTCCATTGATTGGATGATTCACTAATGGCCAGATAATATCCCTGTATGCTCTTACCCCCATACCATTGCACCTGCCGTTGAACATTGGAATGACATCTGTTTATCTGTGTGTGTGGCCGTGGCTCTATGTCAAGAACAACAACATTTGGACAATACAGAGATTGTTGTATCTGTTTCAGTTGAGGATCATCTATTGAAGGAAGACGAGCATCTGTTATTTTTGTAATATTTTCCATCCTGATCTCATTGTTCTATTATACCTATGACTTGCATGTATTGTAGCAAAACTTAATCCAAGTTCCAAACACTTTCCTCGTAGATTACCAACAGTTTCGTGCCTTATTCCATCTGGAGAGATTAATGTCCATTTTCTTGAATTTGGATTTTTATCTCCTACCAACCGACCCTTGTTTGCTCTGCTTATAAGTCGTTTAGTTTTTTCTGATTGAGACTTTCCGTACATTGGATTGTTCTTTCCTGCAACGGCCTTACTGATTTTTGCCTTTGATTCTGCTGAGTGTTTCACCGGTCCGTATCCTCCTGCTTGTATTTGTTTAACATGTCTTTTTAATCTTTGTTGTTCCGCAGTCTTTTTATTTCCATATATTTGTTCATATGTTTTACCTCGATGATTGGGCGGCAATCCTCCACCATCTGTTATATTATATCCATGGGGTGCTATGGTATTATATTTGTCTATGTATTTCTGTTCATTGTTCACTGTGTCTTCTGCTATAACTTTAAACTTAATTTTATCCAATCCGTATTTCTTTATCGCTTGGAACACCAATTTAGAGCCCTGATTATGTCTATGGCCTTTCCAACGTTCCTCTGGGTTAGTTGTATATCCTATATAGGATCTATTATTGATTAAATTTGTAATTTTATAGATGTAACCCATACATCTATTTATGACTGAACTCGTGTCTTACAATGAGAACTTCTTGAAGTCGTCTTTTTTAACGTCTTGTTTGATACCACCAACGATATAGCTTTGAACTTGCGTTTGCTGTGGCGCCACCTGCATGCCTTTGCTGGATAACCAGTGTGATGTCCATGGCAGAGGATTTTGAGATGCTGGTGTGTCAAACACAGGATCAAATCCCAGTGCTTTCAATCTCTTGTTGGCAATGTGTTCCACATACTGACCCAACAGTTTTTCATTTAATCCAATAATGCTTCCGTCTTTGAATAGATGTTTGGCCCATGCTTTTTCTTCTTCCACACATTTTTTAAACATTTCAATCACAGTCTTGTCCTGTGATTTCATTATCTTCAACATGTCTCTGTCATCACCTTTTTGCCAAGCCTTGATCACGTGTGTGGTCAGATTCAAGTGTGTTGCTTCATCTCGAGCAATCAACGATAGAATCTTTGCTGAACCTTCCATCAGTTTCAATTCACCAAATGCAAACGTACAAGCGAAAGACACATAGAATCGTAATCCTTCCAACAGGTTCACGTTGATCATTGCCAGGTATAATGCTTTCTTAACTTCTAATATATCGCCTTTGCCTTGTACAGTCCAATTCAGTGCTAATTCTGAAAACCTATCATAGTTCTCTGTGACTGATACTGCTCGTTTTAGAATCTCGTTGTCGTTTAGAATAGTGTCAAACACTTCTGAAGGATCTGCATACACATTTTTCATGATGTGCGTGTAGGCTCTTGAGTGTATGGTTTCGAAGAAATCCCAAGTCACAATACAACCTTCTAACTCTGAGTTGGAACAATAGGGTAGAAATGACAGGCAAGGTCCTCTGCCTTGTACTGAGTCAAGCAGTGTTTGGTATTTTAAATTACTTGTGAATATGTGTTTTTGTTCTGGACGGAATCCCTGGAAGTCTGCTCGATCTTTCTGCAGTGATACTTCTTCTGCTCTCCAGAAGTAACCTAGCATGGTTTGATTTAACTTGTCAAACTGTGGATATTTGAATACATCGTATCGCTGGATAGCTTGATCTTCACCAAAAAACATGGGTTGTTTGGACCAATCTACTGCGTTTCTATTGAATACTGTTTTTGCCATTATGTTTTAATTATACTATTTCTTGTATTTTTGTCAACTAGATTGCACACGCATCACATTCGGCATCGTCATCCACTGCTGTCTGTGGCAGTTCCACATCTTCGCCTTCTGCTGTTGCTGTTGTACCGATACCTGACGGTTGATGATCTTCTTCTTCGTCACCTTTAAAATCATAGGTGTTTTGGTAATAAGATGTTTTCCATCCATATTTGTAAGATGTTAGTAGATCGTTTGCCATCACTGATAGAGGCACTTCATTGTTCTCATAATTTAAAGGATTGTATGACCAGTTGCCAGATATAGCCTGATCAAAATATTTCTGCATCATGGCCACAACATTAATGTAACCTTCATTGCTCTTCATGTCCCATAGTAGAGTGTAGGCATTTTTAAGTTTA
>Ga0222661_1000192_pt1 | contig 28517 bp, 23 predicted proteins | sample AntAcemetagen551_FD_179851 | JGI IMG/M metagenome (GOLD analysis project Ga0222661, IMG submission 179851) | Saline water microbial communities from Ace Lake, Antarctica - #551 | ecosystem: Environmental > Aquatic > Non-marine Saline and Alkaline > Saline | place: Antarctica: Ace Lake...
CGTTCGGGATTGTTCCACCGTAACGGGCTAAACTTTAAATGCTAACGAAAGTTACGCTATTGCTGCATAATTAACTTAGGTTAATTATAGAAGCACGGTCTGGGGCACCGGGTAACAGAACGCCCCTAATAATTTGTAAATTTAGTTAGGTCAGGTTTAAAATATTTGGGGCCCTTCATAACTTTTCCAGATTCGTTATATATAGGTTTACCATCCTCACCTAATTTACTCATATTTGAGCTTTGTACTTCTTCAAAACACTTATCAAGATCAATGCCAAACGCATGTCCGGCACCATAAGTTACATACAATATATCTGTTAAAGCATCGGCAACTTCTAAAAGATCTTTATTTTCCATTGCTTCTTTAAGTTCTTCTAATTCCTCTTTTATTAGATCATATCTAAGACTGTTGATCTTATCAGTGCTAAAAGATGGCTTAGTTTTGACTTCTTGACCAAAGGTTTCCATGAAATTTTTTACTTTATTAAAATTTGACATTTAGCTCCTGTAAGTTTTTAAAATTTAATATATAAGTATACTAAATTATTAATTATATATTAATCAATGAAATTAAGAAAAGAATTCGATAGCATTGGAAGCATTAATGTACCTGGTGATAAATATTGGGGTGCATCAACTCAAAGATCTAATAAATTTTTTAATATTGGAAAAATTTTAGTTAATATTTCTATAATAAAATCTATTGCAATCATTAAAAGATCGGCAGCATTAGTTCATTTTAAAGAAAAACAGATCAATAAAAAAATTACCAATTCAATAATTAAAGCTTCAGATGAAGTTATTAAAGGAAAGCTAGATGAAAATTTTCCTTTAAAGGTTTGGCAAACAGGCTCTGGTACACAAACTAATATGAATGTTAATGAGGTAATTGCAAACAGAGCAATTGAAATGTTAGGTGGAAAAAAAGGTTCAAAAAAACCAGTTCACCCAAATGATCATGTAAATAAATCTCAATCAACAAACGATGTTTTTCCTACGGCTATGCATATCTCTGTGGCTCAAGAGACTATATCAAAACTATTACCTAGTTTAAAAATTTTAGAAAAAGAGTTAGCAAAAAAATCTAAAGAATTTAAGAATATTATTAAAATTGGAAGAACCCACTTACAAGATGCAACACCGTTATCACTTGGACAAGAATTTTCAGGCTATCAGGTACAGCTAAAAAAATGCATTGAGAGAATAGAGCTTGCACTTAAAGAGATATATTTTTTAGCACAGGGTGGGACGGCTGTTGGGACAGGTATTAACTCTAAAAAAGGTTTTGATAAAAAAATTGTTAAAGAGATTGCCAAATATACTAAAATCCCTTTTATACCAGCTCCAAACAAATTTGCAGAACTTGCAGCTCACGATTCTATTGTAAATTTTTCAGGCACACTAAATACTTGTGCTGTTGCATTAATGAAAATATCAAATGATGTAAGGTTTTTAGGTTCAGGACCTCGTGCTGGATATGGTGAATTAATACTACCAGAAAATGAACCTGGTTCGTCAATTATGCCCGGAAAAGTTAACCCTACTCAATGTGAGGCAGTAACCATGGTTTGTGCCAAAGTAATAGGTAATCATACTGGAATTACAGTTGCTGGATCTCATGGACATTTTGAATTGAATGTATTTAAGCCAATGATTGCTCATAATATACTTCAGTCGATAGATCTTATTGCGGATAGTACTAAAAATTTTGCTCTTTATTGTGTTAGAGGAATTAAAGCTAATAAAAAAAGAATTAAAGAGCATCTGGATAATTCGTTAATGCTAGTAACAGCTCTAGCTCCTCACATTGGATATGATAATGCTGCAAAGATTGCAAAAACAGCTTTAAAAAATGGAACTACTTTGAAAGAAGAAACTCTAAAAACAGGTTTTATTAAAGAAAAAGATTATGATTTAATAGTCGATCCCCAAAAAATGATTTACCCCTCATAAGCACTAAGAAGCTCATTTAACAAGCGTCTAGTTTTAATTAAATTATTCAAATTATTATCCATAAAACCTTCAGCTATATTAAAAAACTGATCGCTTACTTCATTATTATCAATTTTAATATTATTAAATTTTATTTCATTGCTTGAAAAATAATAATTTAAATTAATTAAAATATTTTTAATATTTTTTCTTGAATTCTTACTTGTATTAAGAAAAGAAAATAAACGATTAGAATCTTTAATATCAATCAATATGTCTGTATTTAAAATTAATTCATTATTTTCAAGAAATAAATTGCTATTTTTTATCTGCAAAAAGCCTATTGAATTATTAGAAAATATTGTTTTATCAAAGTTCAGTTTACCATTAACAATATTAAAATTAATTTTTGCATTTTGAAAAACTTCATTGATTGCGTTTGAGCTAGCAATTACAGATGTTTTTAAACTTATATTTTCATTAAATAATATCTCTGACTTAATAAATTCTTCCAAAATAGAATTAAGTTTAAATAATTGAGACATCTTATATTTACCCAAATTTATTTCTAAATCTAAATCAAATGGATTAATTGACAGTTTTCCAGCATAATTCATTTTTGAAATATCTTTATTAGAGGTATTAGATTTAAAAATAATTAATTTATTTTTTATCTTATAATTTGTTTTAATTTTAGAATTAAGAAATGAAATAATATTTTCACCAGTATTGGAATTATTATTTTCATTAGTAGATCGATTAAAAATATTTAACTTCAGAGATTTAGCTCGAAAGTTTATTCTTTTTTTATTTACAGAATCAATTTTATTTTCAAAATCAAAAATAAAAGGTACCGCAAAAGCTTCGCCTTTTAAATTAAATAAGTTTAGTAGTTTTTCATTATCATAAAATAAGACCGCCTTTCTTATTTTGATAATTGTAATTATTTCGCCTAAATTATCTTTAAGAAAAATATTACTATTATTAATTTTAATCTTTTTATTAGAAAACTTATTATTGATGAATTCATTAAGTGCCTCAATATCATTTTTTAATAAAGAAAAATTAGCATCATTAATGATTACTTTTGTAAGATTAATTTTTTCTTTTTCAAAAAAATTTTTTTGACTTAAAAAAACTTTTAAAGTTTTAATATCAGCTATAGATTTTTGGTTTTTACTACCATCAAGTAATATTTTAGAATTCTTAATTAAGAAATGCGGCGCTGGAAGAATACGATATGAAATATCAGCAGATGAACTTAATTCTATTTTAAACTCATTAATGAATTTATTTTCAATGTTACTTTGAATCCATCCTTTACCGTATAAAAGAGGTATCAACAAATAAAATAGATAAAAAAATAATAAGCTAATAAGAGTTATTAAATATTTATTAAAGCTACTAATTATAAATCTATTATTTTTTTTGTGTTGGAGCTTGAATAATGTTGTTTTATTCTGAAGTTTTAATATTGTCTTGTTAACTAGGTTATTAAATTTTTTAACAATTTTTTTCATAAATAGTGCTGAAATTTAATTATCTTATAAAGGAATTTTATAAATGATAAACTCTGAATATTTAAATAATCTTAACAGTGCACAAAAAGAGGCTGTTTTGTATCTGGATGGACCCTTACTTATAGTAGCAGGTGCAGGCTCTGGAAAAACTAAGGTTTTGACCTCAAGAATTGCTCATATAATTAAGGAAAAGAAAGCTTTCCCTAACCAAATACTATCTGTGACTTTCACAAATAAAGCTGCGAAAGAAATGCAAAGCAGAGTAAGCAAGATACTTAATTCTGAAGCTATAGGTTTATCTTGGCTTGGCACATTTCACTCTATTTGTGCAAAACTACTAAGAAAGCATGCACCAGCTGTTGGATTAACTTCTAATTTTACAATTATAGATACCGATGATCAAGTGAGATTAGTTAAAAATATATGTAAAGCTGAAAATATAGATATTAAACAGATGGCACCAAAATACATTTTATCAATTATAGATAGATGGAAAAATAAAGGATTTTACCCAAATGAAGTTGTTGTTAATAGAAACGATATATATGAAAAAACTGTAATTCCTCTATATAAGATTTATCAACAAAAACTATTAGATTTAAATGCATGTGACTTTGGAGATTTAATTTTACATGTTGTAAAAATTTTAGAGAGAAATCTTGATATAAGAGAAATTTATTCTAATAACTTCAAATATATATTGGTGGATGAATATCAAGACACAAACTATATTCAAAGTAGATGGCTTTATCTGTTATCTGAAAAACATAAAAATTTATGCTGTGTGGGAGATGATGATCAATCTATTTATAGCTGGCGTGGTGCTGAAATTAAGAATTTTTTAGAATTTGATCAGGTTTATAAAAATGTGAAAGTTATTAGATTAGAAGAAAATTATCGATCATCACAAAACATTCTATCAGTGGCTTCAAGTTTAATAGCCAATAACCAAAATAGAGTTGGAAAAACTTTAAAAACAACAATGGAAGAAGGTGACCTTGTTAAACTCAATTGTTTTAAAAATGGAAAAGATGAAGCGATAGGTGTTTCAGACGAAATTGAAAAAAAACTTAAAAAAAATTATTCATTTAATAATATAGCAATTTTAGTTAGAGCGATATTTCAAACTAGAGAATTTGAAGAACGTTTTTTAAAAATTGGTCTTCCTTATAGAATTCTAGGTGGTACAAAGTTTTATGAAAGAGCAGAAATTAAAGACTGCGTTGCTTACCTGAGATTAATTCATCAACCAAAAGATGATTTAGCTTTTGATAGAATAGTAAATAACCCTAAACGATCTATTGGAGAAAGTACCATTAAATTAATACATGAGTTTTCAAAAGAAAATTCTGTAAGTTTAGAAATTTCTTCAAAACAATTAATTGAGCAAAATTTAATTAAACCAAAAACAAAAATAGGCTTAAGTTCTTTTTTATTCTTAATAAATAAGTGGAGAAATGATATCAATATAAAAAAAATTAATCACATAAAATTACTACAATTAGTTTTGGACGAGTCAGGCTATTCCTCGATGCTAAAAAATAAAAAAGATATAGAGAATGAAAATAAACTAGAGAATATTAAAGAGCTTCTAAGTGCCATGAAGGAATTTGATAACTTAGAAAGCTTTTTAGAACATGTTGCGCTTGCTACATCAGTTGATCAAGATTGGGATGGAGAAAAAGTTAACATGATGACAATGCATGGATCTAAAGGACTTGAATTTGATGTAGTTTTCTTACCAGGCTGGGAAGAAGGTCTTTTTCCACACCAAAAATCTATTGAAGAAAAAGGTCAAAATGGACTTGAAGAAGAAAGGCGATTGGCTTATGTGGGAATAACAAGAGCCAAAAAAAAAGCACTTATATCTTTTGCCATGAATAGGTTTTATCAGGGAAACTGGATAGATAGTCTGGCCTCAAGGTTTATTGAAGAGTTACCAGAAAAATTTTTAGAAAAGAATTCTTTTTTTGAAGACTCTAAAGATGATGAAGAAAACTTTGAGTTTAATCAAGATTTTGAGATTGAAGAAGGAACTAGAAGTCCTGGATGGATTAGATATCAAAAAAGAATTAAATGATTTTAAAAAAAATAAAAACTTTAAGAAAAAAATTTAAACAATATGACATAGATGGTTACATTATTCCAAAAAATGATGAATATTTTTCTGAATATGCAAAAAATGATAGGTTAAAAAATATTACAGGCTTTTCAGGTTCTGCAGGTTTTGCAGTAGTTTTAAAAAAACAAAATTATTTATTTGTTGATGGAAGGTATACTATTCAAGCACATCAACAATCATCTAAAAATTTTAAGATAATTGAAATTCATAAAAAACTACCTCATACAATTATTAAAAATTTTAATTTAGGTTACGACCCAAAACTATTTACATCCAAATTACTTAGTAAATATTTTATAAATAATAACTTAATTTCTATTAATCAAAACTTAATTGACCAAATATTTAGATTTAAAGAAAAACATACAAAACCATTCTATTCTCTAGACACAAAAATTGTAGGTGAGGCTTGTGGTTCTAAAATTTCTAAAGTTGTAAAATTTCTTAAAAACAATAAAACAGATTATTGTTTCATTTCTGCACCTGAAAATGTGGCTTGGCTTTTGAATATTCGTGGATACGATAATCCAAATAGCCCAATTACAAATGCTAGATTAATACTAAATAAAAAAAAGGAATTGTTTTTAATAGCAAATGAAAATAATTTAAAAAATCTCTTATCAGATAAAAAAATTAAAAAGAAACAAATTTTACCAATCAATTCACTTCCACAGTTTTTAGATAGTTTGAAAGGTAAAAATTTTATTATTGATAATAAAACTTGCTCAATCTTTTATGAAAAAATAATTAAATCAAAATTTAATATACTTAAATTTGATGACCCTGTTTATGAACTAAAATCAATCAAAAGTTCCAGTGAAATAAAACATATGATTGAAGCCCATAAAAAAGATGGCTTAGCATTAACAAGATTTATTTATTGGATTAAAAATGTTAATAAAAAAAAAATAACAGAAGTGTATGCACAAAATAAATTAGAAAAATTTCGAAAACTAAATAAAGATTATTTATTTCCAAGTTTTGATACTATCGCTGGTGCTGGTTCAAATGGTGCAATTGTTCATTATAGAGCTAATAATAAAACAACTAAAAAAATTAAAGAGAGCGATATTTTACTGGTAGATTCTGGCGGGCAATATCATTACGGTACTACAGATGTTACAAGGACTATTTCATTCTCAAAACAAAATAAATTGATCAAAAATGCTTATACAAACGTATTAAAAGGCCATATAGCAGTTGCCTTAACAAACTTGAATATAGATGACACGGGGAAAAAAATCGACATAAAAGCTAGAAAGTTTTTAAAAAAAGAAGGTCAAGATTATGCTCATGGAACAGGTCATGGGGTTGGTTTTTTTTTAAATGTTCATGAAGGACCTCAATCAATTTCAAAACATAATTCTATAAAAATAAAAAATGGAATGGTTTTAAGCAATGAACCAGGGTTTTATAAAAAAAACCACTTTGGTATTAGGATTGAAAACTTAATCTATGCTAAAGAAACTAAAAGTAGCTTTAATTTCGAAAATCTTACACTTGCTCCATTAGAAAAAGACTTAATTAACTATGAGCTATTAAATAAAACAGAAAAAAACTATTTATTTAAATATCATTTAAATATTTATTCAGAATTTTCTAGTTTGCTTAATAAAAAAGAAAGAAAGTGGTTAGCCACTCTTATTTAACATTTTTAACCATTCTGCCTGATTAATAACTTTTATATTCCAATCCTTAGCTATATTTATTTTTTTTTGAGTTGGTTTGTCTCCAGCAATTAAATAATCAAGTTTTTTATTAACGTTACTAATTATTTTTCCTGAATTTTGTTCTATTAATGATTTTGCTTCTGCCCTGCTAATTGCATTTAATTTTCCAGTTAACATAAAAGTTTTATTTTTTAATAACCCATTATTATTTATTAAAATTACATCTTTGATTAATAAATTTTTTTCTAATTCAGACAGCACTTTAAGATTAGTTTTATTCAATAAGAATTTTTTGATGGACTGAATTTGTGTTATTCCAATACCGTCAATATTGGATAAATTTTCAATATTGCTTTCTTCTGATAGGCTAAAAAAATTAGATGATGTTTTGAGATGTCTTGCGATAAGTTTCGCATTTTCTTGTCCAATATGCCTTATACCTAATGAATAAATAAATCTCTCAAGAGAAATATTTCTTTTTTCTTCAATTGAAAATTTTAAATTAGCAACTGATAATTTTCCCCATCCTTCAAGTTCTTTTATCTTATTATAATTAAGCTTAAATATATCCTGTGGAAGCCTAACTAATCTCAAGTTCCAAAAATTTTCAACAATTTTCTTTCCGAATCCGTCTATGTTAAATGCATCCTTTGAAACAAAATGTTTAATTCTTTCTATGGCAATTTTTTCACATTCAAACCCCTCACTAGCGCACCTTCTTATAGCATCTTGTCTTTTTGTTATTTCGTTATAATCTTTAATTGTTTTGCCACCACAAGATGGGCATTTTAGAGGAAAAATAAATTTTTTTGAGTTTTGTTTTCTTTTTTTTAAATCTACCGAAACTACATGTGGAATTACATCTCCAGCTCTTTCAACGGAGACAATATCTCCTACCCTAATATCTTTCCTAACAATTTCGTCTTCATTATGAAGTGATGCATTTGAAACTATTACTCCACCTATATTAACTGGTTTAATTTTTGCAACTGGGGTAAGTGCCCCTGTTCTACCAATTTGTATTTCAATATTCATTATTTCTGAAATAGAACTATTTGCTGAAAACTTATGTGCTATCGCCCATCTAGGTGCGTTAGCAGCAAAACCTAATCTTTTTTGTAAGTCAAAATCATTAACTTTATAAACAATTCCATCTATATCAAATGCCAACTCTTTTCTTTTTTCCTCTAATTCTTTATGATTTAATATTAAATTTTTAACTCCAATAATTTTTTTGTTAAATGGGTTTGTTTTAAAACCCCATAATTTTAAGTTTTCTAAAAAACTTGTTTGATTATTAATATTCATTTTTTTTTCATAACCGTATGTGTAGGCAATAAATTTTAGTGGAATTTTTGCTGTTATTAATGAATTTTTTTGTCTTAGTGACCCAGAGGCGGCATTTCTAGGATTTGCAAACTTGTCATTAATTTTTTTAAAATCATTATTTTCTATAAAAACTTCGCCTCTAATATCTATTTCTTTAGGGAAGTTGCTCTTAGTAATTTCTAAAGGTATATCCTTAATTGTTTTTAAATTTTGTGTAATGTCCTCTCCTTCATTGCCATCTCCTCTAGAAAGCCCTTTAGTTAATTTTCCATTAATATAAATTAGGGATGCGGATATTCCATCAATTTTAGGTTCAGCACTATATTCGATAGAATTTATATCTTTTAAGCTTAAGAAATTAATTATTTTTTTTTCAAAGCTTTTTAAGTCTTCTTCACTAAAGGCATTTCCAAGTGACAACATTGGAACTTTGTGTTTTATTTTTTTAAAATTTTTAGATGGTTTAAACCCTACAGTTTTTGATGGTGAATTAGAATTTTTTAAAAAAATATACTTCTTTTCTAATTCAAATATTTCTATTTTAAGATTGTCAAAATCAGCATCTATTATTTTAGGTTTACTTTTTTCATAATAATTTTTATTATGCTCATTAAATATTTTTAATTTTTTTAGGTAAATACTTTCAATTTCTTTTTTTTTCATTTCATAAAAAAGATTTTATTTTTTCTGTTAAATTTGTTTTTTTTTTCTTTTTATTAAAAATTTTTATATTTTTATAATCTTTATTAAATATTCGATATGATTGCTCATACCATTTACTTGTTTCATAATTATATCCTAAAGTTTTTGCATATTTTTTTGCTTCATTTTCTAGTCCAATTTTATAATGAATTTCAACCAATCTATGAAGTGCTTCTTCAATAAATGATGTGTCATCATATTCATTTACTATATTTTTTAACCTGTTAATTGCTGCAATCCATTTTTGTTTTTTTATATAATGACGTGCAATATACAATTCTTTAGCTGCCATAAATTCTTGAATTAAATCTAATTTATATTTTGCATCTAATGAATAATCGGTATCTGGAAACCTATCTAAAATTATTTGAAAATACTTCTTTGATTGTAATAAACTTTTTAGATCTTTTTTTTCGTCTGCTATACTGTCATAATAATTCATTGCCAAAAGATAATAGGCATAATCTAAATTTTGATTTGTTGGATACACTTTTATAAATCTTTTTAATTCATCTATAGAGCTGCTATAATATTGTTGAGACCAATAAGCATAAGAAGACATAAGCAAAGCTTTTGGTGCCCATTTTGATTGAGGAAATAATAACTCTGCTTCATTAAATTTTTTTGAAGCATATTGAGCATCACCTGAATCTAGAGCTATTATTCCTTCATTGTAGGCCTCTATCATTTCACTCTCTATGTCATTATCTGAAATAATATTTCTGACTTCTTTTTCATTATTATTGGCACATGCTGTCAGTAGATAAAAAGAAAAAATAATTAATAGTTTTTTATAAAACATAGAGCCTTTTAACAAATTTTTTTAGAAGTTTATACTTTTAAGCTATAGACTTTAGGTGACTTCTATTAATAAAAGCGTTTGGCAAATGTTTTTCTGTAATCTCAATTAATGAAAAATTTTCATCGTTTTGAAAAACTTTTCTTAATAATTGATTTGTAAGCTTATGCCCACCTTGAGAACAAATTATTTTTCCAATTATCTTGTAACCAGCCAAGTATAAATCTCCCATACAATCTAAAATTTTATGATTTACAAATTCTTTTTCATTTCTAAGTCCATTTTGATTCAATACTTGGTTGTTCTTAATAACTATCGCATTATCAAGTTTACCACCTTTAGCTAAGCCCATTTTTTTTAATTTTTCTATATCTTCAAATAAACAAAATGTTCTAGAATTATAAATATCACTTAAATCTGTCTCAAATACTTTTACTAAGTTCCTTTGTGTTCCTATAGTCTTATTTTCATACTTTAATTCAAAATCTATATCTAGGCTAATTTTGCTTGGTTCAATAGAAATTGTTTTATTACCATCTATGAATTCTATTTTTTTTTGAATCTTGATTATTTTAATTGGAGCATCACTATTTTTAGCTCCAATTTTAGAAATTGCTTCAACAAATAGCTTTGCCGAACCATCTAGGATTGGTACTTCTTGGTTGTCAATTTCAATCAAAGCATTATCGATACCCAATCCATACAAAGCTGCCATCAAGTGTTCTATAGTTGATACTTTTGCACCATTTTCATTTGAAATAGTTGTACAAAATAATGCACTACTTACATTAAATATATTTGGGATGATTATGTTATTTTCTTTAAGGTCTATTCTTTTAAAAATAATTCCATGATTTGGTGCTGCAGGCTTTAAAGTCATTGTTACAGCTAATCCGCTATGAAGACCAACGCCTTTGAAAGTGATATCTCTATTAATAGTTTTTTGATTTAAAATAGACATTCAATTCTTATAAATAGTTGAATTGAATTAAGAAAAACAAGAAATGTTACAGGAAAATACTATTTTATTTAAATAAGTGAAAAAGTTTTTCAAAAAATCCCTGTTTTATTGATTTTTTTGGAACTACTACAACCTCTTGTTTGTTTGGCTTTGAAATAAAACTAAACCCTGACTGACAAATGTCTTCTAAAGTCTCTTCTAGAAAATTAATATTATTTGGAAAAGAAAATCTATCCTTATGTTTATTGTCAAATATTCTTGAGCCCTCACCAGTTAAAGCTATCTGAAATACATCATTTAAAAATAAATTTGATTTAATGGATTTGTTGCATAATTCAAGAATCTCATCAGTTCTAGCAAAGACTATTTTTTGAAGAATATCTATTGATATATTTTGATGATTTAAGATTTTAGAGTTTTCACCAAAATTAAGTTTAATTTGCTCAGAACTATCCAGGTCCATTTTTAAAACTGCAGAAATATCTTTTGTGATATGATTTCCACCAATCGATAAAACATCCATTGAAATAAGTTTGTCATTTAAATATGTGATTATTGAAGTTTTATTAAACCCAATATCAATAAAAGATAAGTAGCTATTAAAACTTAAGTTATTTTTATAATTAATAGATTTAGCGTAACTAGAGCAAATAATTTGATCAATTAAAATATTCAATTTAGAAAAAACACTCTTAAAATGCAGAATCAAATCTGTTGGTAAGCAAATAAAAAGTATGTCTAGAGATATAAAGTGACATTCTATTTCATCTGGCAAAGATGAATAGTCAATTTTGTCAATCTTATAATTATTAACAATGATATGAACAATATCATGATCGTTATGATATTTCAAAATTTGCTGTTTAGCTTCTTGAACTAAAAATTTAATATTTTCTTGCTTTAATTTAGATCCATCAAGTTTTTTAGATAAAGAAATACTAACCGAAAGCATTTTAGAGCTATCTATCATTAAGTTTACACTATCGATGTATTCATTGGAATTATTTTCAAGAGAGATAATAATTTTTTTAATATTCAATTCTAGATTTGATCCATCTGTAAAAAATTCACTTTCAGCATGGAACATATCTCTATTATTATCTGTATTAAACGTACCAGCTCTTATCTTGGAAAGTCCACAATCAAAAAAAGTTTGAAATTTTTTACTAGGCATTACTTTACAATTAAATTATTTTTAACTCTCAAATCAATAATTTTTTTTTTGTCAAAATTATTATTATGTATAATTTTATGGGCAAGATTTAATGACTCCAAAGAGTTAGATAAAGGTAGTTTAATCAAGATGTCATTATTTGTTAAAATATCCCATCTATTTGATTGAAAAAAATATAATGTTTTAAGTTCTTTAAAGGTAAATTTAGATTGTTCAATATTTTTTTTTAAAATTAGAAAATCTTTAGAATTAAATTCTCCAAATATATAAGGTAATATTTTTTTATTATCTTCATCTTTAATAAGTTTACCATTTGCACCAACTAACAATTGGTTATCATTAGAAATTTTAGCAAGATATTTTGTTGGTTCAATTTTGATGTTTATGGTTGAGGGATAAATTCGTTTAATATTATATTCTTCTATAACGTTATATTTGTTCATTATTTCAATGATTTTTTTTTTGTCCAAAAAAAATATACCCTTATAAAATAAATTATTTATTTCATTTGAAATTTTTAAGTTATCAATATCAGAAAGGCCTTCAGTATTAACATTGTTATCTATTGATGGGTAATTATTTTGACTAACAGCAAATTTTCCACTTGTTGTGCTTAATATAAGCAGCCATATTAAATATATTACTATTTTATTTTTTCTACCTGTTGATTGATGCATCTTTTAAAATCCATTCAATTAATTTTATAAAACTTATTCCTTTATAGTTGGCTATTTCTGGTACTAGCGAGAGTTTGGTCATACCTGGCTGGGTGTTAATTTCTAATAAATAAAATTTTCCATTATAATATTTAAAATCAGACCTAGTTACTCCCCGACAACCTATTATCTTATGAGCTTTATTGGCAATACTTTTAATCTTATATAAATTTTTTTTACTTAAATTTACTGGAATTATATGTTTTGTTTTTGCTTTTGAGCTGTATTTTGCCTCATAATCATAAAATTTTCTTTTAGGTTCTAACTCTATTAGGCCAAGTACTTTCTTTCCCATTATAGCTACCTGTATTTCTCTACCTGCAATGAATTCTTCAACTAAAACTTGCTTATACGAATTTAGTTTTTTTAAGTTTTTAATTATATTTTTTTTTGTACAGATATAAACATGTACGCTTGAGCCTTCATTAATTGGTTTAATAACAACTGGAAATTTTAATTTTTTATCAATTTCTTTAATAATATTTTTATCAAACTTTGTAAAATCAAGTTTGATATATTTTGGTGTTAATATTTTGTGTTTAAGAAAAATTTTTTTTGATATCTCTTTATCCATTGCTATTGAAGAAGCAAGCACACCTGAGTGCGTATAAGGAATTTTTTGAGTTTCTAAAATTGCTTGAATATAACCATCTTCTCCATATTGGCCATGTAATGCATTAAAAATTATGTTTGGTTTAAATATTTTTATATTCTTTAGCAAACTTTTGTCAGGTTCACTAGTTTTGATTCTATACCCATTTTTTTTTAATTCACTAGATACTTGTTTTCCAGTATCTAAACTAATTAATCGTTCTTTAGATATTCCCCCACAAAGTACTAAGATTTTTTTTTTCATACTTATTCTAATATCTTTATTTCTTTTTCAAGTACAACACCTGTTTTTTTTTTTACTTCTTCTTCAACAAAATTGATTAATTTGATCATGTCATTAAAGCTAGCATTATTCTTATTTACAAAAAAATTAGAGTGTTTATCTGAAATGCACGCATCACCAAAACTTAAATTATCTGGCACAGATTCTTTTATTAATTCCCAAACTTTTTTATCTGATTGATTAATTGGATTTTTAAAGGTGCTTCCACTTGTTTTAATTTTGGTTGGTTGAGTACTATCTTTTTTATTTTTTAATTCTATGACTTCATTTTTAATTTTATCTTTATCTTTATTGTAACCTTTAAAAGATGCACTTAAAAAAATTAAATTCTCTGGCAAATCATTGTTTCTATATTTAAACATAATCTTATTAACTGGTAATGTTAAAACTCTACCTGCTCTGTCAATTGCTTGTATAGATACAAGTATATCTTTAAATTCTCTATTAAAACAACCCGCATTCATTTTTAAACCCCCACCTACACTTCCTGGTATGCATGCCAAAAATTCAAATCCTCCTACTGAATTTAATAGGGCAAAATCTGATAACTTTTTATCCAAACAAGCACTGCCAGCAATAATTATACCATTAGGTAGAATTGAAATATTGGAAAAATTTTTACCTAATTTGATAACAACACCATCAAAAATTTTGTCGCTTATAAGTGTATTAGAACCAGCACCTAAAACATAGATTTTTTCTTTTGTGCCAAATATTTTTAAGAATAGAGCCAAATCTGATAGATTATCTGGTTTAAAATAAACTTTAGCTTTGCCTCCTATATTAAACCAATTGCTTTTTTTAAGGTCGTAATTAAATAAAAATTTACTCTTAATTTCACTTGAAAATTTTCTTAGCTCTTCTAATTGCATTATATTAATTTAGGAAGCTCCCTCATCCATGATGAAATGGTACCCGCACCCATGCCAATTACTAATTTTTTTCCATAAATATTACTCCGTATAAACTTCGCTAATTCATACTGATCATTGACCATAAATAGTTTGACTTTTGAATTTTTGATAATATCTTTTGCAAAATTAGTATAATTAAACCCTAACTTAATTTTTTCACCAGCAGCGTAAATAGGACATAAAATAACTGTATCAGCTTTTTTAAATGCTAAACTGAATTCTTTTTTTAAATCTTTTAATCTCGATATTCTATGAGGTTGAAATACACAAATAACTTCTTCTTTTTTATAAGCAGCTCTTACTCCATTTAGAACTTCCTTGATTTCAGTTGGGTGATGGGCGTAATCATCATAAAAATTAGTTTCTTTATGAGTAAATATTTTGTTAAATCTTCTCTGAACACCTTTGAATTCTCTCAAGCCCTCCTTAATAGTATTTTTAGAAATACCAATTGTTAAAGCCACTGCAGCTGCAGCTGTTGAATTACAAATATTATGAATGCCCAAAAGAGGGATCTTAATTTTTTTAATAATTATGTCTTTTTTTCCAGGTAGTTTAATTGACAAATCATACTCCGAAAATTCTTTAGCTTGTTTTATATTTTTTATATAAAATTGTGATCTTGGATTAGTTCCATAAGTAAAATAGTTTTTATTTTTTATTTTTTTTAATAGATCATTATTATTTTTATCATCAATGCAAATAAATGACTTTCCGAAGGAAGGAACTTTGTTAATAAATTTTATAAACAAATTTTTAAGATCATTCACAGAGTTGTAAAAATCCATATGTTCTCGGTCTATATTTGTTACAATAGAATATGTTGGTGGCACATGAATAAAACTTCCATCAGACTCATCTGCTTCTAATACACACCAATCACTTTTTCCAAGTTTGGCAGAATTTTTAATTGCATTAAGAACTCCACCATTAACAATAGTAGGGTCCAATTTTGTTTTGGAAAAAATTGCAGCTAATAATGAGGTAGTAGTTGTTTTGCCATGAGATCCAGTAACAACAATATTTTTAGTCAAAGAAACAATGTTAGCTAGCATTTGTCCACGCTTATAAATTGGCAATAATTTTTTTTTTGCTTCAATTAACTCTGGGTTGTTTTTTTGAATCGCTGAAGAAACAACTACAATAGTTGCTTTAGAAATATTTCTTTTATTGTGCTTAATATTAATTTTAATCTTATCTTGTTTTAATCTCTCAATATTTTTATTATTTTTGATGTCAGTTCCCTGAACATTAAAGCCCATTCTTTTCATTATGAGTGCAAGGCCACTCATACCTATTCCTCCTATGCCAATAAAATGTATAATTTCAGTTTTTGCTAATTCAATTTTCATTTATACTTGACTTAATTTTCAGATTTATATTATTCCAGCTATTTTGATAGCTTAAATTTTTCATGTTGTTTTGTTTAGTTTGATATTCATTTTTGTTATCAATAACATTAGTTACAATATTCACTATACTATCTTCGTCTGCTATATTTTGGCTTAATATCCAATTACAACCAATTTCATTATAAAAATTTGCATTTTCAAATTGATGGTTATCTTTTGCACTGGGTAACGGTATAGCTACATGTGGTAAATTTAAAAAAACTAACTCTGCTAAAGTTGAGGCACCAGCTCTAGTGATACATATATTTGATTTTTGCATAAAACTAGAAACATCTTCATTATAATCAAATAACTCAAATTCAATATCATTATTTTGATAACTCTTTTTTAAATTTGCAAAACCACTTATGTTAGATTGTTGATATACTTTGATCTTATATTTTTTAGATAATTTGATTATAGAATTTTTAACTAAGGTATCAAATATTCTAGCTCCCTGACTCCCACCTATAATAAGAAGATTAACTTTCTCATCTATTTTTTTTATCTTACTAAGTTTGTAGAATTTTCTTTTTAACAGTGGTGGTATCGTTATGATTTTATTTTTAAATTTTTTTGGGATATTTTTAATTTTATCAGAATAACAAAATATTTTTTTACAATAATTAATAAAAAATTTATTTGACTGTCCAATAACAATATTAGGTTCAAATAAAAATAATTTTATATTTAGTAATTTTGAAGCCAAACATAAAGGTAGTGACATATAACCACCTGTAGATATTAATATATCAGTTTTATTTTTTTTAAAGAAAAAAATAGATTTAATAACTAGACCTAGAATTAAAAAAACCTGAAATGGAATTAAAAAAAAATTCTTTGATATTGGATTAACATTAAAAATTGACAAATTATAATCATCCTGCTTTAAAAACTTCACACCTCTTTTGTCACAAGTTATTAAAACATCAAATTCATCCTTTAAATGTTCGTATAATATTGTTGCTGGAACAACATGTCCTCCTGAACCTCCAGTGCTGATTAAAATCTTTTTCTTCATTTAATTAATTTTTCTTTTAGTCAAATTTAATATTATACCTGATAAAATTGACACACCAACAATTGAGGATCCTCCATAACTCAAGAAAGGCAATGTCATACCAGTAGTAGGTAATATTCTAATGTTTACACCTAGATGAATTAATGCTTGAAATATAATTAAACTTATAATGCCTGTTAAAACTAATTTTATTTTTTCATTTTTTTCTAAATATATTTTTTTAAAAACTGTGTAGATAAAAAATAAAAATAAAATTAATAATAATATAACAACTACAACCCCAAATTCTTCTGAAATTACTGAGACGATATAGTCTGTATGAGCTTCTGGAACTTTATTTTTAAGAGTGCCTTCTCCTATACCTTTACCAAAATATCCTCCACTACTTATTGCGTCTATTGCTTTGTCTGATTGAAAATTATGTGTACCGTTGGTTGTATTAAAAAATGATAAAATCCTACTTTTTATATAGATAAATTTAGAAATAAAAAAAATCATATAAAGCATAGTCAACAACAAAAAACTCAAAAAAATAATAATTATTGGCAAACTTATGCCGGATATAAAAATTAGCGTAGCCCAAGATAGAATTACTAGTAATGTTTGACCAATATCAGGTTGCATTGCTAATAAAAGAATTATCGGAAAAATTGATACAATTGTTAGTGAATACTTAAGGTAAATATTAAAGTTTTTTTCCATACTTAGGATGGAAGCTATGAAAATGATTACAAATGGTTTAACAAATTCAATTGGTTGAAACCTTGGTAAAAAGAAAAGATTAAGCCATCTTTTAGATCCTTTTACTTCTATGCCAAGAATTGGCACAAGAAATAAAAGAAATAAAGATATAAAAAATAAATATAAAGAGACTCTAAATAAATTTTTTTCACTCAATGATGAAAAAAATACCAAAACTATCATCCCTAGAAATATATATGCTAAATGTTTGAAGAAAAAAAAATAATTATTTGTATCTAATTTATCAGAAGCAATTAATGAAGTAGATACTAAAGAAAAGAATAATCCCAAACTAAATAAAAATACAATTAATAATAATAAAGTTTTATCTATATTCTTCCACCATTCATAATAAAATTTATATATTGTGTTATAATTTGGCATTTACATATTTGGTAATAAGTTTGTTAAAATATTTTCCTCTTTCCTCAAAATTATTAAAACTATCAAAAGAGGCTGCTGCTGGACTAAAAAGAATTGTTTTGTGTATCAATTTATTATCTAACTTAATATCTAAAAATACTTTTTGAATTAATTTTTTTAAATTTGAAAAAGATTCATATCTCATTAGTTTTTTTAATTTATCAATAAAAAAAATTTTATCTTTGCCTAAAATGTATGCTTTAATATTTTTATTATTTTTTTTATCTAAAAGTAATTTGTCTCCTTTTTTTGCTAATCCACCAACTATCCAATAAACATTATTTAAAGATTTTAATAAACTTTCTGATGACGAAAAAGATGTTGACTTTGAATCATTGATAATTGTAAGTTTTTTTGAGTCATATACTATTTCTTGTCTGTACCTTAGCCCTTTAAATTTTTCTAGTGTTCTAAATAACAAATTTTTGTTGAGTTTTAATATACTTGTAACAGCAAAAACAAATTGTAAGTTTTCTTTATTTCCATCAGTTGCAAAAAATTTATTTTTAACTTTTTTTGTATAGCTAATATTTGTTCTTTTATTTATCTCAATTATCCTAGGGGAAAAATTTTTTTTTTTTAGCTGAGATTTTATATAAAAATTATTTACATTAAGAATAGCCAGGTCTTTTGCAGATTGATTCTTAATTAATTTAAACTTAACATTTACATATTTATTTATAGTTTTGTGTCTATCTAGATGATCGGGAGATATATTTAAAATCATTGATATATCTGATTTAAATAGCTTACTGTATTCTAACTGGTAAGAAGATGCCTCAATGACAAAAAGTGTCTCATTTGTTATGTTTTTCTCTAACAATATAGGGTTTCCAATATTACCAACTAAACGAACATCTATTTTCTGTGCTTTTAAAACTTCATATAAAATTTTTGCTGTAGTGGATTTGCCATTAGTTCCTGTGATTGTTACTTTATTATTATTTTTACAATGGCTATAAAAAATATCCAAATCTGTATGAATTTTAGTATGATTTTTTTTTAGAAAACTGCTTAAACTACATTTGTTAATATCTATACCAGGACTAATAATTATATAATCAAATTTTGTTTTTTTTATATTATTATAATTAGTTTTTATTTTATCATCGTATTTAATTACTTCATTATTTTTTCTTAAAAATTTAAACGCTGATAATCCACTTTTACCTAAACCATAAATTAAAATTTTTTTGTTAAAAAAAATATTTTGATTATTTAACATTATCTAAGTTTTAATGTCGCCAAACCAATCATAGCAAGAATTATTGAAATTATCCAAAATCTAATTACAACAGTTGATTCTGACCAACCTTTCTTTTCGAAATGATGGTGAATAGGGGCCATTCTAAAAATTCTTTTTCCTGTTAATTTAAACGATACAACTTGAACAATAACTGAGATCGCTTCAAGAACAAATAAGCCACCTGTAATTGCTAGAACTATTTCATGCTTGGTAATTATTCCAATAGCTCCCAATGATCCTCCCAAAGCTAAAGACCCAGTATCACCCATAAATATTTTGGCCGGTGGTGCATTAAACCATAAAAAGCCCAAACATGCTCCAATAATTGATCCACAAAAAACGGCCACCTCTCCCATGCCTTCTAAATATGGTATATTTAAATACTCTGAAAATACAACATTACCAGTAACATAACTAATAAAAGCAAAACATCCTGCTACTAATATAACTGGTACTGTAGCTAAGCCATCAAGACCATCAGTGAGATTGACTGCATTCGATGAACCAACGATTATAAAAACTGAAAATGGTATAAAAAACCATCCCATGTTTATGATTAAGCTTTTGAAAAATGGAAAATATAAGTTTGTTAGCTCTGTATTTTTAGAAAAATACGATAGTCCCACTATACCCACTACTGCTATTACTATTTGTACAATAATTTTAAATCTAAAAGAAATTCCAGAAGAGTTCTTAAATTTAATTTTTTGGTAATCATCGTAAGCACCTAATACACCATAGCTTGACACTATAAAAAGCAAAAACCATATATGATAATTAGACAAGTCACCCCATAATAGTATTCCTGAAAATAAACCAAGTAATATCAAAACACCTCCCATGGTTGGTGTTCCAATTTTTTTTATAATGTGTTCTGTTGGTCCATCATTCCTTATCGGGTCTAAAATTTGTCTTGCTGAAAAAAACCTTATAAAAGGGGTACCTACTAAGAAAACTACCACCATTGAAGTGAACATTGCCAATCCTGTTCTAAAAGTAAGATACTTAAAAACATTTAAAAAATTGAATTGATCAACTAAATTAACAACAAGATTATAAAGCATTGATTTTCCCCATTTTGATTTGTTTTGTAAGGTTGTTAAGCCCAGTTGAGTTTGAACCCTTAATCATCAAATAATCATTATTATTTAATGAATTTTTAATCAAATCAATTATTTGATACTTATTTTTTAGATAGCTTCCTCTTTTACTTTTATTAAGCTTTTTGTAGGTTATACTAATATCCTTACCAATTACATTCACATTTATAAGTGATAATTTATTTATATTCTTTCCAATGTCTGCATGTAGCCTTTTTGAATATTTTCCAAGTTCAAGCATATCCCCAAGAATTAAATGTTTTTTAAAATTATTAACTTTAATCATATCAAAATTTTTAAGTGCAGACTCTAAAGATAAGGGGTTGGAATTATAGCTTTCATCTACTAGATAAAATGATTTTTTGAATAACTTAATTTTTGTTATATCTCCTCTTCCTTTTGGTTTTTGATGACTATAAAAAATATTTTCATCTAATTTTTCTATATTAACAAATATAGATAAAATTGTAATTGACGCTAATATATTTTTTAAATCATTTTCAAAAATAGAGCTTGTATAAAAATATTTTTTTAATTTATTTATTTTTACATATATTTTATATTTAAATTTAATTTCTTTAACTGATATTAAGCTGATTGATGCTTCTTTATCTTTTATACTAAATGAAAGAATTTTTAAATTTCTTTTTAACCCTATTTTTTTATGGAAATTAAAAAACTTGTCATCTTTATTAAGTACAAGATGACCATCTTTTTTTATATTATGAATAATTTCTGCCTTAGCTAATGCTATTTCCTTAATATTTTTAAAGTTTTTAATATGTGCATAGGAAATATTAGTTATAACACCAACGTCTGGTTTAATTATTTTTGACAAATTATTTATTTCACCTTTTTTATCCATACCAACTTCAAAAATACCAAAATCATCATTTTTTTTTAGATTAAACAAACTTAAGGGCACACCAAATTTATTATTAAAAGACTTAGGAGAATACGTTACTTGGAAAATTTTATTTAATGTTTTCCCTGTCAATTCTTTTAGAGAAGTCTTTCCACAACTGCCCGTTATAGATATTATTTTACTAGATAAGCTTTCTCTTAAAGTTGAAGATGCTTTTGTCAAAAAATCTAAAGTATTTTTTACAATTATTTTTGTTTGAGTTTTTTTACCTTCACTTGCTACTGCTAAACTAGCACCTCTAACAAATGCTTCTTTTACAAAAAGGTTTCCATTATTTCTTTTTCCTTTAATGGCAAAAAAAATATCATTTTTTTTTATTTCTTTAGAGTTGATTGATGCTTTGTTTATAATGGTTTTATTAGAGATAAAAGTTGAGTTACTTAATTCATTTAAAATGTTTAATTTTAAATTACTAGAAAGAGTTTTATTTTTAATCTTAATGCTATCTAATATTTCGTTTCTGTCGGAAAATGGTTTTTTCAAATTTCCATAATCTTGTAGCTCTTCATGGCCTTTACCTGCAACAACCAGTATATCTCCTGTTTTTAAATCTAAAATTGCTTGTTTAATTGCCTGAGACCTACTTGAAATTTCAAAAATTTTTGATTTATGCATATTTTTTTTAATACTAGACCTAATCTTTTTTGGATTTTCTTTTCTAGGATTATCATCAGTTAAATAAATCTTTTCACAGAACTGGTTAGCAATTTTACCCATCATGGGTCTCTTATCTTTGTCTCTATTGCCACCACAACCAAAGACAATAAAAATTCTTTTATTTTCAAATTGTTCTTTTAGATTGAGCAAGCATGTTCTTAGTGCACCTGGTGTATGAGCATAGTCAAGAATAACTTTTGAATTATTTTTGATATTACCAATTTTTTCAAACCTTCCTCTAACAGGTTTAAGTTCTTTTATAGAATTTACTATCTGCTTAAATTTTAAATTACTTTTTTCAGCAGCCAGCATTGCCATAAAAATGTTTTTTAGCTGAATTTTTCCTATAAGTTTTATCTCAAGCTTATAAATAATTTTTTTATATTGGATTTTAGCAATTTGTTTATCGTTGTTATATTCGTGTGAGATCAAATTCAAACTACTTTTATTATTTAATATTGTATAAAGACTAAATTTATTTTTTAGTGCTATATTTTTAATTTTTTTATACTGTTGAATTGAATCATCCGTGATTATATTTGCTTTTTTTATTAAAAGTTTTTCAAATAAATATAGTTTTGCTTTCAAATAACTATTAAAAGTTTTATGATAGTCTAGATGATCATGAGACAAGTTTGTGAATATCCCTGTTTTAAATTTTAATCCGTCTAATCTATTTTGTTTAAGTCCATGACTAGATGCTTCCAATATTACATTATTAATATTTCTATTTTTAAGATCGTTTAGTACCTGGCTTAATTTAATAGGATCCATAGTTGTATTTGATGCTTTTGTAATTGAATTATTAGTTTTAATGCCTAGGGTTCCAATTGATGCTACTTTTTTTTTATTCAATTTTAATATTTGAAAATAAAAATCAACTATTGATGACTTTCCATTTGTCCCTGTTACTGCAATCAGATTCTTAGGTTTGTTTGTGTTTTTTTCATAAGAAAATTCAGATAGTCTTTTTCTTACATTTTTAGTTTTTATAAATAATACATTATGTTTTATTCCTTCAAATTCTAATGTTGAAACAATTGTTTTTGCTCCATTTTTTATGGCATCATCAATAAATTTGTTACCATCATTAATGTTTCCTTTTATTGCAAAAAAAATATAATTACTTTTACATTTAGAGCTGTCAAAACTAAATCCTGAAAAATAATGATCTTTATATTCAGTTTTAATATTTTTAAAAAAATTACCAATCAACATAAGAGCATTAATTTTCTATATGTTTTGTGGCCAAAATAGGCCCAATTCTTTCAATGATTTTGCCAGTAACTTCTACAGATGTCCAACCAGCTGTATTAAAGGGTGTTCCCTTAGTTGGTTGTTTTCCATTTCTATAATAATAAATATATTCACTATTAGTTTTTGGCTCATCTAATAAAATAACTAATGTATATTTTGGTTTAGAAGTAGGAAATATGGAGACAAATGTATTTACTTTTAAATTTGAATACCCTCCTAATGTAGTTTTTTGTGCTGTTCCAGTTTTACCTCCTACTTCATATCCATCAACATTTGCTAATTCAGCGGTACCCTCTTTATTTGTAACAATTTTCCTTAATATTAAATTTAATTTTTCTGAAATGCCTTTCTTAATAATTCTCTTCTTCACTATATTGTAGTCTTCATCTTTTTTAATCAAACTAGGCCTAACATCAAAACCACCATTGGAAATAATTGAATACCCCTTCGCTAGCTGTAATGGTGTCGTGGTTATTCCATGTCCAAATGAAACTGTTGCCAACTTACATTTACCCCACTTAAATGCTATTGGCTCTCCAACTTCCTCAATATCAAAATCAATCTTATTTAAAACTCCGATTTTCTCTAAAAAAGACTTGAGTTTATCTATTTCTAATTTTTGTCCAATTCTTACAGACCCTATATTTCCAGATCTAATTAAAATTTCTTCTACTGTTAAATTTGCTGGTATTGTATCGCTATATTCTCCTATTCTTTGTCCCGCACAACTAATTGATTTTGGTAAGTCTAGAAATTGTGTATCTATATCTATTAAATCCTCATCTAATCCTGCAGCAACAGTAAATGTCTTAAAAACCGAACCTAATTCATAGACACTTTTAGTCGCTCTATTTATAAAGTTTAAATCAAAAACTTTTTCTCTCTTATTAAGATCAAAATCTGGATATGAAACCATAGAGATAACTTCCCCACTATTAACATTCATCAAAATTGCAGCAGCACCTTTGCTTCTAAAAATTGAATTAAATTTTATAAGCTGCTCTCTAATTAAAAACTGAATATCTGTATCTACAGTTAATCTAAGAGGCTCTTTTTTTTGTTTCAATCTATCATCAAATGATTTTTCAAGACCTGATATGCCATGATTATCGTCATCTATCTGACCAATAATATGGCTAAAAAGATTTTTTTGAGGATATATTCTAGTTAATTTTTCTTCTGGCTTAATTGATTTATCACCAAGCAACATAATTTTTTCATAATTTTCTATAGATATTTTTTTTTCAAAATAAAAAAAATTATTTTTATCAAGTTTTTTAGATATTTCTAAATAATCTTTTTTTGGAAATATCAATTGTAAGTTAATTAAAAGTTTTCTTTTATCTATAACTTCGACTGGATTTATTCCAATATCAATAGAACTGACAGTTTTTGCTAAGTAATTCCCGTTTCTATCAATTATATCTGCTCTATAATTCTTTATATTTGGTACCGATTTAATATTACCCTCTTTTTTTAATGAACCTAAATGAAGTAATTGAATTGAAAATATTATTGAAATAACAAAAAATACAAAAAAAATAAATGCAATTCTATTAAAATCTATATTAAGATTTGTTTTACTTTTTTTATATGAAAATTTATTTTCATACTCTTCTAAAATAATATTTTTTTTCTTGTCACTCATTTTCATTCTTTATCAAGTTATCTATTAATATTAAATTATCACTTTCGGTAATTTCTTTAATCTTTATGATATTTATTCTTATTAAATCTTTTTCAAAATACTGATCTTGATATTGAATTAATTTCCCCGGAGAACTTAGAAAATTATATTCTAATAATACGTCACTAAGCTCTGTTTTAAGTGGTCTGATATTTTCATTTACTGCAAAAATTTTATCTTCAATTTCTTTTGTTGAGTTTTTTACAATTGAAGTAGCTAGAATTAATATAAAGATTATTACAAACGTTATCTTCTTCATAGTTTTTGAGAAAAATTTTCGATTTTAATTAAATGATCAAACTTTTTCAAAATATCTGTTTCAAAATCAAAAAAATCCTCTTTTTTAATAACATATCTTAATTTGGCTGATCTTGAGGGTGGATTTTCTTGAATTTCTTTAGTGGATGGAATAATAGGTTTTTTACTAATAGATTTGAATAAATTAACTTTATCATCCCCTTTTGGCATATACCTTGAAACACTTTTATTTTCGGACAAACTTTTAAAAAAATATTTCACTATCTTATCTTCAAGGGAGTGAAATGTTACTACTGCTATAACACCATCTTTTTTTACTACTTTAGCTGCATTAATTAATCCATAAATTAATTCACTAATTTCTTTATTAACAAATATTCTTAATGCTTGAAAAACTTTTGTTGCACTATGTGTTTTTTTATTATTTTTTCTTTTTGAAGATTCAATAATTCTTACTAGCTCTTCTGTAGTAATCTCCCTTGTAGCTCTATCTTCCACAATATTATGTGCTATTCTATTACTATCTTTTTCATCACCAAAATATTTAAATATTTGAGCAAGTTCTTTTTCATCTAAAATATTAATTACTTCCTTTGCTGAAAATTCATTTATACCCATCTTCATATTGAGTTCACCAATAGCTCCAAAAGAAAGTCCTTTTTTTGGATCTTTTATCTGATTAAGCGAATAACCTAGATCAAAGATTACTCCCTTTATATTTTCATTTTTAAGTTTTAAATTATTTAATTGGCTAAATTTAATATTTTTAAATAAAAATCTACCTTCAAAGGAATTTTGAATTTCTTCAGCTTTTTTTAGACTTTCTAAATCTCTATCTAAAGCAATAACTTTTGTTTCAGCAAAGCTTAGAATTCTATTTGTGTATCCACCTTGACCAAATGTACAGTCAATAAATGTGCCACCATATTGAGGGGTAATAATGCTAATTAGTTCGCTTAGCAGTACCGGGTAATGAATTCTCACATCTGGTACCATGGTGGCTTTCATTTAATTTTTTGAGGACCATTAATTCTTTTGTCTTCTTAAAAATGCTGGAATTTCAAGATCATCATCTTCAGAGATATTTTCATTATTCTCTGTTGATAAAAAGCTATCTGATTCAGTAGCTTCATTATCTGAGCTAAATAAATCTGGGGCTGTTTCGCCTTCCACACCAAAGTTTTCAAGTCCATTTGAAGTTTTTGCAGCTTCTAATGATAAGTTACTTTCTTCAGTTTCACCCACAACATTAAGGGCTTCTTCTGTAAAAGATTGTTCATGGTCATTTACATGATTATTTTCTACAACATTTTCAGCTTCTTGATTACTTGTCGCTTGTTCATTCATCATTTGTGATGATGTATTGTTTATTTCTGGCTCAGCTATTACCTCATTCTCTAGTTTTAATGCATTTGCACCATGAGATATGGGGTTAGTCTTTGTTGATGAGAAGTTAAATGATTGAGCTGAATCGTTATTTATCAAATCAGAATAGCCTGGATTTCTATTTTGGATTCTATGAACCATATTGATCACAGACTTGCTTTCTGGTTGTTGTCCATCAAGTGCTGTTGCAACGATTGATACCCTTATTTTTCCATCAAGAGAGGGGTCTTGTATTGCACCAATAATAACCTCAGCTTCTACATCTACTTCAGATCTTATTTTGTTAACTACCTCATCAACCTCAAAAAGTTTAAGATCTTCACCTCCAGTAATATTAACTAATAATCCTTTTGCACCCCGTAATGTATAATCATCAATTAGAGGATTGCTGATTGCCATTTCTGTAGCCTTCATAGCTCTTCCTTCTCCTTCTGCTTCTCCTGTACCCATCATTGCTTTACCCATTGAAGCCATTACAGTTTCAACATCAGCAAAATCTAAATTTATTATACCTGGTCTAACCATTAAATCTGTTACACTCTGCACTCCGTGCATTAAAACATTATTTGAAAGATGAAATGATTCTTTAAACGTGGTTTGCTCATTTGCAATCTTAAATAAATTTTGATTTGGAATTACAATAATTGTATCTACGTGTTTTCTTAATTCTTCAAGACCTTGTTGAGCTCTTCTCATTCTTGAAGGTCCTTCATATAAAAAAGGAAGTGTAACAACACCTACTGTTAAAATATTTAATTCCTTTGCGGCTCTAGCAATAACATGAGCTGCACCTGTTCCAGTTCCACCACCCATACCAGCAGCAATAAAAACCATATTTGCACCTTGTAAGGTATTAACAATTTCGTTCAAAGACTCATCTGCAGCAGCTTGACCAATGTCAATTTTTGCACCAGCTCCTAAACCCTTTGTTAAATTTAAACCAATTTGAATTCTTGCTTTTGATTTACTTCTTTTTAAATCTTGTGCATCAGTATTTACTGCAATAAATTCTACTCCTTGTAAACCATTATCAATCATTTCATTAATTGCATTTCCACCTGCTCCTCCAACTCCTAGAACTAATAGTCTTGGTTGTAATTCTTTTATTTCTGGTGATTTAAAGTTAATTGTCATTTTTATTTCCCCTCATTGTTATTAAAATGTTTTTCCCATTTAAGACTTGCACGGTTTAGATTTGCTTTTTTTCTTGCATTGATCTTAAATTTTTCAAATGCTGCTGGTTCCCATACTTGGAATGTTTGACCCTGACCAACAAATAACATGCTATTTTTTATTTTTGCATGTTTTAATAATTTTGTTGATAACGAAATTCTACCTTCACTATCAAACTGTAAATTTATACTTTCAGATAAAATTGATGTTGCAAAATAATCTCTTTTTTCCTCAAATGGACTTAATGAGTCTATGCTTGTAGAAAGTTTTTCAATTCTATCTTGTGAACAAGCTTCTATAGACTGATTATTAAATGAGGGATAACAGATAACACCGTTGTATCCTAAGTTAGAAAGATGAGATCTAAAACTAGCAGGCACGGATACCCTTCCTTTTTTGTCTATTTTGTTCTCGTAAGTAGATAAAAACATATTTTTTATATTTCATAAATTCCATATTTGGGAATATATGGGACAATATGGGTTTTTAACCATAGTGTCAATATGTTCGTTTTAG
>Ga0222661_1000195_pt1 | contig 28401 bp, 31 predicted proteins | sample AntAcemetagen551_FD_179851 | JGI IMG/M metagenome (GOLD analysis project Ga0222661, IMG submission 179851) | Saline water microbial communities from Ace Lake, Antarctica - #551 | ecosystem: Environmental > Aquatic > Non-marine Saline and Alkaline > Saline | place: Antarctica: Ace Lake...
AGAAGTTAAAGAAGAAAGCAAAGAGGGCAAAGAAGAAGATAAAGAAAAAAGCGCCTAAGTCTTACAACAACAATCATCTTAAAGTAACTTATGGCTAAAAGAGATTTTTATGACGTCTTGGGTGTTAATAAAAATGCGAGCCCAGAAGAATTAAAATCAGCCTACAGAAAGCTAGCAGTAAAATATCACCCAGATAAAAATCCCGGCGACAAAGCTTCTGAGGATAAATTTAAGGAAGCGGGTGAGGCCTACGGTATTCTTTCAAATAAAGAAAAAAAACAAAACTATGATAACTTTGGCCATGCTGCCTTTGAGGGCGGAGGCGGAGGAAGACAAGGCGGAGGCTTTGGTGGTGCTGATTTTTCAGATATTTTTGAAGATTTTTTTGGTGATTTTGGAGGTGGTGGAAGCTCAAGAGGAAGAAAAAATACTAGTAATAAAGGTGCCGATTTAAGATATGATTTATCAATTACTCTTAAAGAAGCTTATGAGGGTAAAAAACAAGATATTAAATTTTCAACTACTGAAAAATGTAACACTTGCAAAGGTAATGGATCTAAGCCTGGTTACTCTCCTGATAGATGCTCAGTTTGTGGTGGGAACGGTAAAGTAAGATCAAACCAAGGTTTCTTTACTGTACAGCAGACTTGTCCTCAATGTGCGGGCTCTGGGGAAGAAATTACCAATCCATGTAATGATTGTAATGGCCAAGGTAATAAACAAGCTTCAAAAAAAATATCAGTAACAATACCAAAAGGTGTGGATGATGGAACGCGAATAAGATTAGCTGGCAAGGGAGAAGCTGGCACCAAAGGTGGCGCGAGTGGTGACTTATATTTATTTATAAATGTTCACGCCCATGACTTATTTAAACGATCTGATGAAAATCTATTTTTTGAATTTCCAATATCTTTTGCAGATGCAGCTTTAGGTACCACGATCGAAATACCAACAATTGATGGTGGAAAAGCAAAAATAAAAATACCAGATGGAACTCAAAATGGTAAACAATTTAGATTAAAAGGAAAAGGAATGCCTTACATGCGTGGTAGTGGAAATGGCGATCTTTATGTTCAAGTAAATACTGAGGTTCCCGTCTCACTGAATAAAGAACAAAAAGAGTTACTTGAAAAATTTAGAGAAATAGAAAACGATAAATCAAATCCCAGCATTAAACAATTCTTTCAGAAAGCTAAAAGTTTTTGGAAAAACTAAAAGACTAATTAGTTAAAAAAGGTTAATATTTTCGTAGATGAAAAAAATTAATTTAGCAATATCAGGTTGTCTTGGTAGAATGGGTCAACAGCTAATTAAATCCTCAAAAAATAATAAGGACTTTAGATTAACTGCTCTTACAGAAAATAAGGCTATCAATAAAAAAATTGTTGGTATCAAGCTTGATATAAATACCGAACAGGCTTTTAAAAAGACTGATGTTATAATAGATTTTACTGTGCCTAATTGTACTCTCGATATCCTTAAAATTGCGTCTAAATTAAAAAAAAGAGTAGTGATTGGGACAACTGGCTTTAGTCAAAAAGAGGAAGTCTTAATTAAAAAATTTTCAAAAAAAATTCCCATACTAAAAGCTGGTAATATGAGCCTTGGAGTTAACTTATTAATGTATTTAACAGAGGTTGCTTCAAAGTCCTTGGATGACGAGTACTTGAGTAAAATATTTGAAATACATCATAAGCATAAGAAAGATTACCCATCAGGAACTGCTTTAATGCTTGGAAAAGGCATAGCTGATGGGAAAAATAAAAACCTTTATAATTTAATGGGTAAAAAATTTTTAAATAAAAAATCTTTTCCTTATGGAAAAAAAATTAATTTTAATTCAATTAGAAAAGGTGAAATTATTGGAGAACATGAGGTTACATTCTCAAGTGGAAAAGAAGTAATAAAATTAAACCATGAAGCATTTGATAGAGCTCTTTATTCAGATGGTGCTTTAACTGCTGCAAAATGGTTGATCAATAAAAAACCAGGGCTTTATTCAATGAGAGATTTGTTGAACTTTAAATAATGGATGAAAAAGTAAAAGCTAAAAAGATACTAAAAATTTTAAATAAGATTTATCCAACAACCCCTATTCCACTAAAACACACAAATAATTTTACTCTCTTGATGTCAGTTCTTTTGTCAGCACAATGCACAGATCTAAATGTTAACAATGTAACTAAAAACATATATCCAAAATATAATAGACCTGAACATTTTGTAAAATTAGGCAGAAAAAGAATTGAAAAATTAATTAAAAGTATTGGTCTTTTTCGGGTTAAAGCAAAAAGCGTTTACTTGATGTCTAAGCAGATTCTAGAAATGCACGGGGGCAAAGTACCTAAAAGCTTTGAAGAGCTAGAAAAACTGCCTGGTGTAGGCCATAAAACAGCAAGTGTGGTCATGTCTCAGGGTTTTGGTGTTCCAGCATTTGCTGTTGATACTCACATTCATAGATTGGCTCAAAGATGGGGTTTAACAAATGGTAAGAATGTTATTCAAACAGAAAAAGATTTAAAGAGAATATTCCCAGAAAAGACATGGAGCAAATTACATTTACAAATAATTTATTATGGAAGAGAATTTTGTAAAGCTAGGAAGTGTTATGGCTTGACTTGTAAAATTTGTACAACTTGTTATCCTAACCGAAAAAATCCATTTAAAATAAAAAAAGCTTAATATGAAAATACTAGGAATTGGTAATGCTATTGTTGATGTTTTATGCAAAGTGAACGATCAATATTTGATAGATAATCAATTAACAAAAAGCACAATGAAATTAGTTGACGAACATGAATTTCAAAAACTTTTATCAACTCTTAAGATAGAACAAACCATATCTGGTGGATCAGTTGCAAATTCTATTGTTGGATTATCACAATTAGGAAATGATGTAGGATTTATAGGCAAAGTTAATGCTGATGATTTAGGAGAAAAATACGAAGAAGGTCTAACCAAAGAAAAAGTTAAATACCTTTATAATAAAAAACAAGAAATTTCACCAACTGGAACTTGTTTAATCTTAATCACACCTGATGCGGAAAGAACTATGGTTACGTTTTTAGGTATTGCTGGAAAAATTAACCAAAATGATATTAATGAAAAAGCTGTAAAAGAAAGCGAAATGATATTTTTAGAAGGATACTTGTGGGATGAGGGAGAGCCCAAGTCAGCTTTTGACAAGGCAATGTCACTCTCGAATACTAAAGCAATGTCCTTATCTGATCAATTTTGTGTAGAAAGACATAAAGGTAATTTTTTAGATTTAGTTAAAAATAAACTGGATATTACTTTTGCTAATGAACAAGAAATTAGATCGTTAATTGGCGCTAAAAGCTTTGAAGATGTTACTGAATTTGGAAAACAATTAGGAAAACTTTTAATTGTTACACGTGGCGAAAAAGGAAGTATCGCTATTAAAAATCAAGAAATTGTGGAATGTCAAAGTAAATCTAATTTAAAAATTGTGGACTTAACGGGTGCTGGCGATCTCTTTGCCGCTGGTTTTCTTCATGGGTTCATTAATGATATTTCAATAAAAGAATGTCTCGAAAAAGGAACCGAGATGTCTTCAAAAATAATCCAAAAAGTTGGTGCTAGACTAAATTGAGCTATTTTGCTCAATAAAATAGCCACTTTTATGGCTTAATACAAAGTTTTCATCTTTAAATATATCGCTTATTTTTTTCCGCAATCTATATATATGGGTTTCAACAGTATGGGTTTCCATATTTTCTGAGTAGTCCCATATATTTTTTTGTAAATCTGCCACACTATGTTTAATCTTTGAATTGTATAAATACAAAATAATTTCAATTTCTTTTTCTGTTAACTTTAAATTTAAATTACCTTTAGAAAAAAATTTAGAATTTAAATTTAATTCATATCCTTTAATAATAATTTTAGACTGGTTGTTAAATTTTAATTTAATTAATTTAATATTAATTAGCTCTAGTAGTTTTTTTAAAGATAGGGGCAAATCATTAAAATCTAAGAAATTCTTATCAGTTATATTGTTATTTAATAATAATTTATGGTCAGTTTTTGAAATTACTAAATAGTCTATTATATCTAAATTATGTTTCTTTTTAAGGTCATCTTCATTTTCAAATTTTATAATTTTAAAAGATAAATTTTCTTTTATCTCGTCCAAGATTTCATATAGTGAATTAAAATTTATAATAAAAATATTTTGCTTAATCATATTTAATAGTACCTATGATAATTCATGTACCGAATAAAAACACGCTTATAATTGATGATTTTAAATTAAGATGTTGTATTGGAAAAAAAGGCTTAAATTCCAATAAAAAAGAAGGGGATTATTCAACACCCAGGGGCGTGTTTGATTTAAAAAAATTATATTTTAGAAAAGATCGTGTTGGAGTTCCAAAATGTAAACTAAGTAAAAAAGACATTAAAAAAAATATGGCTTGGTGTGATGACTCAAACAATAAAAAATATAATGAAGAGATCAAAATACATAATAAACAACTTAAAGAAAGCCTATATAGAAAAGATCATAAATATGATTATATAATTTCGATCAGTCACAATGAAAAAAAAATCCCAAATAAAGGAAGTGCTATATTTATTCACCTAACTACTAATTACAAACCAACCGCTGGATGTGTTGCCTTAAAAAAAAAAGATTTCGAAATATTATTAAAATTAATTGATAAAGAAACTAGAATTAAAATAGGTTAAGTTCTGCTACCAAATATTTTTGAGCCTACTCTGATGTATGTTGCATTATTTTTAATTGCCTCCAGATAGTCTCCTGACATACCCATACTTAGTTCTTTAAAATTTAATTCCTGGTTTATCTCATTCATCTCAGAAAAATATTTCTCAACATTACCATCATTTGGTGGAATGCACATTGTACCAATAATATCTAAATTCAAATTTTTACAAAATTTATAAAAAGCCTCTAAGTTGCCTTTATTTATTCCAGATTTTTGTTCTTCATTACCAATATTAACTTGAATGAATAACTTTGGTTTTTTTTCATATTTTTTCTGCTCTAGTGATATTTTAGTTGCTAATTTTTCACTATCCAATGAATGAATATAATCAAATATTTTTAAAGCAAACTTAACTTTATTCGTTTGAAGTCTACCAATTAAATGAAGCTTTAATTGATTATATTTTGGCTTTATGTCGCTCCATTTGTCTATGGCCTCTTGAACTTTATTTTCTCCATAATTTAAATGGCCATGTTCTATTAATGGTAAAACATTTTCAATGGGAAAAGTTTTCGATACTGCTATAATTGTTGGTAATTTATCATGATTTACTTTTGATTTAACAAGCTCTTCTATATAAATTAAATTTTTAACAGTGATATGCATAATAAAATTTTAAATAAATATAACTTTATAAAAGAATTTGATCAAAGTCACTTAGATAAACAAGATAAAAAAACAATTATAATATTTAGAAATTATATTCAACAAATTGATGAAAAATTAATTTTAACAATAAAAAATTATTGTAAAAAAAAAGGAAATAAATTTTTAATTTCCAATAATATTAAATTAGCAATAAAGCTTAATTTAGATGGTGCTTACATTCCTTCATTTAATAAAGATAAAAAACATCTCTCTTATTCTTTTAAAAAAAAATTTATTTTATTGGGGTCTGCGCATAATATTTTTGAAATAAAAGTTAAAGAAAAACAAAATATTTCTAAAATTTTTTTATCACCTCTTTTTAAAACAGCTAAAAAAAAGGAGAATTTAGGAATATATAAATTTATGAAACTTGCTAGAGAAACAAAAAAAACTGTAGTGTGTCTTGGTGGGGTAAATAAAGGCAATTTAAAAAAAATTCAAATGATGGGTTTTGACAATATTGGCTCTATAACAATGCTAAATAATTAAAACAAATGATTATAAATAAAATAAATTTTCTAAAAAATGAGTTAGATAAGATTAATATTCATTTTAAAAAAAAAAATTATTTAAAAGTGATCAAAAAATCTGAAACATTGTTAAAAAATAATTTAAATCAACATATTATCTATAATTACATTGGGTTATCTTATGTGGAAATAAATAATTTAGATTCAGCAAGAAAGATTTTTTTAAAAGCTATTGAAAATGATAATTTGCATGCATCAATATTTTGTAACTTAGGTATAGTACATAAAAATTTATTTTTGTTTAGTGAAGCAGAAAAAAATTTTAAAAAGGCATTAGAGTTAAATAAAGACCATATACAATCACTTATCAATTTAGGACATCTTAAAAGTAGTCTAAATCACACAAAAGAAGCAGAAATATTTTATCAAAGAGCTTATCTTATCAATAAATCTGAGGAAATTTTAACCTATGTTATTCTTAACCATTTCGCTAATAGTAAATTTTCTGATGCAAAAAAAATAATTGAAGAATTTAAATATAAATTTCCAAATAACACTAAAGTTGATCATTTTTTTAGTCGAGCTCATAATTATAAAAATGATAATAGACATCTCAATGAAATGCTTGAAAAAACAAATAATAAAAACTTAAGTCCTGAAGATAATTCAAATTTATACTTTGCAATCGCAAAAGCCTATTCGGACCGAAATCAAATAAAAGAATCTGCAGAATTTATTATAAAAGCTAATGAAACTAAATTTCAAACATTTGAACAATACGATTTTTTGAAAGCACAAAATCAATTTAAACATATGAAAGAATATTTCAAAAATTTTAATTTCAACAAAAGTTATCAACCTGATAATGATGATAAGCTAATATTTATTGTTGGATTACCAAGATCAGGCACTACGCTTTTACATCAAATTATTGGGGCACATTCGAATGTGTTTGCTGCAGACGAATCTGTTATACTTGAAGGTATTTTTAATATAAAATTTAAAAATACATCAACAATAAATAAATTTTTTAACTTGGAGCTAAAAGATATAAAAACTAGATCAGATCTTTATAATTTGATTAAACAAAATTATAAAATGCACCACCCAAACAAAATAATTTTGGATAAAATGCCTTTCAATTTTAAATGGATTGGTTTTATAAAGATATTTTTTCCAAATGCAAAAATAATACATTGCAATCGAAATGTTCAAGATACAGCACTTTCTATCTATAAAAACTTGTTTGAGGGTCCAACAATGGCATGGACTAATAGTCCATATTATTTAACAAAATATATCCATTTATATCAAGATTTGATGAACTTTTGGAAAAGTAAATTGGGAGATTTTATCTATGAAAGTAATTATGAAACATTGGTTAACAATCAAATAGAAGAAACAAAAAATATTTTAAATTATTGTAATTTAAATTTTGAAGATAGTTGTGTAAATTTTTATGAAAATAGTTCACCAACTAAAACTATCAGTGTCGCCCAGGCTAGAAACAAAATTCATAAAGATTCTGTAAGTTTAGGTAAAAAATATTTGGAATATTTGCCATTTTTAAAACAAATATAAAAAAAGGCCCTTTTAAAAAAAGGGCCTTTTTATAATTTTAAGTAATTAATTAGAACGCAACTGATAAAGAAATTTCAGTTTTTTCTGAAGTTGCTCCTGAAGCGTGAGCTAAATTATCAACTTCATTTCTGTAAGCTTTCAAAGATAAAGCTCCCATTGTGTATGAAGCTGAAAAACCTGAAGCTTCTTGGTCTGTTCCAGATCCATTATCAGTATCTTGGATACCGTACGATATAGCCATATTCTCGTTTACGTTAAACGCGATTGAAGCACTCGTAGTTTCTATATCTTTAACTGAAGAGTCAGAGTCATCGTTAGTATTTACTTGGTAACCAACTGATACTGGACCAAACGCATATAAAGCACCGATAATTTCACTATCGATTTCTTTTCCATCAGCTTGTCCCATTGAACCCATACCACCAAATACTGATAAACCAGTATCCGCAACTGGGTACACAACACCAATTGATGATGATGAGTTAGTACTTCCAGTACTAGCATCTACTTCACCATTTCCTGTTGTAGCACCACTTTGACCATCTGTGTAACCTACATAAACTGTAGCTCCACCAACTGTGTTAGTGTAACCAAATCCAGATTCTTGCTTATATTTTGCAATCTCGTATGTACCAGTTGCATCAGTTCCATCTAAACCATCAGAAACTTCTTCGTATGCACTTGGCGTCATATCATCTAATTTCTCTAATCCACCAGTTGAATCATCTTGTACATACTCTAGTGTACCTAGATCACCCATATCTACTGAAAGATATGTAGAGTCAGAAGCATTAATTGCTTGAGTAAAAGATACAACATAACCATTATCTAGCTCTGTTGATGCAGTTGCAGATAATCCATTATTAACACCAATACCTGATTTAATATCACTTACATCTTGGTTTCCTGAGTACGTTGAGTACGTCATGTTCATTGAACCAGTTACAGATACCTCACCTGCTACTGCAGATAAAGCAACCATAGAACCAGCAAGGGCTGTTAACCCAATTTTTTTTATGTTCATAAGTTTCCTTTTATTATTGTTATTATTTATATTGAATGCTAGATATCAGTTTTAGAGTGAAAATGTCTAATTTAAACATTATTTCATCAATTTTATAATTATGTGTTGCAAATTTATCACTATTTTATTGTTATTTTATAATTCAAATAACTGTGATATTCACTTTTTGAATTAAATGATCTCTTTAAAATCTTCAATCAATTATAAAATTTTATTATTATTGCTATCTTTTTTTTATTTACAAAGTTGTGGGTTGTATAGAGCCACAGACGCAAGGGAAGTAAGCCCTAATGCTAAAGATCGTGTTCAAAAAAACATTCAAGAAGGTAGGGGTTTTCGAGTATTTGGAGACAAAGAACAAGGTGGTGTTTTTGAATTTGCCTCATCTAACCCCCTTTGGAGAGCCACCATTGATTTGTTAGATTTTGCTCCCTTTAGTAACGTCGACTATTCAGGAGGCATCATAATTACTGATTGGTATAGTAACGATGATAGTATTGAAAATGAAAATTTAAAAATAACAGTCAGATTTCTATCAAATGAAATTAGAGCTGATGGACTTGATGTCATTGTACATAAAAAAAAATGTGATCAATCAAATAGATGTAAAATTTCTAAACTTGAAACTGATCTAACTGACAAAATTAAAATAGCAATTTTAAAAAATGCTGCTATTCTTGAAAAATCTAGAATTGCAAATGGTGCTGATAAAGATTTTATACTCAGAGAACCAAAAAATTAATTTAATTTTTATTCGTCTGTAAAGATTTTCATGCAAAGATATAATTTCAAAATTGTTGAGAAAAAGTGGCAGCAAAATTGGGAAAAACAAAAAATATTTTCAACTAAAGTAGATAAGACTAAAAAAAAATTTTATTGTTTAGAAATGTTTCCCTACCCATCTGGCAAAATTCACATGGGCCATGTAAGAAATTATACAATCGGTGATGTACTAGCACGATTTAAGACCTTGCAAGGCTACAATGTTCTTCATCCAATGGGATGGGACTCGTTTGGTATGCCAGCTGAAAATGCTGCAAGACAAAATAATTTAGATCCTAAGACTTGGACTGAATCAAATATTAAAACCATGAGATCTCAGCTTAAAAAGCTTGGGTTATCAATTGATTGGGACAAAGAAATTTCAACTTGTTCTGAAGACTATTATAAACACCAACAAGAATTCTTTCTTGATCTTTATGACAAAGGTTTGGTTTATAGAAAAGAAAATTATGTAAACTGGGATCCAGTTGATGAAACTGTTCTTGCTAATGAGCAAGTGGTAGATGGTAAAGGCTGGAGGTCTGGAGCCATAGTTGAAAGAAAGAAGTTAAATCAATGGTTTTTCAACATATCTAAATTTTCAGAAGAACTTTTACAGGGATTAAAGACCTTAGATCAATGGCCCAACAAAGTAAAAGTTATGCAAAAAAATTGGATTGGAAAATCTTTTGGTTGTGAGGTTGAGTTTAAAGTTGAAAGTGACAAACCCATTGAAAGCATTAAGTGCTATACAACAAGACCCGATACTTTATTTGGCTTTTCCTTTCTTGCTCTCTCAGTTGATCACCCTTTAGCAAAATATTATGAAAGTGATAAAAGTTTTCAAGATTTTAAAGATAAATGTTCTAAAACTGGTACTACTGAAGAATCTATTGCTTCTGCTGAAAAACTTGGATTTAAAACCGATATGGTTGCAGTTAATCCGCTAGATAAAAATATGAAAGTTCCAGTTTACTTTGCAAACTTTGTATTAATGGATTATGGGTTGGGTGCTGTATTTGGTTGTCCCGCACATGATCAAAGAGATTTGGATTTTGCAAAAAAATATAATTTAAAAATTACACCTGTTGTTAAGCCTGAAAAAGATAAAGATTTTGAAATAAGTAATGAGGCTTATACGGGTGAAGGATATCTTTATAATTCAAAATTTCTTGATGGTTTAAAGGTGCCAGGCGAATCTATTAATCAAACAATAGAATTTCTTGAAAAGAATAATTTAGGAATGAAAAAAACTAATTATCGATTAAAGGATTGGGGAATATCAAGACAAAGATATTGGGGCTGTCCGATTCCAATAGCTTATGATGAAAATGATCAGCCCATTAAAATTCCAAAAAATATGCTGCCTGTCAAACTTCCAGAAATTGATAAATTAAGTAGTACAGGCAACCCCTTAGATTCTGAGAATGAATGGAAATATTTTAATTTAGATGGAAAAAAATACAGAAGAGAAACTGATACTTTAGATACATTTGTTGATTCTTCTTGGTATTTTCTAAGATTTTGCTCTCCTCACAATACCAATCATGGCTTTACACAGGAAGAGGTGGATTATTGGATGCCGGTTGACCAGTATATTGGTGGGGTTGAACATGCTATTTTACACTTATTATACTCAAGGTTTTTTATGCAAGCTCTCTCCTATAAAAATGATACTTTTAAGCTTAAGGAACCCTTTAATGGACTATTTACGCAAGGTATGGTTTGTCACGAAACCTATAAAGACCAAAACAATGCATGGTTAAGTCCAGAAGAAGTGTCCTCTGAAGATGGTAAAAAGTTTTACAAAAAGGACAGCCCATCAGAGCAGGTAGTTGTTGGACCAACGGAATCCATGTCAAAATCGAAAAAAAATACTATAGACCCAGAAAGTATAATTAAAAATTATGGAGCAGATTCTGTAAGACTATTTATTTTATCAGATAGTCCTCCAGAAAAAGATGTTCAGTGGTCTGACCAAGGTATGTTGGCATCGTTCAAATTTGTTCAAAAATTGTGGACATTGAATTCTAAAGTTTTAGAAAAAATTAAAAATAACGACGAAACTAATAATGCAGAAAATTTAACCAAATTTACAAATCAACTAGTTTACAAAGTAACCCGAAACTTAGAAAAGTTTCACTACAATGTAATAGTTGCCAACCTTTATGAAATGTATAATTTTTTAATTAAAGAAATTGAAAAACCTATAAAAAAAGAAATTTTGATTGAAAATTATAAAAAAATTTTAATATTAATGAATCCATTTATTCCCCACTTTGCAGCTGAGTGCTTGGCCAATCTTGATGGAAAAGAGATAAATTGGCCCATAGTATCAAAAGAGGAATTGATAGAAGAGGAAGTTAATTTTGTTGTCCAAATAAATGGTAAAAAAAGAGCTATTTTAAAGGTTAATAGAGATATAGACGAAAATTCAATCTTAAATAAAATTAAATCAAATAATGAAACTGAAAAACTTTTACAAAATCAAAAAATAAAAAAAACAATTTTTGTGTCAAATAGACTTATAAATATTATAATCTAAAATGATTAAAAAAATCCTTATTCCAATTTTATTATTATTTTTGTCCTCTTGCGGATATGAAGCAATATATTCTCAAAAAAATAATGCTTATCATAATTTTTCAATAAGTGAGATTGTGCTTGATGGAGAGAATAATATTAATATAAGAATAAAATCAAAGCTAAATAATTATACTTTAGTTGAAAAAGATAAGAAATTTATTTTAAAGATAAAAAGTAGTGTAGAAAAAATTATACTTGCAAAAAATATCGCGGCTGATGCCACCCAATATAGAAGTGTCTTAAAACTTAGTGTGCAAGTTGTATTAGAAAATAATCTTGTAAATAATTTAGAAATAATTGAAAGTTTTGACTACGATAGCATAGAAAATACTTTTGATTTAAAAAGCTATGAAAGAGAAATTCAAAATACCTTGGCTAATACTGCTATTGATAAATTGATTTTTAAATTAACAAATATTCAATGATACTAAAATCATTTGATCTAAATAAATTAAAATTAAATAATCATAAATTTTACCTTTTTTATGGTGACAATGATGGTTTAAAAGAAGAAATTATAAAAAATTTATTTGAAAAAAATTATCTTAATCAAATCTACAGATATGAAGAAAAAGAAATATTAGATAATTCGGCTGATTTTTTTAATACTGTTCTTACAAAATCTTTCTTTGATAACGAAAAACTTATCATCATAAATAGAGCTACAGATAAGATAAAAAATTTAATAGAAGAGCTGATAGATAAAGATCCCGTAGATATTCAATTTATTTTGAATTCAAAAAATCTTGAAAAAAAGTCGACTTTAAGAAAACTTTTTGAAAAAGAAAAAAATACTGCATGTGTGCCATTTTATGAAGACAATAATCAAACTCTAAATTCTATAATCAGCAAATTCTTTAGAGATAAAAAAATTCCTATTTCACAGCAACTAATTAATATTTTAATTGAAAGAAGTAGAGGTGATAGGAAAAATTTAAATAATGAATTACAAAAGATAGAGAGTTTTTCTTTAAATAAAAAAAGCATATCCCTTCAAGAGATAATTAAATTAACCAACCTTGCGGATAATTATAGCGCATCAGAACTGATTGATCATTCACTTGCTAAAAACACTAGAAAAACTGTCACTATTTTGAATGAAAATAATTATTCTGATGAAGATAATATAATAATTATAAGAACATTATTAGCTAAACTTAAAAGATTGCTTAAAATTCATGAATTGATTGATGAAAAGAACAGTATTGATCAAGTAGTTTCCTCATTCAAACCGCCAATTTTTTGGAAAGATAAATCTGTAGTTACACAACAAATAAGGTCTTGGAGAAAAAATGAATTAAAAAATTTAATTTATGAAACCAATGAAATTGAGCTTTTAATTAAAAAAAATTCAACTATTGGAAAAAATATTTTATCAGATTTTATAATTAACAATTCAAAAAAAATTAATAATTAGATTTTATAATCTCAATTATTTTATTCAATTGGTCTAGATCTTTGTATTCCAACACTAAAGATCCGCTGTTATTTTTTTTATTTTTAATTAAGACATTAAGTCCAATCTTTTCTCGAACTGAATTTTCTAAAGATTGTAAATTAATATCTCTTACTCCTTTAAGAGACTGTTTCTTTATCTTAAAAATTTTTACAAAATTTTCTGCTTGTCTAACAGAAAGATTTTTCTCAATTATTTTATTTGCCACAAATTCTGCATTTTCAAGACCAACTAATATTTTTGCATGCCCTGGAGTTAGTTTTTTTATTTCAATTAATTTTAATACAGCTTCTGGTAGCGCTAATAATCTTAAAAAATTAGCTATGTGACTTCTACTTTTCCCAATAAATTCTGCTACTTTTTCTTGATCATAAGAAAATTCCTCGATAAGCCTTTGATAACCACGCGCTTCTTCTATTGCATTAAGATCATTTCTTTGAACATTTTCAATGATAGCGAATTCAAGAGATTTTAGGTCATCCACATCTGCTATTACGACGGGTACTTCGTGAAGACCTGCTTTTTGCGCTGCTAACCACCTTCTCTCACCGGCAATTATTTCATATTTGGAGTTATTGTCAGATGATTTTCTAACAATTATTGGCTGGATAATGCCTCTTTCTTTTATAGAGTTTGTTAGATCTTGCAAATTATCTTCATCAAAAAATTTTCTTGGTTGAAACTTATTACTTACTAATTCACTTATGGATAATTTATTAATATTTATTTCAGTCTTTGTTTCACCTATCAATGATGACAGTCCTCTACCCAGCCCCTTCTTGATTTTATTTGTATCCATTATGCAGCACTCCCTATAATTTGTTCTTGATTAATAAACTCATCTGTAAAACCTAAATATGACTTACTCCCAGGACAAGACTTATCGTAAATTAGAACTGGCATCCCATGAGATGGTGCTTCTGATAGTCTTACATTTCTTGGTATCACTGTTTGATAAACTTTATCATTAAAAAAATCTCTAGCTTCCTTTTCAACTTGAGAAGATAATTTATTTCGCTTGTCAAACATGGTTAAAAGTATTCCTCTAATTTTTAATTTTGGATTTAAACTTACTTTTATTCTCTCTATTGTCTTCATTAGCTGCGTTAAACCCTCTAGGGCAAAAAATTCTGCCTGTAAGGGGACTACGAGCGAGTCAGATGACACTAAAGCCATGACGGTAAGCAAACTTAAAGATGGTGGGCAGTCTATAAGTATGTAATCATGGACTGCTCTAGAATCATTTAAATAAGCGGTTAATTCACCTTTTAAAATGAAGGCTCTCCTATTGTCTCCAGCAGTTTCGGCTTCTAATCCAGATAAATCAACATTGGAAGTTACTATATCTAAGTTTTTAAAGTTTGTTTTTTTAATTACTTCTGAAATTGACTTAGATCCATTGAGAACACCGTAAATTGTTTCACCAGAATCTTCCAAGTTAGACAAGCCTAGTCCCGTTGTTGCATTACCCTGTGGATCAAGATCAATTATTAAAACTTTTTTTTCCTTTTGTGCTAGGCCAGCTGCAAGATTTATTACTGTTGTGGTTTTTCCTACCCCACCCTTTTGATTTATTACAGAAATAATTTGCATTTAATTTTTTTTAATATTTTTTATATTTAATAAAAATGAATCTTTGCTTGTAATACTTTTTTTCTTTTGAAAATCAAAGTCCCAGTTTTTTAAAGTTTCTTCTAATATTTTTTCTCCATTTTTACCCATGAACAAAATTAAATTTTTATAACTACTAAAATTTTTATAAACTAAATCTAAAACTACAGGTAATGGTTTAAAGGCTCTTGCCATTATTGTGCCTGTCTCTAAATTTTTTGCCTCAAAAATATTTTCTTGTATAGTTTCTGTATTTAATTTTAAATCTCTTGATACTTTTCTTAAAAAGGCACTCTTATGGTGACTTTTTTCATATAATTGTACTTTTGTTGAATTTTTCAAATTTTTAATCATAATTGATATAATTATCCCTGGCATTCCTCCACCAGAGCCTATATCTGTTATTATACCGAAATTTAAATCAACAAATTCAATTATTTGCGCTGAATCTACTATATGACGCTCCCTAATAACCTCTATTTTTGCTGTTTCTTTGCTTATAATGTTAATTTCTTCATTTCTTTTCTGAAGCATAATAATGAAACTCTCAAAATCTACAAATGTTTCACGTGAAACATTTTGGTCTTTTAGTAGTGGGTATTTTTTTAAAATTTCTTCCATTAAGCTGTAAGCTTAATAGACTTTCTTTTTACATGTGACAACAAAATATACACAGCAGCTGGAGTTATTCCATCAATACGCAGCGCTTGTCCCATAGTTTTTGGCTTTATTTGTTTAAACTTAGCTTTTACCTCATTAGAAAGGCCTGAAAGATCGTCATAATTAACTTTCTCTGGTATAATTAAATTTTCATCCCTTTTGAAGGCTAATATATCAGCTTTTTGTTTTTTAAGATATCCCATATAATGAGCATTTATTTCTATTTGCTCATCTATTTTTTCATCAAAAAAAGGTATTTCTGGCCAAATTTCTCTTATTTTTTTCATATTAACACCTTTTTGAGCCAATATTTCATTAGATTTTCTTAAAACACCATCTTTTGCAATTTTTATATCAAAATCTTTAATTTTATTTGGAGATATTGATAATTCAGACATTCTCTTTGAAACTATTCCTAATTTATATTTTTTATCTATAAAAATATCTTCTCTTATTTTTGATATTAATCCAATATTAATACCTTTATTTGTTAATCTTTGGTCGGCATTATCCGCTCTTAGACTTAATCTATATTCTGCTCTTGAGGTAAACATTCTATAGGGCTCAGCAACGCCCTTGGTCACCAAATCATCGATCATAACCCCAATGTAAGCATCTGATCTATCTAAAATAAAAGGTTCCTTTTTCTTAAAAGATAAAGCAGCGTTAATTCCAGCTATCAACCCTTGAGCGGCTGCTTCTTCATAGCCGGTCGTACCATTTATTTGTCCAGCAAGGTATAAGTTTTGAATTTTTTTAGTTTCAAGAGTTAAAAATAGCTCTCTAGGATCTATATAGTCATATTCTATTGCATAACCAGGCCTAATTATCTTTACGTTTTCTAAACCGTTGATATTATTACATATTTCTTGCTGTACATCAAAAGGTAGAGAAGTTGATATTCCATTTGGGTATATTGTGTGGTCATTTAACCCTTCTGGTTCTAAATATATCTGATGACGGTCCTTATCTGCAAACTTTACTATCTTATCCTCTATTGAAGGACAGTATCTTGGCCCAACCCCCTGTATGCTTCCTGAATACATGGCACTTCTTTTTATATTTTTTTGAATTATTTTATGAACCTTTTCATTCGTATAAGTCATCCGGCATGAAACTTGTTTGTTTAAATTTTTTTTAGTTAGGAAAGAAAAAAAGTAAGGATCCTCATCTGCAAACTGTTCTTCTAAATTATCATACTTAATTGTTCTAGAGTCTAACCTGGGTGGTGTTCCCGTCTTAAGTCTTCCTATTTTGAAATCATACTTTTCAAGTTGCTCACTTAACCCTGTTGAAGGCTTCTCATCAAACCTTCCCGCTGGCGTTCTCTCATCACCAATATGAATCAGGCCATTCAAAAATGTGCCAGTTGTTAAGATCAACTTACTACATAAAATTCTTTTTCCTGACTTTGTTTCAAAACCACTTATAGTGTTTTTATTAAAAATAAACTTTATTACTGGATCTGGAAAAATGTTTAAATTACAGTAGTTTAATAACTTTTCTTGCATATATTTACGGTATAAAGATCTGTCTGATTGTGTTCTTGGCCCTTGAACTGCAGGCCCCCTACTTCTGTTTAATAATCTAAATTGTATTCCTGATTTATCAGCAACCTCTCCCATCACACCATCCAGGGCATCTATCTCTCTAACAAGATGACCTTTACCAAGACCACCTATCGCTGGGTTACAAGACATCTCACCTATAGTTTCAATTTTATGAGTGAACAGGGCAGTGTTAACTCCAAGACGTGCAGACGCTGCTGCAGCTTCGCAACCCGCGTGTCCTCCTCCAATAACTACTACCTCAAATGATAAATCATTTTTCATAAGTTAAATTTATAACCAATATAAATATTTACAAGCAGACAGTATTTTTTTAAGAAATACTTGTTAAGACAATTGTGGCTATTTTTTTATGATTAAAATTGAAGAATTAGTTATTGTTATCAACAAAAATGTGAAAATAGGCTAAAAAAACCCTTTAAATGTTATTATTTGCCGATGCAAAAATCGTTGAAAATACTACCTAATATCTCTTCAACATCTACTTTTCCAACTATCATTCCTAAATGTCGTGTTGCTAAACGAAGATCTTCTGCAGCTTTATCAAAGTCTTCAGCTTCATTTTTTTCTTCAAAGTTTTTCAAATAATTTAAGCTTTGTTCAAGATGTTGTCTGTGCCTTTCACGAGTAATTAAAATATCTTCACTTGTGATAAATTTATTTTTTAATTTGTTTTTAATTTTTAAAATTAAATCTTCTATGTTGAGATTGTTTTTTACTGAAATTAAAACATGTTCAAAATTTTTTATTTCAGAACTTAAATCTTCTTTTAAAAGATCAGATTTATTAACTACAAGTATTGCATTTTCATCCATCAATTCTTTTAAAACTCCTTTAAAATCAATGCTTTTAGAGTCTATAACGATCAACTTTAGATCTGCATTTTCTGCCTTATCAAGTGCTAATTTTATCCCTTTTTTTTCTATTTCATTTTTAGAATCTCTAATTCCTGCTGTGTCAGAAACCACAACTGGATAACCATCAATATTTAAATGTGTTTCTATTACGTCTCTTGTAGTTCCTGCTATCTCAGATACTATTGCAACATCTCGATTTGAAAGATGATTTAACAAACTAGATTTTCCAGCATTAGTTGGTCCTATAATTGCGATTTTAAAACCTTCTCTAATTCTTTCTCCAACCTTCTGATCATTCAAAATTTTTTGAATATTTAGGATGACTTCGTTAGAAATTTTTTTAATATTTTTTAAAATATCTTCTGGTAAGCCTTCGTCTGGAAAATCTATTTTCGCTTCAACGTGTGATAAAATTTTTAAAAGTTTTTCTCGAAGGTTATTAAATTTATCAGCTGACTTTCCATTCATAATTTTTATTGCTTGTTGTCTTTGAATTTCAGTTTCTGCAGAAATTAAATCTGCAATACTTTCTGCCTTGAGTAAATTTATTTTTCCATTTTGAAATGCAAGTTTTGTAAATTCACCTGGCTCGGCTAAACGACAATTGGCAACTTTTGAAATAGAGGCATGTAGGGCATCAATTACAGCTTTGCTGCCATGTATATGAAACTCGACCATATCTTCACCTGTGTAGCTCTCAGGGCCAGGAAACCACAATATTATACCCTCATCAATAAGATCAGAAGTATTGATTTTGTTGATTTTTCTGAGTGTGGCAACTCTTGGTTCTGGAATTGCCGCATTGGTTAATAATTCTATTACTTTTTTAGTATCCTCACCCGAAACTCTAATAATAGCTATCCCAGAAATACCAGGGCCAGTTGATAGAGCATAAATTGTCATGCTAATATTATAGCTTCTATTTTACAGTTCTGTAAAACTTTAAATTAATAGGTTGGGGGAGTGTTAAGCTGGTTTGTTCATTGAATTAAAGAAATCTGCATTATTTTTTGTTTCTTTAAGTTTTGAATTAATAAATTCAATTGCATCCATAGTTCCCATTGGAGCAATAATTCTTCTTAGAACATTCATTTTTGAAAGATCATCTTTATTAAAAAGTAATTCTTCTCTCCTCGTTCCAGATTTGGTTATATCAATCGCAGGATAAATTCTCTTCTCTGCAATTTTTCTATCAAGAACTGTTTCGCTATTTCCTGTTCCTTTAAATTCTTCGAAAATTACTTCATCCATTCTCGATCCTGTATCAATTAAAGCGGTTGAAATAATTGTTAAAGATCCGCCTTCTTCAATATTTCTTGCGGCACCAAAAAATCTTTTTGGTCTTTGTAATGCATTTGCATCAACACCCCCTGTTAAAACTTTTCCAGAACTTGGTATCACGGCATTGTAAGCTCTACCCAATCTCGTAATTGAGTCTAATAAAATCACTACATCTTTTTTATGTTCGGTTAATCTTTTTGCTTTTTCAATTACCATTTCAGCAACAGCAACGTGTCTTGAAGCTGGCTCATCAAATGTGGAACTAATAACTTCACCCTTAACCGTTCTTTGCATGTCGGTTACTTCTTCTGGTCTTTCATCAATTAATAAAACCATCAAGTAACTTTCTGGATAATTTGTAGCGATTGAGTTTGCAATACTTTGTAAGATCATTGTTTTACCAGCCTTAGGAGGTGAAATAATTATTGACCTTTGACCTTTTCCAATTGGGCTCACAAGATCAATTAGTCTTGCTGTTAAATCTGGTTTTTTTTCAATTTTAGTTGTTTCAATTTCCATGATCATTTGCTTGTCTGGATAAAGAGGAGTTAAATTATCAAATGCAATTTTGTGACGAGCTTTTTCAGGCTCCTCGAAATTTATTTTACTCACTTGCAGTAATGCAAAATATCTTTCACCTTCTTTTGGTGCTCTTACAGGTCCCTCGACTGTATCTCCCGTTCTTAAACCAAATTTTCTAATTTGACTTGGACTAACATAGATATCATCTGGACCAGCCAAGTAGTTTGATTCCATAGCTCTTAAGAAACCAAAACCATCTTGTAATAATTGTAAAACTCCAGCACCAGTTATTTCTTCTTTTTCAGCAACTTTTTTTAATATCGCAAATAATATTTCTTGTTTTCTAAGCGTGCTGGCATTCTCAATGCCAAGCTCTTCTGCTTGTGTAATTAATTGTTCTGACGATTTTAATTTAAGTTCCTGAATGTTCATGTTGTGGGATTGTGTTTAAGATTTGTAAGATAGATTAAATATATATACTCTTTGAACTAATTCAAGTCTAGATGGGTTTAAATATTACAACAAAAACAATCAAAATTAGCAATATTGTGGGCACTTCATTGATTATTCTAAAAAATCTTGATGATTTTATGTTTTGATCCAAATTAAAATCAGCCAGAAGTTTGGATAAATAAAAATGATATAGGGTTAATAAAACAACAAATAATAATTTTAGCTTAATCCAAAGTGTAAAAAAAATATCAAACCCTATAATAGAAATTAAAATCAATCCAAAGACCCAACTCAAAATCATGGCTGGGGTCATGATATAAAAAAATAGTTTTCTTTCCATTGTTTTAAATATTGAAGAGGAGTTTTCATCTTTAAAGTTTTCAACATGATAAACAAAAATTCTTGGCAAATATAACAGTCCTGCCATCCAAGAAATTACAGCTATCAAATGCAAACTTTTAAATAATAAATAACTATTCATAGTTTAGACATGGACATTTTTTAAAGTTAGAGGGACATTGAATTTTCGGCGGATAAAGACCTTCGTTAATTTTATATGCATCTTTTTTTATTATTAACTCTGACATCGCTTTAATGAAATTTTCATTTGTTCCAAGGGCAGGGACTCTAGTGTAATTTTTACATCCATTAGCATCTGCAAGTTCTTTGTATTCTATGTCTAATTCAACTAGCGTTTCAGAATGTTCGGAAACAAATGCTATTGGAACTAAAACAATATGTTTTCCAATTTTAGAGTTTTCAATAATTATATTATCAGTGGAAGGCCCAATCCATTTAAGGGGACCAACTCTACTTTGATAGCTTAATATCCAATCCAGGTTTTCAATATTTAAATTCTCAACTATCTTTTTAACGGATTGTTCTACTTGCCATTGGTATGGGTCGCCTTTTTTAATATTTTTTTCTGGCAAGCCATGAGCAGAAAATATTAATTTAAAATTCTTAAGGTCCTTAATTTTTTTTAGTATTTCTTTGGTGTGTGCATTAATAAAATTTTGGTCTGTAGGGTAACAACAAATTGTACTTGTTTTAACTTTATAATTATTTTTTTTACAAACATCTTTCCATTCTTTAATTGAAGATCCTGAGGTTGCAGCAGAATATTGCGGATAGAGGGGCATTAAAATAATTTCTTCAGGATTAAAAAGTTGGACATCTTTGATCACGTCTTTTGCTCTTGGGTTCCAGCATCTCATTACAATAAAACATTTATATTCATCATTTGTTTGATCTTTGTTAATTTTTCTTTCAAGAGCATCTGATTGTTCCCTTGTTAATTTTAATATAGGTGACGAACCACCAAGCTCTTCATAAATTTTTTTTGCAACAGGGGCCCTTCTATTGGATATCAGTTTAGCCAGAGGGTACCTTATTATTGTGGGTAGGTTTAAAATTGCTGGGTCATTAAATAAATTAAATAAAAAAGGTTCAACGTTTTCTATTTTATCAGGACCACCAAGATTAAATAGGATAATTGCTTTTTTCATTTAATGGTCCTTTACCATCTTCACTAAATAATCAACCATATCAGGATTGGTTTCCGGCAAAACACCGTGGCCTAAATTAAAAATATATGGGTGATCTTTAAAAACGTCTAAATATTTTAAAGTTTGTTTTTTTAAGTTATTAATGTCTGTTAATAAAACCTTGGGATCAAGTCCTCCTTGGACTGGTATTTTTATTTGCTTACATATTGAAATTGGATCCACATCATAATCAATATTGACCGCATCGGGTCTCACAATATCACAATAGTTTTTGTAGTTCTTTATTCCTCTTGGAAAACAAATTACGGGAATGTTTAAAGATTTTACATACTCCACTAAATTTTGAGTTGGATTATAAATATAGTTTGGTAAATTTTTTTCATTTAATAATCCGGCCCAGCTATCAAAAATCTGAATTACGGTTGCTCCGTTTTTAATCTGTTGGTTAATATGTATTTTTAAAAATTTTTCTAGTATTAGTAAGGTTTTTTCTATTAAAAATTTATCTTTGAAAAAATCTTTTATTAATTCTTTTTTGGGTGAGTGTTTATTGATCATATAAACCAATAATGTCCATGGCGCCCCCACGAACCCAATTAAATTTTTATTTTTGATTAAATCATTTTCACTTACTTTTTTAATTGATTTATAGATTGGTTTTAATTTTTCTAGAAAATCAACTTCTTCCACTTTGGATATTTCTTTTAAACTTAAGGGTCCTAGTTGTGGGCCAAAGTCTTTCTTAAATTCTACTTTTTGGTTTAATCCGTACGGCAGCATTAAAATATCTGAAAAGATTATTGCCGCATCCAACTCAAATCTTTTTAAAGGCTGTAATGTAATTTCAGACGATAATTTTTCATTTAAACATAAATTTATAAAATCAGGATTTATTTTTCTAATTTCTCTAAACTCGGGCAAATACCTACCCGCTTGTCTCATTAACCATATGGGTGTATTGTTAGTTTTTTTGTTTATTATTGTTTCTTGGATAGGTGTCATAATAATAAGTAAATATTTAATTATAGTATTAGTTATATAGTATGTGAATAATGGTAATTAATTGTTTTACACACTTTATACACCTTTTATTAACAATTAATAATTTTAAGATTTCCTTTATCTTCTTAAAAATATCATCTTTTTTAATTTTATTAGACAAAATGTATATAAACAATTCACATGTTTAATAATGTTTATAAAAACATGGTTTTACAAGGAAAAATAATAAACCCCATTATTTAAAAAAATGATAAAAATAATACTTAATTATCAACATTTTATTCATGAGTAATACATATCAAATTTATTTAATTTCAGACTCCACCGGGGAAACTTTGGACAGAGTGTTTTTGGCAATTAAAGCACAATTTAAAAATATAGAATATGACGTTAAGTCTTATTTTTTCACAAGAACCGAAAATCAAGTTATTAAAATAATGGAAGAAGCCAAAAAGAAAAATAATGCCATTATTTTATACACAATTGTTGACAGCACTCTTGCTAAATTTTTAGCAAACGAGGGGGATAAAAAAAAAATTCCATGTTTTAGTGTTTTGGGAAATTTAATTTTAAACTTTTCTAAACTCTTAAACCAAAAAGCATCACACATACCAAGCGGACAGCATGCGCTAAATGAAGAATATTATGAAAGAATTGAAGCTATTCAATTTACTATAGCCCACGATGATGGCAACCTAGTTGAAGATATTAATAAAGCAGATGTAATATTGTTAGGAGTTAGTAGAACAAGTAAAACCCCCACATCCATTTATTTGGCCAACAAGGGTTTTAAAACACTAAACATCCCCTTAGTTAATGAAAACTCTATACCAGAAAACCTAAAAAAAAATCCAAAATTATCATGTGTTGTCGGATTAACGACCGAACCTGAAAGGTTGGCCGATATAAGAAAAAATAGAATGAATACTTTAAGAGAAACAGAAAATACAAACTACACAAACATAAAAAAAATTGAAAAAGAAATTGCTGACGCCAAAAAAACATTTATCAAATATAAGTGGCCAACAATTGATGTTACTAGAAAATCAGTTGAGGAAACTGCAGCCTCAATAATTAAAATACACGAAATATATAAAAATAATGGTAAATAAAATAATACTTGCCTCAAAAAGCGGAGTTAGAAAAAAGATTTTAGAAGACAATAAAGTTATTTGTAGAGTTGAACCCTCAAATATTGATGAGGATAGTATTAAAGAAAGTCTTTTAAAAGAAAAGGCAACACCAACAATTATTTCAAAAAATCTAGCAGAATTAAAAGCAAATAAAATTAGCCAAAAATTTATTGATGAAATAGTTTTGGGGGCAGACAGTGTTATTGATCTAGAGGGAAAAATAATATCAAAGCCCACCAATAGGGTAGAAGCTCTTGAAATACTTAACAAATTAAATGGAAAAACACATCAATTAGTAAGTTCAGTTTGCATTTCAAGAGGTGGTTCCATGATTTGGAACTATACGGATAAAGCATTATTAACGATGAAAAATATGACCCTTTTAGAGCTGGAGAGCTATTTAATGAAAATTACAGACGACGCCCTTTATTCATACAACGTATATCAAATTGAAGGTGAGGGGAGAAATTTATTCTCTAAAATTGAGGGGGATAAAGACACCATCATGGGACTTCCTATAAAACAAATAAAAGATTATTTAAACGTATTACAATGAGCAAAAAATTTTTAGTTGTTGGAAACCCAATAGAACATTCGTTGTCACCAAAACTTCATAATTATTGGATTAAAAAAAACAATATAAAAGCATCATATGAAAAAAAACTTTTAGAAGAAGGAGGGTTAAAAAAAATAATTTTAGAAATTAGGGAAGAAAAGATTCACGGAATAAATGTAACCGTTCCGTTCAAAAAAAAAATCGTACCCTTTTTAGATGTATTAACTGATGAGGCTAATAAATCTCAATCTGTAAATACCATTTATAAAATAAAAGACAAAATTATAGGAGACAATACAGATATTGAGGGTTTTAAAATTGCTTTAGAGACAACAAGGCAAATAATCAACAATAAAACAGCACTTATTATTGGTGCTGGCGGGGTAGTTCCTTCCATCATTATTGCCTTAAAAAAATTACAAATAAAGAAAATTTTTATAACCAATAGAACTGAAGCAAAGGCTGTTGAGATGAAAAATTTTTTTCCAGAACTAGAGGTAGTAGAGTGGGGAAGAATGATTGATTTTGACATTATAATAAATGCCACAAGTATTGGCCTGAATGAAAAAGATGAAATTAAAATAGATTATGAAAAAATTAGCAGAAATAAATTTTTCTACGACGTGATTTATAATCCAGAGGAAACAAACTTTCTAAAAAAAGCTAAAAATTTTGGAGGCCAAGTAGAAAATGGAAAGACCATGTTTATTCATCAAGCACAAAAAGCTTTTTTTATATGGCACGGAATTTTACCAGAAATAGACACAAAAACCCTTAATTTGTTAAGCTTATGATTAGAATAGCCCTAATGGGAGATATAGGATCTGGAAAAAGTCATATAGCAAAACTTTTTAATTTCCCAGTTTTTAATGCAGACTCTGAGGTCGCTAAAATTTATAAAACGAATAAACAATGTTTTAAAAAGCTAAAAAAAAAACTACCTAAATATTTTTTATCATTTCCTGCCAAAAAAGATCAAATTATAAAAGCCATAACTGAAGATGAATTAAATTTAAAAAAAATTACAAAAATTATTCATCCAGAGATTAGAAAAAAAATGAATATATTTTTAAAAAATAATAAAAAATATGAAGCTGTTGTTTTGGATATACCTCTTTTATTGGAAAATAAATTAAATAAAAAAGATGATATTTTAATTTTCGTTCAACCCAAAAAATCTGAAATTATAAAGAGATTAAAAAAAAGAGATAATTATAATATCAGCTTATTTAATAAATTTAAAAAAATTCAGCTCCCATTGAGCTTTAAAAAGAAAAAATCCAACTATATAATTAAAAATAATTTTACTAATAGCTCTGTTAACAAAAGTATAAAAAAAATAATAAAAGAAATTATATAAAATGAAAGAAGTTGTATTAGATACAGAAACAACTGGTTTGTCCGTCAGGGAAGGACACAGAGTTGTAGAAATTGGCTGTATAGAATTAGACAACTTGGTTCCAACTAAAAATAGATTTCACTGTTACCTTAATCCCGAAAGAAAAGTTTCTGAAAAGGCATTAGAGGTCCATGGCTATACAGACGAATTTTTATCTACACAAAAAAGATTTTCTGAGGTAGCAGAAGATTTCTTAAATTTTATAGATAATAAGAGGCTAGTAATTCATAATGCTGAATTTGATTTATCACACCTAAATAACGAATTAGCATTACTGGGTAAAGAAAAATTAGACAGTAAAAATGTTGTTGATACACTTGCTTTAGCTAGAGATAAGTTTCCTGGTTCACCAATAAGTCTTGATGCGTTGTGTAAAAGATATCGTGTAGACAATTCTAAGCGAACCCAACATACTGCTCTTATAGACTGTGATTTATTAGCTAAAGTTTATATTAATCTATTAGACCAAAAAGAGCCCACACTAAATTTTAAAAATGAAGACAATGAAAAAACAATAATAAACTCTAAGGATATTAATCAGTATTATAAGAAAGTTATTAAACCGACAGAGGAAGAGCTTAAGCTACATAAGGAATATTTAAAAAGCAGTTTAAAGAAAAATTTTTTTAATTAGCTCTTTGTTTATATAATTCCGTAAAATCAATTTTTTTTTCAAGTTTTATTCCTGGGTAACCGGAATCAGTTAATAAATTTAAAAATATTCTCTCTAGGTCAGGGTAGATTTTATTTGGCACGTCACATAAAATAATTTTTTCCATTTCTTTTTTATCAGAAATTTTTTCATTAACCTTAACAATAGAAGTGTAAGTTATTTCAAAGTGCGCTTTCTTTAAAATTTCTGGCTGGTCCACAAATTTTATTATTGTGTTTACCTCAATAATTCCATTTTTCACAGCCTTGGAGGTAATATCAATATTAAGTCGATATTTAGAAATTTTATCTCTTACAAATATAAATGTTTGAGCATTAGGTGTTTCACTTGACATATCTTTTATAAAGCTGCCAATTATTTTAAAGTTTTCTGTCATTTTCATCCTCTATATCTTCAAATTCACCATTAATAAAATCTTGTTTTTTATTTATAGGCTTTTGTTTAATTGATACTTTTTTAAATATCAATTTTCTTGTTGGTGGAAATATTATTAGTAAACCCAAAAAGTCTGTAGCAAAACCAGGTAAAATTAAAAGTAGTGCTGCAAACGCTAATGCTGCACCTGAAATAATTTCATAAACTGGAAGTTCATTTTTTACAATTTGGGACATTCCTGACCGTAAAGTGTTAAAACCCTCATATCTAACATAAACAATGCCAAAAAATGCAGTAATAAAAATTAGTAAAATTGTATTAAAAGCACCTATTTGAGAGCCCAACTTGATAAATAAATAAATCTCAATAATGGGGACACCAATTATTAATAACAAAAATGTGTTCATTTGTCCTTAGTCTAAATTGCTAGTTGTAATTAATCAACATAGTAAATATTATTAAATTATGAATTATAGTTTTGAATACATCGATATTATTCTTTTAGCAATGATTGCAGGTTTTATATTTCTACGTTTAAGAGGAATACTTGGAAAAAAAACAGGTTTTGAAGGAAAAATTCCTCCACAATTTGGGAAAGAATTTCAAAAAATAAACATAACCACAAAACCAGTTAGTGAAAATTTTGATGAAGCAGCACAAAAAGAATTTTTAAAAGGTGCAAAAATTGCTTATGAAACAATTATCACAGATTTTAGTGACAGTGACAATAAGCTGGTAGTCAGCAAGTCGCTTTTGAGTAAAAAAATTTATGATCAATTTAAAGAAGCCCTTCAAGATAGAAAAAGTAAAGGCCAGTTTGCCGAAATAACATTTATTGGAATTAAATCAGCAGCAGTTAAAACCCATAAAAAAATAGAAAACAGTTTAGAGGTTACGGTCGATTTTGTTAGTGAGATAATTACCTGTGTAAAAGATAAAGAGAAAAAAATCATTTCTGGAGATAGTGAAAAAGTTAAAACTGTCTATGATACTTGGGTTTTCTCAAAAAATCTAAAATCAACAAACCCTAATTGGCTACTAATAGACACACTTACGTAATTGATAAAGAAAATTTCAGATAAAGATAAAGAAGATTGGGAAAATTTTCTAAAAAATAATGAAAAAATACCAAATAAAGATTTTGTTGCTAAAAAAAATATAAGACACGAAAAGATAAAAAAAATAGATCTTCATGGTTTTACTCTTGAGGATGCAAATAAAGCTATAGAACGCTTTATTAAAAAATGTTTTGAAGAAGGTGTTACTAAAATTATAGTAATTACAGGTAAGGGTTTGAGGTCTAAAAATGTTGAAAATCCTTATCTTTCAAAGAATTTAAGCATATTAAAATATTCAGTTCCTGAGTTTATAGAATCTAATAAAAATTTAATGAAAATGATTATAGAAAGTACAGATGCTAAAATTGAGGATGGTGGAAGTGGGGCTTTTTATATTTATCTTAAAAACAAATTTAAATTAAAATAATTTATTAGAGAATAAATTTAGATAAATCAGTATCTTTAAC
>Ga0222661_1000201_pt1 | contig 28035 bp, 29 predicted proteins | sample AntAcemetagen551_FD_179851 | JGI IMG/M metagenome (GOLD analysis project Ga0222661, IMG submission 179851) | Saline water microbial communities from Ace Lake, Antarctica - #551 | ecosystem: Environmental > Aquatic > Non-marine Saline and Alkaline > Saline | place: Antarctica: Ace Lake...
AAGAATACCGCGTGAAGTTGAAATAGCAGGACTAGACTATGAAATAATGGAGGACGATAGAGAAGCTGAAAAAGCGGTCGCCTCTTCAACTAGGTAAAGGAGAAAAAATATGGCTACAGTTACAAACTGGGTAGATCATTTAAGTGCAAAAGAGGTTGTCGGAGCAGTTTATCCGGGGGCCGGATCCACTGAAACTTTACTAGTTATTCTTGGTGTAGTTTTTTGGATTGGCTGGCATGTTATAACTGCTAGATCTGAGAGTGAAAAACTTTCAAGATTAGCAAAAAAGAGACATGGCGCTAATGATCATAAGAGCAATATTACCGACTGGTAATATCAATTAAAAATTTGGGCGCTACTTAAATGTGGCGCCCTTTTTTTTTACAAAAATTATACAATCATGGATAGAAATAATAACGAAGATCTGAGACCAAGTAAAATGAGAGGTGTCGTTTTTCCAAAAGCAAAGTATGGAGTGATGGCGGCTATTATCATCATTGTAGTAGGAAATATTTTCTACTATAAAGATTTTCTACTGTCTTTAATAAAATAAACTTAAAAAAATTTATGTGTGGAATTGTTGGCATCTACTTAAAAACTAAAAAATTTGAAAAAAATTTAGGAAAGATGCTATCTGGCATGATTAATAATATGGAATCTCGTGGACCAGACAGTGCTGGCTTTGCTATCTACAAAGATGAAGCTAAAAAGGTTTATAAATTTTCTTTATGCATTAATGACTTAAACTTTAATAAATTTAAAAAAGAAATATCTAAAAAAATTAAAAAAGCTAAACTTACTCAAATCTCAGATCATGTAATTCTAAAAACTCTAGAGCAGCCAAAGAAAGTAATTGAAATAATTAATTCTAATTTTCCTAAGGTATCTATAGTTGGGTATGGTCGATCAATAGAGATATTTAAACAAGTTGGTAATCCTAAAGATGTAGTAAAAAAATTTAAATTAGATAGTTTTAGTGGCACTCATGGAATAGGCCATACAAGAATGGCTACTGAAAGTGCAATAACTACTGATGGATCTCACCCCTACTCGACTGGTGAAGATGAGTGTTTGGTTCATAATGGATCATTATCAAATCATAATAATTTAAGAAGAGAACTCACTAAAAAAGGTAACGTCTTTAACTCTGAAAATGATACTGAAGTTGCAGCAGGATATGTTTCTAACAGTTTATCAAATAATAAATCTTTAAAAGATACACTTACATCTGGTCTTAAAGATTTAGATGGTTTTTATACTTTTATTGCAGGAACTAGAAAAGGTTTTGCAGTTGTTAGGGATGAAATAGCATGTAAACCTGCGGTAATAGCAGAAACAAAAAACTATGTAGCAATAGCATCAGAATTTCAAGCCATGGCTCATTTACCAGATGTAAATAGTGCAAAAATTTTCGAACCTGAGCCTGGTATTGTTTACTCGTGGGGAAATTAATGAAATTAGATTTAAAAAAAAAGAAATTAAGAGAAATTAATAATACTTTACAAAATTTAGATAATAAAAAAAATGATAGAGACTTTGTGATTATAAATCCTGAGGGAAGCCATGCATTATGTGCTGGGTTAAATCAGGAAATGAAAGTTTTAATCAAAGGCCATGTTGGCTATTATTGTGCAGGTATGAACCAAAAAGCACATGTAACAATATATGGAAATGTTGGAACGGGTGTTGCTGAAAATATGATGTCTGGAACAGTACATGTTAAAGGTAATGCCTCACAATCTGCTGGCGCAACTGCTCACGGTGGATTACTTGTAATTGATGGAGATGCTAGTTCAAGATGTGGTATTTCAATGAAAGGAGTTGATATTGTGGTTAAAGGTTCGGTTGGTCATATGTCTGCATTTATGGCTCAATCTGGAACAATGTTAGTTTGTGGTGATGCTGGTGAAGCTTTGGGTGATAGTCTTTATGAAACAGATATTTTTGTTAAAGGATCAGTTAAATCTTTGGGTGCAGATTGCATTGAAAAAAAAATGGAAAAGAAGCATTTAAATAAAATTTCAGCTCTTTTAAAAAAAAGTGAAATAAAAAATATTAAACCAGATAGTTTTAAGAGATATGGTTCGGCACGAAAACTTTATAACTTTAATATCGATAATGTATCAAGCTATTAATAATGTCAGATAATAAAAAAACTCATCCTCGTATATCATGGACTTTTGATGAGTATACAAATTCAGAAATAAGAAGAGCAGCAGCAACTGGAATTTATGATATTAGGGGTGGAGGTTCAAAAAGAAAGCTTCCTCACTTTGATGATTTACTTTTTCTTGGTGCTTCAATGTCTAGGTATCCTTTAGAAGGATATAGAGAAACTTGTAGTACAAAGGTAACTTTAGGAACACGTTATGCAAAAAAACCTTTGGAACTAGATATCCCTATTACAATTGCTGGAATGAGCTTTGGTGCATTATCAGGTAGAGCCAAAGAAGCTTTGGGACGTGGGGCAAGTATGGCTGGTACATCCACAACTACTGGTGATGGTGGAATGACACCAGAAGAAAGAGGACAGTCTAAAAATTTAGTCTATCAACTCTTACCTTCTAGATATGGAATGAATCCAAATGACCTTAGAAAAGCAGATGCTATTGAAATTGTTATAGGACAAGGTGCAAAACCAGGTGGTGGTGGAATGTTATTAGGTCAAAAAATTAGTGATCGAGTTGCTGAAATGAGAACTTTACCCAAGGGTATAGATCAAAGATCTGCATGTAGACATCCTGACTGGACAGGTCCTGATGATTTAAAAATCAAGATTTTAGAAATAAGAGAAATCACAGGTTGGAAAGTTCCAATATTCATTAAAATTGCAGGAGCAAGACCTTATTATGATACTGCACTTGCTGTAAAAGCTGGAGCTGATGTTGTTGTTCTAGATGGAATGCAAGGTGGGACAGCTGCTACTCAAGAAGTTTTTATAGAAAATGTAGGTCAACCTACTCTGGCTTGTATTAGACCTGCAGTAGACGCACTACAGGATTTAGATCAACACAGAAAAGTTCAATTAATTATATCTGGTGGAATTAGAAATGGTGCTGATGTTGCTAAAGCAATAGCTCTTGGAGCTGATGCAGTTTCAATTGGTTCTGCTGCAATGATTGCATTGGGAGATAATGATCCTAGGTGGGAGAAAGACTATAACAAATTAGGAACTACCGCAGGAGCTTACGATGATTGGCATGAAGGAAATGACCCAGCAGGAATTACAACTCAAAAACCTGAGCTAATGAAACGCTTTGATCCTATTGCTGGTGGACGACGTTTATCAAATTATTTAAAAGTGATGACGCTTGAAGCACAAACAATAGCTAGAGCCTCTGGTAAAAATGATTTACATAATTTAGAACCTGAAGATTTATGTGCACTTACAGTTGAATCTGCTGCTATGGCAAGAGTTCCTCTAGCTGGAACTAGCTGGATACCAGGACTAAAAAATAAAAAATAGTATTGTGAAGACTAATTAACAGTTGTAAATTAACAAATAAAACATGCCTATAAATCTATCTAAAATTGCTAAAGCTAAAAAAATAAAATATTTTTTGATTAGTTTTGTAGATTTTTTTGGTGTCTTAAGATCAAAATTAGTACCAGCACAGGCGATTGCTGACATGCAAAAAAATGGAGCAGGTTTTGCAGGTTTTGCGACTTGGCTGGATATGTCTCCTGCTGATGGGGACATGTTTGCCCTGCCAGACCCTGAGAGTTTAATTCAACTACCTTGGAACAAAGAAATTGGTTGGTTGGCTTCTGATTTATATATGTATGGCAAACCTGTTAAAGCTTCACCTAGAATAATGCTCAAAGAGCAAATTAATGAATTGAGCAAAAAAGATTTAGTTATGAAATCAGGTGTAGAGTGTGAATATTTTTTAATATCAGAAGATGGTAACAAAATTGCTGATACTAGAGATACACAATCGAAACCTTGTTATGATCAGTCCGCTTTAATGAGGAGATATGACTTAATCAAAGAAATATGTGATAGCATGATTACAATGGGTTGGAACCCATACCAAAATGACCATGAGGATGCTAATGGCCAGTTTGAAATGAATTGGGATTATACAGATTGTTTAACTACAGCTGATAGACATGTATTCTTTAAATATATGGTTAAATCATTAGCTGAAAAACATGGTTTGAGAGCAACATTTATGCCAAAACCTTTTAGCAATCTAACAGGTAATGGCTGTCATGCTCACATTTCTGTGTGGAGTGGAAAAATTAATAAATTTTTAGATAATGGAGATAAATTAGGTTTAAGCAAATTAGCATATAATTTTCTAGGTGGAATTATGAAACTTACTCAGCCTTTAACTGCATTTTTTAATCCAACAATAAATAGTTATAGAAGAATAAACGCACCACCAACAAAATCAGGTGCAACATGGTCGCCTAGTAGTATTTCTTATACAGGAAACAATAGAACTCATATGATAAGAATTCCAGATAAAGGTAGATTTGAATTAAGGTTAATGGACGGAGCAGTAAATCCTTATTTACTTCAAGCTGGAGTAATAGCTGCTGGTTTACATGGAATAAATAACAAAATAGATCCTGGTGAACCTCTATCCTGCAATATGTATACTGATCATAAAAATTACCCTAATCTAAAAAAATTACCTGACATAATTGAAGATGCATTAAATCAACTAGAAAATAGTCAAGAAATTGAGAAAGCATTTGGTGCTGATACTATTAAAAGCTATTTAAAATTAAAAAGATCTGAAATTAAAGATTTTAATCAAGAAGAAAAGTTTGATAAAAAAAGCTCAGTAACTCACTGGGAAAAAAATAGTACACTAGATTGTTAATTTTTTAGCTAATGCTAAATAATAAAATATATTTTGCTTTTTATTGAATTAATTTAAATTTTCAATAGTATACATCTGTTTTGATAGAAGAGCTCATAATTTTAACCCAAATCATTTTTATAGATATCATCTTAGCTGCTGATAATGCTATTATTATTGGTTTAATAGCTGCCAACTTTGTGCCAAAGAATAGAAAGCAAATAATTCTCTGGGGTGTTGCTGGTGCTTTAATTTTTAAGATTATTTTTGCAATGTTTGCTACTTACCTGTTTGATTTTTATTATATCAAAATTTTAGGTGGATTACTTCTAATTTGGATTGTTAACGATTTAAGAAAAGATTTAGTTGAAATGAAAAATAAGATTAAGTCTCCAGTAAAAAAATCGACAGAACCTTCATTTGTAAAGAGTATTTATAAAGTTTTATTTGCCGATATCACAATCAGCTTTGATAATGTGATTGGAGTAGTTGGTGCTGCAAAGGGATACTTTGGTTTTATGATATTTGGACTTATTTTGTCAGTTGTTTTAACTGGTGCATTGGCCACTTATTTAGCAAATTATATTCAAAAAAACTTATGGATAGCATACGTTGGTTTAGGATTTATTTTATTAGTAGCTCTACAATTAATAATCGGTGGATTAAGTGATTATGGCGTTTTATCTATTAACGAAACTTTTAAACAATACTTTTAATTTAGTATGAATGTTTCTTAGCAGGAAATTTACTAGTAATTACATCTTTCTTAAACTTTGATGCGGCATCATTTATTTGTTTTTCAATATTTGAATATCTTTTAACAAATCTAGCTTTAATTTTGTTTAATCCTATAAGATCATCAGTAACTAAAACTTGCCCATCACAATATGCTGAGGCACCAATTCCAATCGTAGGTATATTAATTTTTTTTGTAATTTCTTTTGCCAAAGAGCTTTCAATGCATTCTAAAACAATTGAAAATACACCTGCTTCTTCTAAAAGTTTAGAGTCTTTTAAAATAATTTTTCTTTCTGTTATTTTTTTTCCTTTAAATTTAAAATTTTTTGCAGATTGCGGAAGAAGACCAAGATGTCCCATTACTGGAATTTTATTCTTAATTAAAGTTTTAATTATTTGAACAACTTTTTTACCACCTTCAAGTTTAACTGCATCACACTTCGTTTTAGAGATTATTTTTTTTGCATTACTTAAGGCTTCTTTTGGGTTTCGGTAAGTATTATGAGGCATGTCTACTACCATTAAGCTTTTTTTAACACCCATTCTTACACTTTTAGAATGTTCAATCATCATGTCTAATGTCACTTTTTTTGTAGAAGAAAAATTATAAAGTACAGAGCCAAGAGAATCTCCTACCAAAATAAGATCACAATATTTGTCTATAATAGATGCTATATTTTTAGAGTAAGCAGTAAGGCTTATAATCTTGCATTTATTTTTTTTTTTAATAAAGTTAATAATCTTGCTATTCATTTTTACCAAGTGCCATTATTTTTAATATGTTTAAATTATAGTTATAAAGCTCTTCTAATTCAATAGCACTGATTTACAGGACACTTTCAAAACAACATTTGTAGTATCTATTTTTTAAATTTAAGTAATTTTTTTTATTACTTTATATGATGAATTATCCATATTTATTCTAATTCAATGGTACTAGGAGGTTTTGAAGTAACATCATAAACTACTCTATTAATTCCCCTAATATTGTTAATGATCTGATTAGAAATTGATTGCATGAAACCTTTAGGAAAATCAAAAAAATCAGCAGTCATTCCATCTTCAGATGTAATTGCTCTTAATAAACAAATATGCTCGTACGTGCGATTATCTCCCATGACACCTACAGTTTTCACTGGTAATAAAGCAGCATAAGCTTGCCAAATTTTATCGTATAATCCATGATCTCTTAAGGCTTTAATAAAGTAAAAATCTGCTTCTTTTAAAATTTTAATTTTTTCGTTAGTTATAATGCCGGGCATTCTTATAGCTAAGCCCGGACCAGGAAACGGATGTCTGGAGATTATGTCATTTGATAAATTAAGTTCGAGCCCTAATTTTCTAACTTCATCTTTAAATAAGAATTTAAGAGGTTCAACTAATTTTAATTTCATTCTTTTTGGAAGGCCACCGACATTGTGATGTGATTTTATTTTTGAAGTTTGACTACCTGTCACAGATTTACTTTCAATTAAGTCAGGATAAAGAGTGCCCTGTGCAAGAAATTGAACGTTTTTAATTTTGTTTGCATATCTTTCAAATATTTTAATAAATAAATTACCAATAATTTTTCGCTTTTTTTCAGGATCAGACACATTTGTTAATTTTCTAATAAATTCTTTTTCTGCATTAACATAAATTAAATTCATTTTTAATTTTTTTTTAAATGTATTAACTACTTGTGTTTCTTCATTTTTTCTTAAAAGGCCATTGTTAACAAAAATGCAAGTTAATTTTTTTCCAATTGCTTTACTTAACAATTGCGCAACCACACTACTATCAACACCTCCTGACAATCCACAAATTACTTTGCTGTTACCAACTTGTTCTTTAATTTCATTAATTAATTTTAATTTTTGATCTTTCGAAGACCAGTTTTTTTTAATTTTACATATAAGAAAAACAAAATTACGTAATAAAATTTTTCCTTTATTAGTGTGTGTTACTTCTGGATGAAATTGTACTCCATAAAAATTATCTTTAGTATTTTCAATTATTGTTAATTTAGAATTTTTTGTGGATGCTATAACTTTAAAATTTCTTGGCATTTTAGATACTTGATCAGCATGGCTCATCCAAACATTGCTTGTTTTGTTTTTATCAAAAAAATTTTTAGTTAAAATACTATTTGATGCTTTGTTTATTGTAGCTAGACCGAACTCTCTGTGTTTTGATTTTTTAACTTTACCACCTAAAAATTTGGATAATATCTGGTGTCCAAAACATATACCTAGAATTGGAACTCCTAATTTTAAAATTTTTTTATCAAATCTAAATTTATCATTTTCATAAACATTCAGAGGGCCACCAGAGAGAATTATTCCAGCAATATTTCCTTTTGTAATTTGGGTTATTTTTATTTTTTTGTGACTAACAATTTCTGAAAAAACCCCTAACTCTCTTACTCTTCTTGCTATTAATTGAGTAAATTGGGAACCAAAATCAATTATTAAAATTTTACTTAAATTATTACTAAGACTCATTTTTAGGTTCCAAATTCTTTAAGGATTCTAAAATAGAATTTTTTTTATCACATAAGTTATTACAAATTTTAGAAAAATTTTCTATTAATTCTTTTACTTTAGAGTAATTGGATCTTTTTAACTCAATTTCCATAAGCATATAGTTTGCTTCTTCATTTTTAGGATCTAGTAAGAGCACAGTATCTATATTTTTCAGTTCTTCTTTTTTATTCTCTTCGAAATTATAAATTTTTGCTAAATACAAATAAGAATTTTGATCTTTAGGGTTAAAAACAATACTTTTTTGAAACAAAAATTTAGATTCCTCATATTTCTGTTCTTCATATTTATTTTTTCCCTTTGCAAAAAAATTATTTTCTGCAAAAGAATAGCTTCCAAAATTTAAAAGCATAAATAGGATAATTATTAATTTATTTATTTTTCTCATTAATACTTGCTCTCATTTTTTACTTTATCAACATTATGAACCATACTTTCATAAAAACCAGCTTTAGTTATTTTTACAAAATTTGGTCTATTTTTAAGGTTTGGAACTTTTTTTGCACCTAGATATCCCATAGATGATTTTAAGCCTCCAATTAATTTATAGATTATACTTTTAACATCACCTTTATATTTCACAAAACCTTCTACTCCTTCTGGAACATATTTAGATGAATTTTTTTGTTTAGTTTGAAAATATCTATCAGCTGATCCTTTATTCATTGCTCCAACAGATCCCATTCCTCTAAAACTTTTAAATAGCTTGCCATTTTTTTTAATTAGTTTTCCAGGTGTTTCTAGGCTTCCTGCAAATAAAGAGCCAATCATTATAGCATCGGCACCTGCAGACAATGCTTTAGCTAGATCACCGGAATATTTAATTCCACCATCTGAAATAATTTTTACTTTATTATTTTTAGTACCTTTTTTAACGGCAAGTATTGCACTTAACTGTGGCACACCAATACCTGCAACTAGTCTAGTAGTGCAAATTGATCCTGGCCCAATCCCAACTTTAATAATATCTACTCCTAATTTTATTAAAAATTTTGCAGCTTCAGCTGTTGCAATATTTCCTGCACATAGAGTTGTTTTGCTTGTTTTCAATTTTTTTATAGCTTTAATAATTTCAGCAACTTTTTTGCTATGTCCATGAGCTGTATCAACAACAATTAAATCCACCTTTTCTTTTAAAATAGCTTCTGCTCTTTTAAGTTCTAAAGGACCAGCTCCAACTGCCGCACCAACTAATAAGTTTAATTTTTTAACTTTTTTAATTTCTTCAATTTGTTTTTTAATATCAAGATTTCTGTGAATTACACCAATACCTCCTGCTTTAGCTATTGCTATAGCCATTTTACTCTCAGTAACCGTATCCATTGCAGAGGATAATAGGGGTATTTTTAGTGTTAAATTAGATGATAATTTTGTGCTGGTATCAACTTCAGAAGGTAGAACTTCTGAATATTTTGGTGCCATTGTGACATCATCAAAGGTGAGAGCTTCTTTTATAGGATCCATAATCATTTATATATGATTCCTTTCAAAAAAAAAATCCCTATCTTAAGATTTTACAAATAATAAAACTTTCCTTAGATTCTTTTCTACTAGACTTAGGTTTAAATACCTTTACTTCTTTGAATAATTTTTTGCCTAAGGCAACTATTTCGTTAAATGATGAACCTAAAAAAATCTTAGAGACAAATCGCCCTTCTTTAACCAGAATTTTCTTAGAAAAATTCATAGCTTCCATCGCAAGTTCCCCTGTATAAATTGCATCTATATCTTTTATACCCGTTGTATTAACTGCCATATCAGACACTACAACGTCTACTTTTGATTTAAATAAGTCTTTAATTTTTTTTTGAGAATCTATGTCAGTAAAATCACCTTTAATTTGGATTGTATTTTCAATTTCTTCCATACCCTTTATGTCGATTGAAACTAATCTTCCACTTTTTACTGTTCTTGAAATATATTGAGACCAGCTACCTGGTGATGCACCTAAATCAATTACTGATATTCCATTTTTTAATATCTTAAATTTTTCATCTATTTCTATTAATTTATATGCTGATCTAGCACGATAACCATCTACGTGGGATTGTCTAACATAGATATCTCTTTTTTGTTTATTAATCCAATTTTTAGAAATTCTATTCTTTTTCAATTAATGACCAAACCTTAGGCTTTTAGATAATGATTTATTTTGAACAGATTCAACCATAACCTTAACTTCTTTGTGTAATCTCATATCTTTATCACCATCCCAAATTCCAGCAGCTAAATGCATAATTCCTACTTCATAATTTGGTAAATAAGGTTCAACGAATTTATTTTTTATTTCATCAAATTTAGGTAACAAATTACTTGCAATCCAATTGCAATTTAATGGTAAAAATTCAGTTTTTAATTCATCTATATATACTGACATATTGATAGCAAGACCCTCTGAACCAAAAACATTTCCACTCTTTAATGTTTGTTCAAGGTTTTTTTGCCAAGAAGCCCATCCAGGAGAATTTTTTTCTAACGAAAAAACTCCAATATTTATATGTGGTGCAAAAGCCAATTTTCTTGCTTTATTCATTCCAATTTTTGATTTTACTGCGTGTTTAAAATTTTGAGATTTAATTATTGCTACTTTTCCAAATAGCCAATTTACTTTTGACATTATTTTATACCCTGGCCCCAATGTTTGGGTAATTCCTAATTTTCCGCCTTCACAGGCTTCGAAATATAGCTCTACAGATTTCCAATCATTGACCCAGGCGTCGCAATCAATCCATAAATATTTTTCATAATCTGGGAAGTATTTAGGGAGGAAGGCTCTTGATACTTGACTCTTTAACCATTCTTTTCCTTTAACCTTAAAGTTTGGAACTTCTATATCCCATTCAGCAGATTTAATTTCATCGACTTTTTTTGACAACATAATTCTTTGTTGTTCAGTTAGACCAGCATCCAAAATACAGATTGCTACGTCTTTACTTTTTTCAAAACTCTTAATAGAATTAACTAATTCATTAAGTAATTCAAAGTAATTTGAGTCAGCCAGAGATACAATTACATTTTTTTTCATTTACAGGATGTCTTCTAAATCATCACCTTCATCTATATCGGTGATAATATTTTTTTCTTTTTTTATTTTTTTATAGTGAAGGTAACTTATTGGAATTAAACATAAGTATAAAAATATACTAATTACTAATATTTTAAATGTGTAGACTAATAATGCTCCAAAAAATAAAACTATTCCAAATAATAAAAATTTTGTCATGGCTCTTGGTATAACTATTTTTTTAAATGAATATGTTGGAATTGTACTTATCAAGAATACTGAAACCATAATAAAAAAAATTGGTACTATTAGATCATAATTAATTTTAAAAAAGAACTCACCTAATCCACTAAAACTTAATACTAAAGGCATTAAAACTAAAATCCCACCTGCTGGGGCTGGCACACCTTCAAAAAAATTATCTTTCCAAGATAATTCTTCTTCAGAATTAATATTAAATCTTGCTAGTCTTAAGGCAACACAAACTACGTACATTAAACAAACAAACCAACCTAATTTGTCTAGGTATTGTAAGTTCCAAAAGTACATTATAAACGCAGGTGCTACTCCAAAACTAATTACATCTCCTAAGGAGTCAAGCTCCTTACCCATTTTAGAAGTTCCTTTAATTAATCTTGCTATTCTGCCGTCTAATGCATCCATCAAACCTGCAAACAGTATTGCAACTACAGCAAGAGCAAATTTACCATCTAAAGCAAATTTAATTGAAGTTAAACCGATACAAACACCAATCAATGTGATTGCGTTAGGAAGGATCATTCTTGCTTTTTTATCAGAAACTATTTTGAAATTATTTTTAGGCTGTTCCATAAACTATCTTTTAGCTAATAGTGTTTCACCAGCAATTGTTTTTTGTCCTATTTTTACCAATGTTTTATAATTTTCAAAATAAACATCTGCTCTACTTCCAAATCTAATCATTCCAATTCTTTCACCCTGTTGAAGTTGTTGATCTTTAGACGACTCACACACAATCCTTCTTGCTATCAAACCTGCTATCTGAACAACAATAACATCCTCACCCTGATTATTTTTTATTTTATAATAATTTCTTTCATTATCTTCACTTGCCTTATCTAGTGATGCATTTAAAAATTTTCCAGGTTTATAAAATATTTCTGAAATTTTACCTTCACATGGTGTTCTATTTACATGACAATCAAAAACATTCATAAAAATACTTATTTTTGTAAATTTTCTATTCTCTAAACCTAATTCTTTTGGACCATCTACCTCATGAACCATTAAAACTTCTCCATCTGCTGGACTTGTTAAGTAATTTTCATCGTTTATTGAAATTCGTTCAGGATCTCTAAAAAAATAATAAACCCATATAGATAATACCAGTCCAATTAATCCTAGAAATGTACTCAGGAAGTATAGAAAAATTGTTACAATAATAGCTATAGCTAAAAATTTGTATCCTTCGGTATGAATTTTTGGAAAAATTTTCTCTAACATAAGCTTCTATTTGATAATTTTTTATTAATATGTATATAAAGCACTATATTACAATTACTAATATATATTATTCAAATATGGCTAAAATTAAGGTTAAAAACCCAGTTGCAGAACTAGATGGCGATGAAATGACAAGAATAATGTGGGAGTTTATTAAAAGTAAACTTATTCTTCCATATTTAGATTTAGGTATTGAATATTTTGATTTAGGTATGAAAAGTCGAGATAATACTAATGACCAAATAACAATAGACTCGGCTGCCGCTATTAAAAAGATTGGTGTTGGTATTAAATGTGCAACAATTACCCCAGATGAAGCGAGAGTTGAAGAATTCGATTTAAAAAAAATGTGGAGATCTCCTAATGGAACTATAAGAAATATTATAGGAGGAACGGTGTTTAGAGAGCCGATAGTTTGTAAGAATATACCTAAGTTAGTTCCTTCATGGACTGATCCTGTAATTATTGGAAGACATGCATTTGGAGATCAATATAGAGCAACAGATTTTAAAGTTCCTGGAAAAGGTAAAATGGAAGTTAAATGGACAGCTGAAGATGGTAGCCAAGAAATAAAATATGAAGTTTTTAATTTTCCTGGGCCTGGAATAGCCTTATCAATGTATAATTTAGATAAATCTATTGAAGACTTTGCAAGATCTTGTTTTGGTTATGGTTTAATTAAAGGATGGCCAGTGTATCTTTCAACAAAAAATACAATTCTAAAAGTTTATGATGGAAGGTTTAAAGATATTTTTCAAAGTATTTTTGATAAAGAATTCAAAACAAAATTTGAAAAATTAAAAATTACATACGAACACAGACTAATTGATGACATGGTAGCATGTGCTATGAAATGGAGTGGTAAATATATCTGGGCTTGTAAAAATTATGATGGTGATGTTCAATCTGATACTATGGCACAAGGTTATGGTTCTTTAGGGTTAATGACTAGCGTTCTATTAACTCCAGATGGAAAAGTAATGGAGGCCGAAGCAGCACATGGTACAGTCACAAGACACTATAGAATGCACCAACAGGGTAAAGAAACTTCTACAAACCCGATTGCATCAATATTTGCTTGGACCAGAGGTCTTGCACACAGAGGAAAATTAGACGGAAATGAAGAACTAATTAACTTTTCAAAAACTTTAGAAAAAGTTTGTATTGATTGTGTTGAAAATGGATCAATGACCAAAGATTTAGCAATTTTAATTGGACCTTCAAGTAAATATTTAACTACTAATGGTTTTTTGGATGAATTAGATGGTCAGCTCAAGAAAAAGCTTAATTAATTAATTTTTTAATATTTTCAAAAGATTCTTGGATTTTTTCTGGTAGTGTTCCTCCTGCTTGCGCAAAGTCAATTCTGCCACCCCCACCTTTTCCACCAATAATCTCAGAGCCAGCTCTAACAATTTTTACAGCATCAAATTTACTTTCTAGTGTTTTGGTAACACCCACAGCTAATCCAACTTTATTATCGTTGATTGCATAAATTATTACTAATCCTTCTCCAATTTCTTTTTTTCCTTCATCAATTAACTTACGCAAATCTTTAAATGGTAAATCTAATATTTTTTGAAACCTAACATTAATCCCATTAATAACTTGATCGTTAATTATGTTTTTTGTCTTGTCTTTTAAGATTGAGCCAACTGAAAGTTGATCAAACTGTTTCTTAAGATCTTTTATTAAAGATACTTGGTCGTTATTTTTGAGATTAGGCTTCCCACCTAATTCAATAATTTTTGATGTTAATTCTTTTACCGCTGCTTCATTCTTTAGATTTGACAGACTTGATAAGTTTTCTTTATTATTTAAAAAGTCCTCTAATTGGGCATCCCTTAATGCTTCAATTCTTCTTACACCTGCCGCTATAGACGATTGGCTTATTATTTTAAATTTCCCAATATCAGCTGTATTTATGACGTGTGTGCCTCCACATAATTCTGTTGAAAAAAATTTTCCATTTTCATTTCCCATAGATAAAACCCTGACCTCATCACCATATTTTTCACCGAATAAAGCTAGCGCACCATTCCCAACAGCCTCCTTAGGTGTCATTATTCTGGTCTTAACTTCAGATTTCTTTTTAATTATTGAGTTAACAAGAAATTCAATTTTTTTTATCTCTTCTTCTGAAATAGGTTTCATGTGACTAAAATCAAATCTTAATCTATCAGATTCAACTAGTGATCCTTTCTGAGTTACATGCTCTCCCAAAACTCTTCTTAATGACTCGTGTAATAAGTGGGTAGCAGAATGATAAGCTCTAATATTGTTTCTTTTTTCAATATCAATTTTTAATTCTATATTGCTATTAATTTTAATAAAACCTTTTTTAACCTTTCCGTAGTGTACGTATAAATCTCCTAGTTTTTTTTGTACATCAAACACTTCAAATTCAAAACTTTCATTAGAAATTATTCCTGTATCAGCTACCTGGCCACCCGATTCTCCATAGAAAGGTGTCTGATTTGTAATTATAATTCCTTCATCATTTTCCTGAAGATCTTCAACTTCTTTATTGTCTTTAAGAATTAAAATTATTATGCCTTCTGCTTTATCTGTTGTGTATCCTAAAAAATCTGTTGCTCCCAATTTATCTCTAATACCAAACCAAATTTTATCTAAAGAACTATCTCCTGATCCTTTCCAGTTTTTTTTTGCAAGTTCCTTACTTTCTTTCATCAATAGATCAAACTTATTAGCATCAACTTTTAATGATTTATTTTTTAAAATATCTTCTGTCAAATCTAATGGAAAACCATATGTATCATAAAGTTTAAAAGCAATATCTCCTGGTAGAATTTTTTTAACTTTAGATATTTCATCATCTAAAATTTTAATTCCCCTGTCTAATAAAACTAAAAACTTTTCCTCTTCTGTTTTTAAAGTTTCTTTTATTAAAGATTGTGCTCTTTCAAGTTCTGGATAATTATTGGACATCTCTTCCAATAATGTTTTAAAGACATCGTAGAAAATTGGTTTCTTCGAGCCTAACAAATGTGAGTGTCTCATGCCACGTCTCATAATTCTTCTAAGTACGTATCCCCTGCCTTCATTTGAGGGTAAAACACCTTCAGCTAATAAAAATGAGCTTGCTCGCAGGTGATCTGCTATTACTCTAAAGCTTGAGCTATTAGTTTCGTCTACTTTTACATTTAATGAATTTGAAGCAGATTGAATTAATTTTTTGAAATGATCTGTTTCATAGTTGTTATGAGTTCCTTGCAATAATGCAGCTACTCTTTCAAGACCCATACCAGTATCAACAGATGGTTTTGGAAGATCAATTCTCTTACCTTTTGAAATTTGTTCATATTGCATAAATACAAGGTTCCATATTTCAATAAATCTGTTGCCATCTTCATTTTTTGATCCAGGAAGACCTCCATCTAAGTGCTCTCCATGGTCATAAAAAATTTCCGAACATGGCCCACATGGTCCTGTATCACCCATCGACCAAAAATTGTCAGACGTAGCTATTCTTATAATTTTATCATCACTAAAGCCCGCTATCTTCTTCCAAAGATTAAAAGCATCGTCATCGTCATGAAATACCGTTACATAAAGACGGTTTTTATCAATTCCTAAATCTTTAGTTATTAAATTCCAGGCATAGCTTATTGCCTGTTCTTTGAAATAATCACCAAAAGAAAAATTTCCAAGCATTTCAAAAAATGTGTGATGCCTTGGTGTATAACCAACATTTTCTAAATCATTATGCTTACCACCTGCTCTTACACATTTTTGAGATGTGGTTGCTCTAACATAATCTCTTTTTTCTAGTCCAGTAAATACATTTTTGAATTGTACCATTCCAGAGTTAGCAAACATCAGTGTCGGGTCGTTATTTGGCACTAAATTACTAGACTCAACTATCTTGTGATTATTTTTTTCAAAATAATTTAAAAATGTTTCTCTTATTTCGTTTAATGTTTTGTCTGCCATACTTTTAAAGTACAGCTTTTTTATTTGATGTCTAGATAAGTGTAAGGGGAAAAAGGCGCTTAAATTAAGCGCCTTTTAATAACTAAAGATGACTTTACTTTAACTAATCTTTTTTGGGTGGTGTAACTTCTTCATTGGTTTCCACCTTAGGGTCTTCTATTTGATCTTTTGCAGCTTTTTCTGGATCAAGTGGGTTTCCCTCAATTTTTTTTGCTATTACTCCAGCTTTTTCTCTTATTGCCATTTCTATCTCTGCAGCAATCTTAGGGTTTTGCTCTAAAAAGATCTTAGCATTCTCTCTACCTTGGCCAATTTTTTCACCTTTATATGCATACCAAGCACCAGATTTTTCAACAATCTCAGCTTTTGCTCCAAGGTCAACTAATTCACCTACTTTACTAATACCTTTTCCATACATAAGGTCAAATTCTACGACTTTAAATGGAGGTGCTACTTTATTTTTAACTACTTTAACCCTTGTTGAGTTACCAATAATTTCTTCACCATCTTTAATGGCACCAATTCTTCTGATGTCCATTCTTACTGATGAATAAAACTTAAGTGCATTTCCACCCGAAGTGGTCTCTGGACTTCCAAACATAACCCCAATTTTCATTCTGATTTGGTTGATAAAGATCATCATAGTATTTGTACTTGAGATTGAACCTGTTAATTTTCTTAAAGCCTGGCTCATTAGTCTTGATTGAAGTCCTACATGGTGATCTCCCATTTCTCCTTCAATTTCTGCTCTAGGAGTTAATGCTGCAACTGAATCAACAACTATAACGGAGATTGACCCTGATTTAACTAACGTATCAGCAATTTCTAATGCTTGCTCCCCTGTATCTGGTTGTGAAATTAATAATTCTTCTGTATTTACACCAAGCTTTTTTGCATAAACTGGGTCTAAAGCATGTTCTGCATCTATAAATGCACATATTCCACCTGTTTTTTGAGCTTCAGCTAAAACTTGAAGGGCTAGGGTCGTTTTTCCAGATGACTCAGGACCATAGATTTCAATTACTCTCCCTTTAGGTAAACCACCTATCCCAAGCGCAACATCTAAACTTAATGAACCCGTTGATACTGATTCAATGTCCATTGCTCTTCTTTCACCAAGCTTCATTACAGAGCCTTTTCCAAAATTGTCTGTAATTTGTGCTATTGCTGCGTCTAAAGCTTTAATTTTTTCATTGCCTTCAGCTTGTTGTGCTTTTGTAGTTTTAACTACTTTTAATTTGTTTTTATTCATTTTATGCCTTTTTTATTAAATAATTAGTGTTCGAATCGTGTGTTAAATGTACACATTTTGTTCTTATTTTCAATAGTTATTTTTTTTATAATAAAATGGCTTAATTACTGTATTTTTAAGTAATTACTATTCAACAAACCAATAGATTGAAGAAGTTTAAATTGTGATAGCAAATAGTTTCTTTCAGAATCTGCTAAGCTTATTTTTGAACTTAATAAAATTGAGTTTGACTGAATAACATCAAGTGTAGATCTCCCAAGACCAGTTTCATACTCAACTGTTATTCCTTCATTTGCTGTTTCTGCTGCTTTAACCTGTACAGTAACTGAATTCAATAAACTTTTTGATACTTGAAAGCTTGACCATGCACTTGCGATATTTGCATCATTTGTTTTTAAAGCATTGTCTAATAATAATTTTTTTCTATTTTTTAAATTTTTACTTTTATTTAATGAGGCAGTGTTTTTTCCACCTTTAAAAATTGGCCATGAAATAGTTGCTTTTAATGTTTCTTTATCACGCTCACTAATGCTTGAACTTACATTGTCTGATTTCGAACTATTAAAAGATAAAGATGCAGATGGTGATAGATCAGATCTAGCTATAGTTATGTCTTTTTCCGATTGTTCATACTCTAGTTTTGAAATAATTAAATTTGGATTAGTTGTTTTTGAAATTTCAATTGCTTCATTTAAATCTTTTGGTAATTCAAAATTTAAATCTGAATTCTTACTTAAAGTATTGGTATTAATAATTGGGCCTATAATTTTTTCATATGTTAGCTTAGCTGTAACTGTTTCGTTTTTTGCTTGCAAAAATTGTGCTTGTGCACCAGCAAATGAAGACTCGGATTGTGCTAAATCAGATATGGTAATTTGACCTCTTTCTAATCTTGCTTGATCAGTTTCTACTTGCCTCTCTAATAAGTTAATATTATTTTGATTGATCTTAAGTTTTTCTTCAGCAAATATAAGTCCTGAGTAAGCTTCTACTGCTTGATATAAAATTTCTTGTTCTGTTTTTAAAAGTTTTGCTTCAGCTAAAATTAATCCAATTTTGCTTTTTTGCATACTGGCTATACCTGCAAATCCTTGGAATAATTTTTGATCAATATCTATTGATCGGGTTTTTGGATCAACTTCAGTAAAGGATGAATTAGCACCTGCTCCATCAGTCAACTTTTCTGTATTTTCTTTGCTATTAGACCCTGATAGTGTCACACTTGGCAAAAATTCACTTCTTGATATTTTTACATCTTCTCTAGAAACTTGAATATTTTCACGTTCTGCATTTAATACTGGGTTTTCATTATATGCTTGCAACAATGCTCTTGATAAAGGTATTGAAAAAGCTTTTCCATTAAAAAGAATAATAGATAAGAATATTAAAATTATTTTTTTCATTATTTTTTAAATTTTATTTTTTTGATCTGATGATTGCTATTTAAACTAATTATAACTGATGAACTTTTTATTGCATCTTTAAACATTTGTTGAGTAATTCTTTGATAAGTTTGCATAAAATTTATTACGTCTCCACTACTCATAATCTTTATGTTTTTCTTGTTTTTTGTTTGAATCCAAAGCTTTCTTTCCTGTTTTAATCTCCATTCTTTTAATAGGCCAAAGTTTTTAGCCTTTAGATATAACAATCCATCTAATTGTTTAAATAATGTTTTATATTTTGTTTTCAATTGGTTATTAACGTGAGATCTCCATTTAATACTTTGATCATAAACCTTCTCCAGTGAATTAACTGGTGTTTTCAGCTGCTTGTTTGTTTGGGCCCTAGCACCAACACACCAACCTTCAAAAATTACCACGTCTGGTTTAGATTTAAGTTTATACCATAAGCTTTTTTTACAACGGTCATCTATTGCTTTATTAAACTTTGGAACCTCTAGACTTTCAAATTTTTTTGACTTAACTTTTTTAAAAAATTTTAATATTAAATCTATATCATGAGTTCCTGGAACTCCTCGTGTCATTAATAAAGTGTGCTTATTTTTAGATAATAATTTTCTATCTTTTTTTGTCTTATAAAAATCATCAATTGAAACTTTAAAAACATTTAACTTAAAGTATCTTTTCAAAACTAAAGTCAAAATTGATGAGATGGTAGTTTTACCTGAGCCCTGTCCTCCCGCCAAACCAATCATTAAAGGTTTTTTTTTATTAGCTCTTTTTGCTATCCAAAAACTTACTGGAATTAAAAAAGATTTAATCATCTTGTCTTTATTTTTAAATTTATCTCTCTTTGTTTCTTGAGAGGAGATAAATTTAAGACAATCTTTTTTAACTTTGTTGAAACAGGTGTTAATTTCTTGCATAAAAAGTTATTTTTTATCAAGAGGATGGTTTTGACCATCATTCACAGCAACATCTTTTAAATCAAAAGTATTTATTTCATCTATGCATCCAAGGTTAAATCCTGTCATAGCTGGATTAGCTCTTGGGTTATGATGTGTGTAAATTCCACAGTTAGAGCAAAAATAGTGTTTCGCAATTTTTGAATGAAACTGATAAAGCTTTAATTTATCTTCACCTTTAATAATCTTAAAGTCTTCATTCTTAACCATAGACATTATCGCACCTTTTCTTTTACAAATTGAACAATTACATTTTAAAACTTTTTCTAAGTCATCAGGTACGTTTATTTCTGCTTCTACTTCTCCACAATGGCATTTTAGTTTTTTCATTTATATTTCTCCTTTATCCTTTATGTTAATCTCAAACATTACCTCATTTCTTCTGCTTATAGGCAGTGTGAAAGGTCCATTATAAGTTGCTTTAATAGGTGAGCTTAAAATTGATATATCATCTTTTTTTAATTCATTTTCTAAAATACTTTTATGTTTAATAAAATTTTTATCAGATGTTCTTCCTGAATATATAATAGCTGCATAATAACCACCTTTAATATTTAATATTTTAACTTCTGGATTAGATGGGCTTGGTATGTTTTCTTTGTTAAATCTTGAAGGTAAATAAAATTGCATAGTCATATTTCCTTTTTTTTCTACCTGAGTAACTGGTGTTGTCATCTTAATCTCTTCATTATCTTCATTATTGCCAGAGATATAATTAAATAATTTTCTAAAACTACTGCCTTGATTTGATATTTCTGTTTCAATAGCTAAACGATCAGAATATTTTCTGATTTCATAAATTTCATTTGTTTTCACTACTTCGTAATCTGCCTCTTCATAAGCCATACCTTTGGAAGTTATAATTAAACCAAGAATTATAATCGATAGAATTTTTTTCATTTTAATATGGTGATTAAACTATCTCTGGTTGAAGTTATCCACAAGGGCACAAAATGTAGTTTCGATGTTCACGTTTTGATTCAGCTTTGATTCAGTTATAGACTCAAAATACAACTTCTTGCGTGTATTGTATAACTGTTCTATAAATAAGAACAAAATAAGAACATGAAACTAACTATACCATTTTATCTACATAAAGCAGGTGCTGGCTTTCCTTCTCCTGCAACAGACTACATTGAAGAAGATGTAGATCTTAACGTTCACTTAATCAAAAATGTTCCAGCTACTTTCATCATTAGAGTTCAAGGGAAATCAATGACTGATGTTGGTATTTATGATGGTGACCTATTGGTTATTGATAGAAGTTTAAAACCTAAAAACTTTTCAACAGTAGTTGCAAATGTTCATGATGAATTGGTTGTTAAAAGTTTTGTTAGATCTAAAGATGGACAATTTTTAACCTCAGGTTCAAAAAATATTGAAGATAAAATAATTATTGGAGATGAAACAGAAGTATTCATTTGGGGGGTTGTGACTTATGTCATCCACTCAACATACTAAAAAAATAGCACTTGTTGATTGTAATTCATTCTACGTTTCTTGTGAAAGGTTATTTAATCCTAAAATTAGAAATAAACCAGTTGTTGTTTTATCTAATAATGATGGTTGTATCATATCAAGATCAACCGAAGCAAAAGTACTTGATATTAAAATGGGAGAGCCTTATTTTAAAGCCAAAGATACAATACTTAGAAATAATGTTTATGTTTTTTCTTCAAACTATTCTTTGTATGGAGATTTATCCAGAAGAGTAATGAGAACTCTAAAAAGATTTAATCCTGAGTTAGAAATATATTCTATCGATGAAGCTTTTTTAGATTTAAGCAACTATCCTGATGATGAAGTTGAAGATGTTGGAAAAGAAATTAGAAGTATTGTTTTACAATGGACGGGAATCCCTACAAGCATTGGTATTGCAAAAACAAAAACTTTAAGCAAGATCGCAAATCATATAGCAAAGAAAAAACAGTCTGGTGTAACTAATTTAATAGGTATTGAAAATATTGACCCACTATTAGAAAAAATAGATATTAATGATGTATGGGGGGTTGGTAAACAAATGACAAAATTTTATCAGCAAAATGGAATTTACAATGCTAAACAGTTAAAGAATATGTCCAACACTTGGATTAAAAAAAGTTCTAATGTTTTAAGCTCTAGGACTGCATTAGAGCTTAGAGGTGTTTCTTGTATTCCTTTAGATCTCAAAGGTTCAAAAAGAAAAAGTTGTGTTGTATCTAGATCATTTGGTACTAGAGTTGAAAAATTTCGAGAACTTCAAGAAGCAGTTACAAATTATTGTTTAAATGCTTCAGAAAAAATTAGATCAGAATCTTTAATTGCAAAATCAATAACAGTGTCTGTTAGAACAAGTCCTTTTCAAAATAGAGGAGTTTATTATTCAAATGCTAAAACTGTAGATTTTCCAATTGCTACAAATAACAGTATTGAAATAGTTAAAACAGCTTCAATCGCATTAAATGAAATATTTATAGATGGCTACAGGTATCAAAAAGCAGGAATAACATTAACTGGCTTAACTGGTTCAGAGGGTAGTAAAAATTTATTCTCTTCAGAAAAAGATGAGAAAATTAAAGGCTTAATGAGATCTATTGATAGTACAAATTATAGATATGGCCGATCAACACTAAGCTTGGCTAGTGCAGGAGTAAATAAAAAATGGAATATGAGAAGAGATCACTCTTCAAAGATAGATACAGCTGACTTTCATTCGCTACCAATAATAAAAGCTATTTAAAGCTGATCTACGCTGCTAATGTTTTCTAAAGAGTTTTCAAATTCTAGAATACTTTCCCTCTGAGAAAGTATAATTACCGAAATCATCATAATAATAACTCCTATAACAGGCAATAATGTAATCAATGATAGATTACTAGCAACTATAAATAGGTAAGCAATTAAAAAAAATATAGATCTAATCAATAGTGTTATTTTAAAAACAGCTATAATTGATAGTGAGTGTTTTAATAGGTTAATAAAACTCATTTTCGATGGCCCAAAAAATCTTTTACCTCTTATTGATGGAATGGATTTTCTATCTTTAAATAATTTAGTAACAGCACCTGAAAAACTACTCCATGCTGACTTTTCTTTTATCATTTTATTAACTGCAAATTTAGGCAAGCAAATAAAATTACCAAACTTAATAGACTGTCCAGTAAAAACAAAAGTTAAATATATGTGTAAAAGATAACAAAGTTTAAAGAAAAACCCTTCAGATCTTTTTATTCTATTGGCTGTAATAACTTTATCAGGATAATCATTTACCTTATCAATAAGTAGAGTTATTTCTTCAGCTCTATCCTCACCATCTCCATCCATTGGAATTATATAATCATAATCTTCATGCTCAGTAATATATCTTAACCCAGATGCATTACATCTAGCATGTCCCTTATTTTTTTTCATATTGATTATCTTAATAGACTTAAGATTGTTAAAATTAAAATTATTAATAGGTCTTTCTTCAGTAGAGCAATCGTTTACAATTATAATTGAAAATTCATGGTTTAGATTATTAACTTGTAAGTCTATATCTTCTAAAAGTTTAAAAGCTGACTTCCAATCATTATATACAGGGATTAAAATTTTTATTTTACTCATTTATTTCCTACACAAATATTATCAATGCAAATAAATTTCGACAATGAATTAAGTTTATCCTTTGTAATCAACCCTTCCCAAACTGGTCTAGAATTTAGATGATAAGATAAATTTCCAGCATGCCATTCGTCACCAAGGACAACATTAATTGGTGATGTATGATTTTGCTTCCATAAGTATTCGGTTTTAATAGCTATTTCCTTACCAGGATAATCGGTTCTTTTATCTGTTTCTGTAATTGAAATATAGGCATAAGCAAAAGGTGAAAAAATAAATAAAATAAAAAACGCAGATATGAACCCATTTAGCTTTTTAAGATTTATTTGTGCTTGAAAAATATAGACAATAAATACGCCAAAAAATAAATAAAATGGTGTCATCCACATTGTTCTTATTTTAGACCCTGTTAACATTGAGGTTAAAAACATTAATCCAATTGGAATTAGATTAATAAATATTAAGAACAATAGTTTTTTATCTTTTAAAGACACTTTAAACTTAATCTTTTTTATTAAAAAAAATGACATTATAAAAAGTGGAATTAATATTCCAACTTGTTTACCTAGAAATATTAAAGGGTAAGTTATATGATCTAATAAACTTGAATTCTCAAGACCTGTTCTGGCCAACCCATATACAATTGTTATATAATCATTATTAGCCAACCAAATTAAATGGGGAACCAACAAAACAATAAAGGCCTCTAGAGATATTAGATATTTGAAATCAAATTTTTGATATTTCTTTATAAAAATTATATAAAAAAATAATAAGTCTATTGATATTAAAAGGTAGATAAAAAGATATTTTGATAAAAGACCTATGGCTGAAAAAATTCCAAGCAAAAAACAATCTTTAAAAGTTATTGTTTGTTTATCAAATAATTTCCACGAATAATAAACACACAACGACCAAAAAGGTAATTGACAAACATTCACATTGAATTCAGGTGTTGTAAAATTATAGAAATAAATACCCTCTAAAAGAAGTACTGATATTAAACTTAAAGTTTTATTTTTGAATAGCTCTTCAGCAAATTTAAAAACAATAATAAATGCAGTCACTACAAACAATTGACTTAATAAGTAATAGGCCCAATCCTGTGATCCAAAAAGTTGATAAATAACTTCTGGAAAAAATGCACTTGCTGGTGGATGTTTATTAAACCCCCAATCTAAATTACTTCCCCAAGCCAAGGCTTCAATTGTATCAAGTGGTAAATTGTTATTTGTTAATGTGGGAATTAATGTCCACAAAATTAAATGGGTCGTAATAAAGATGTAAAATAAATTTTGTATATTGTTTTTTTTAAGCAACATTTGATAGATTTTATATGAATTAAGCATGCTTGACACGTATTAATTGCTGAATATACTCCGGCCACTTAATTTTATTTATATGCCCAAAATCACAAAATCACTTATTAAAAAAACTACAGTTAAGGCAAAAAAAGTTACTGTCACAACTAAAAAGCCAACTAAAGTAATAAAAAAAATTGGTACCACTAAAATAAAAGTGAAGGCACCCATTAAAATTTCAAAAACATATATCCCAAAACATACAGAAAAATATATGTGCGATAAGCACTTGTCCTTTTTCAAGATAAAGCTTACTGAATGGAAAAAAGAATTAGTTAAAGCAAATAATGAAGCTCTTTATCATGGTTCAATGGATGACAATAGTGTTTCAGCAGATATTGTAGATCAAGCAAGTTCTTACACTGATAAAGCTGTGGAAATGAAAGCAATCAATCGTCAAATAAAATTAATTTCTAAAATCGATCAAGCTCTATTGAGAATAAAAAATGAGACTTATGGATTTTGTGAAGAAACAGCAGAGCCAATCGGTTTAAAGAGATTGATGGCAAGGCCTGTAGCTGAGCTTTGTATTGCAGCTCAAGAAAAGCATGAAAAAGAGGAAAAAGTATACGCTGACGATTAAACTTTAAAAAATTTTTTATCCTGGTTCTACAAAAAAAATAGATTTATAATGAATAATGAAAAAAAATAAGTCTAGGAAAAATTCAATTTCATTTACTTTTGCTAAAAAACATATTTATTATTATTATGCTTTAATTTGGATAATTTTATTAATATATTTATTTTATTAAATGAATAAAAAATTGATATTAATTGTTGTTGTTGTGTTGGTTATAGAGCTATCAGGAAATGGTATTTTAAGCTCTATATACAGACTAATAAGTTAAAGAATTAAGGTTGAGGGGGAAATTCTTTCTTATTCATAAATTGATATCCTCTTATTACAGCTTCCCTTTTAGAGATATCAATATACCATCTTAATAAATTTTTATAGTTCTTAAGCCCAATATCATGCCATTCATGTCTTGCGATCCAAGGCCATGTTGCAATATCTGCAATTGTATAATCATTTCCTGCTAAGTATTTTGATGAAGATAATCTTTCTTCTAGCTCACCATAAAGTCTTTTTGCAATTTTAAAAAACCTTTCTTCTCCAAATTGGCTTTTACCTGGATTATAATGATGGAACTGATGATGTTGCCCTAGCATTGGTCCAATAGTTCCTATCTGTGCCATCAACCACTGATTTATTATATTGCGATCTTTAGTTTCATAAAATTTATTATATTTTTCTGCTAAGTACATAAGGATCGCTCCAGACTCAAATACGGATTCGTTATTTTCATGGTCTACTATTGCAGGTATTTTACCAAAAGGACTTATTTTTTTAAAATCAGGTTTCAATTGATCTTCTTTTGACAAATCCATTGCTGTAATTTTAAAATTACAACCTAACTCTTCTAATAATATACTTATTTTTTTTCCATTTGGAGTATCGGAACTGAAGAGCTCAATCACTCCTTCACACCTAGTCGTTCCTTAACTGTCTTTGAAGATGTAGTGAATTCAAATCTATATTTTTCATTCGGTTTTGCATACTTAAAGCATCCTCTTGCAGCTAATGCTCCTTCATGAAAGCCTGATAGAATTAATTTAAGTTTTCCAGGATAAGAACAGATATCTCCAATTGCAAAAATTCCCTCTTTATTAGTTTCAAAACTTTCAGTATTAACAGGAACTGTTTTTTTATCTAAATTTAAACCCCATTCTGCAATAGGCCCAAGTTTCATTATTAATCCAAAAAAACCTAGCACATAGTCTGTTTTAATTTCTTTTATGGTTTCATCATCATGTTTTATATTAATGCATTCAACTTTCTCTTTCCCTTGGACAGAATCTAGTTGATATTTTGTGTAAATTTCTATTTTACCCTCTTTTTTTAATTGATTAGCCTTATCAATACTCGCTTGCATTCCTCTAAAATCATCTCTTCTGTGAACTAATACGACTTTAGATGTATTTGATAGTTCAATTGCCCAATCTAATGCTGAGTCTCCTCCACCAAAAATGGTAACTACTTTATCTTTAAAGAGTGTTTTGTCTTTAATTGAATAAAGTATTTGTTTTCCTTCATACTTTTCAATTTCTTTTGTTTGGAATTTTCTTGGCTCAAAAGATCCTACACCGGCTGCAATAATTATACTTGAAGCTTCAAATTCAGTTCCTTTATTTGTCTTTATTAACCATTTTTTTTTAACTTTTTTGATTTCTTCTACTCGCTCGTTTAAATGAAAATTTGTTTTAAATGCTTTAATTTGTTCAATTAAATTATTAGTTAACTCTTCTCCGGTACATTCAGGAACGGCAGGAATATCATAAATAGGTTTGTCTGGATAAAGCTCAATACATTGACCACCAATTTTATCTAGGTTGTCTACTACTTCACATTTTAATCCAATTATTCCTAATTGATGAACGCAAAATAATCCAACTGGTCCTGCACCTATTATTAAAGTATCTGTTTTAATCATTTAACCTTGCTTTGATGGAAGACTAACGGTTAGTCCGTCTAATTCATCTGAAACTAACAATTGGCAACTTAATCTACTAAATTTATTCGGCTCAAATGCCATATCTAACATGTCCTCTTCTCCATCTTCTTTTTTTGAAAGTTTATCAAACCATTCTTCTTTGACATAAACATGGCAAGTAGCACAAGCCATTCCTCCTCCACAATCTGCATCTATTCCTGGAATATCATTTTGAACAGCACCTTCCATTACACTTAATCCATTAGCTATTTCTATGGTGTGTGAATTTCCACTATGTTCTATGTAAGTAACTTTAGCCATCGATTTATATATAGTAATTTAAAAAAAAAGGGCAAGTACACAAAATGTACTCGCCCTTTCTTAAATTATTTACGTGTTACTAGTTATCTAGCTTTTCTACCACCAGCTTGCGTTGCTGCAGCCCAAATTACTAGACCAAATGCAA
>Ga0222661_1000208_pt1 | contig 27448 bp, 29 predicted proteins | sample AntAcemetagen551_FD_179851 | JGI IMG/M metagenome (GOLD analysis project Ga0222661, IMG submission 179851) | Saline water microbial communities from Ace Lake, Antarctica - #551 | ecosystem: Environmental > Aquatic > Non-marine Saline and Alkaline > Saline | place: Antarctica: Ace Lake...
TAAATTAAAAAGAAGTATTGGCACCCACCTTATTGATTACCATGATCCTTTTTTAATGTTGGATGAATTTGGTTCTGAAAATAAAGATGATTACATTGGTGGCTTCCCTCCTCACCCTCATAGAGGAATTGAAACAGTAACTTATATGCTTGCTGGTGATTTTGAACACAAAGACAGTGCAGGTGGTGAAGGCATAATGAGTTCTGGAGATGTTCAGTGGATGAAAACTGGGAGTGGAATAATTCATTCAGAAATGCCTGCAATGAAAGAAGGTAAACTTCATGGTTTTCAATTATGGGTAAACATGCCTGCCAAATTGAAAATGACTAAACCTGAGTACATTTATATTGATGCTGATAAAATGAGCACTCATAAAGATGATGATAAAACTGTCAAAGTGATTGCTGGAAAGTTTCAAGATGCAGAAGGACCCGTTAAAGGTCACAATGTTGAACCTGTTTACTTTGACGTAGAGCTTGAAAAAGGTAAAGAATTTAATTTTGATCTTCCCTCAACTCACAATTCATTAATATATTTAGTTGAAGGTGAAATTAAAGTTGGTGATCAAGATCATGCTGCCGTTAAAGATTCTACTTTAATTATTCTAACTAGAGGTGAAAAACTGAAAGTCTCTAGCTTATCAAAAGCAAAGTTTTTATTGATATCTGGTAAACCTATTGGTGAGCCTATTGCTAGGGGTGGTCCATTTGTGATGAATACTAAAGCAGAGATCTTGCAAGCAGTACAAGATTATCATAATGATACATTTGTAAAATAATGAAAACTATTAAAATAGAAAAATTTGGTGGTCCTGAAGTTTTAGAGATTAAAGATGTTGAAATTGGCAAACCAGGTCCAAAAGAAGTTCTTATAAAAAATTTATCAATTGGTCTTAACTATATTGATGTTTATCACCGAACAGGCTTGTACCCTATTCCTCTTCCAAGTGGGATTGGTTTAGAAGCATGTGGGGTAATAGAAGAGGTTGGTTCTGAAGTTGATCTATTTAAAGTTGGAGATAGAGTGGCTCACTCTTCAATGCCAATTGGGAGTTATTCTGAAAAACAATTATTTCCTCAAGAAAAACTAGTTTTAGTTCCAGAGGGTATTTCTGATGAAATTGCATCTTGCATCATGCTTAAAGGGATAACTTCTGAATATTTATTACACAGAGCTTACCCAATTAAAAAAGGTGATAAAGTTTTATACCACGCAGCAGCTGGTGGTGTTGGTCAAATTTTATGTCAGTGGGCTAATGCGTTAGGAGCCGAAGTTATAGGAACAGTTGGCTCTAAAGAAAAAGAAGCGATTGCTAAAAAAAATGGCTGTCATCATGTAATAAACTATACAGATAAAAATTTTGTTGAAGAGGTAGAAAAAATTGTAGGCAAAAATAGTATTGATGTTGTCTATGATGGTGTTGGTATTAAAACATTTGATGGATCAATTGAGACATTAAAAGTTAGAGGTATGATGGTCGCTTTTGGTAACGCGTCAGGTTATGTTGATACAATAGATGTTAAAAAACATATTAATGCTAAAGGATTATTTTTTACTCGTCCTTCAATTGCACATTATACAATGACAAGAAAAGAATTAGTTGAATCAGCTAAAAAAGTTTTTGATGCAATTTTATCTGGAAAATTTAAAGTTGAAATTTCAAAAAGATATCCTCTTAGTGATGCTAAGAGAGCACATGAAGAATTAGAAGCAAGATTGTTAACTGGCCCTGCTGTAATTATTCCTAATTAATCTAAGTCAACATCCATATCAGACATATGTAATTTTAATGCATTTGTAGATACTTGTATTTCTCTCATAAAAACAACAATTGAGATCATCATTGACAGACAACAAGATCCAAAAATTATTCTTGCTGCGAAAATTTCATTTAGATAAAGAGCAAAAACAGTCAGCATATTAAATAAAAAACCAAATGCAGCAAACATAATGGTCCACTTTAATAAACCTATTCTCCCACTTAAATTTATAAACTGTTTTTTCCACTCAGGTGGAATATGACTTTCATATACGTGCTCATCATGAAGTTGCCTAATAAGCTTACTTAACGAGTGAAACCTATTACTATATACGCTCATCAACAAAGGAATGGCTGGAAACATCAATGCTGTAACTGTGTAATCTATATTCATACGAATCAGTTTGATTATGAAACTAGCCCTTGTTATTTACAAGTAAATTATAATGAAACAATTAAACCTTTTTATTGAACTAACAAGACTGAAAAAGCCAATTGGTTTTATGCTATTATTTTGGCCTTGCGCATGGGGCTTAACACTTGCTTATGATTTCTCAAATAATTTAAATGATTATTTTTTTTATCTGTTTTTATTTTTTTTAGGATCAGTTTTAATGAGATCTGCAGGATGTATAGTGAACGATATTTTAGATAAAGAGTTTGATAAAAAAGTATCCAGAACAAAAAATAGACCTATAGCATCTGGAAAAGTATCCATAAAACTTGGTTTAGCTTACGTAATTTATTTGTGCTTAATTGCACTATTAGTTTTATTAAACTTCAATACTTTAACAATAGTATTAGCATTAGGCTCTATGCCCTTAGCATTCGTCTATCCTTTAATGAAGAGGTATACATATTGGCCACAACTTTTTTTAGGAATTACTTTCAACTATGGTTTAATTCTTGGCTGGGTTTGCATTAAAAGTCAAATAGATATGCTACCTATAATATTTTATGTAGGAGCCATATTTTGGACACTGGGATTCGACACAATATATGGATATCAAGATATAAAGGATGATGAAATAATAGGAGTAAAATCGACTTCAATAAAATTTAAAAAAAATCCAGAGTTATTTTTAATAATATGTTATTTAATCTTTACAATATCTTTAATCTTGGTGGGACTTTTTATGAAATTTAACCTGATGTATTATTTTTCTTTAGCACTTACTGCGTTACATTTATTTTTTTATCAAATTTATAATTTTAACTTTAAGGACCCGAAAAATAGTTTAATGATTTTTAAAAGTAACAACTTTCTTGGTGTGGTTGTTTTGTGTAATATTTTAATTGGGAAGATTTAATTATTAATGAAAAAAATAGATGTTCTAAAAAGACTTTTTTTTAATTATACAAAAAAGCATTTAAAGATAATAGCAATATCCATATTTTTTGCAATGCTAGTTGCTGGAAGTACTTCTGCAATAGCATATCTTTTAGATCCAGCAATTGAAAAAATATTTATTGAAAAAGACCAAGCGCTAATATTGATTATTCCAATTCTTATTATTATTGCGTTTGCAACAAAAGGATTGGCTTTATATATAGCAAAAGTTTTAATGATTGGAATTTCAGAAGAAGTTAGAAAAGATCTACAGTGTGATATGCTACGTAATCTAATTTCTGCTGATACAAAAATAATTGACAGCAAACATACTGGAAAATTTATTTCAACATTAACAAATGATGTTTCTCATATAACTAACTTGATTAGCGTAGGAATTCTCAACTTATTTAAGGATAGTTTAACTTTGGTTGGCTTGCTTTTAGTAATGTTTTTTCAAAATTGGGAACTTGCTTTAATAGCGATTACAATGATTCCACTGGCAGCACTTGCTGCCAAGACACTAGGTAAAAGAATCGGAAAAGTTGCAACTGAACAAATGTTAAAAGCTGGAATACTTAATACTTATTTAATAGAGATTTTTAAAAACCATAAACTTATCAAAATATTCCAAAGAGAAGGGTATGAAAATAATAGGGCAAACAAATTCATAAATGACGTAAAAGAAAAAACAAAAAAAATCGCAACTGTTTACGTTAGATCTTCACCAATAATGGAAACTCTCACTGGAATTATGATAGCAATATTAATTTTTTATTCTGGAAAACTTGTTTTAAAAAATGAGATAGACGTCAATAGCTTCTTCTCATTTCTTGCTGCAATGATGTTGGCTTACCAACCAGTAAGATCTCTTGCGACTTTAAATATAACTATTGGTCAAGGCTTATCTGCAGCTGCAAGAATACTGCCAGTTATAGATGAAAAATCAACACTAATTGAAAATAAAAATGATACACAAATAAATATAAGTAGTGGAGATATAGAATTTAAGAATGTTGTCTTCAAGTATAGCGGAGATAAAGAAGAAAATATTTTAAAAGCAGTTGATTTAAAAATGTTGGGGGGGAAAATGACTTCTATCGTTGGTCATAGTGGTGCTGGTAAATCAACAATTCTAAATTTAATACCTAGATTTTATGATGCAAATTCAGGAGATATAAAAATTGATGACCAATCAATTTACAAAGCTACAATTAGCTCTTTGAGGAAAAATATTTCACTAGTTAGTCAAGATACAACATTATTTGATGATACTATTAGAAATAACATTGCTTATGCAAATTTAGACGCAAGTCAAAAAGAAATAGAAGAAGCAGCTGAACATTCTTTTGCGAGTGAATTTATAGAAAAGTTACCCCAAAAATATGAAACAATTATTGGAGAAAGTGGGATAAGATTATCTGGAGGAGAAAAACAAAGGCTATCAATAGCACGCGCAATGCTAAAAAAGAGTCAAATAATTCTTTTAGATGAAGCCACTTCTTCACTGGATGCAGAAACAGAGAATAAAATTCAAGAAGCTATAAATTTTTTAACTAAAAACAGAACGACAATTGTTATTGCTCACAGATTATCAACTATTCTTAATTCTGATAAAATTTATGTGATAGATTCTGGAAGAATTGTTGGAGAAGGAACACATGAAGAACTCTTAATAAACTCAGCTGTCTATAAAAATTTTTATGAAAAACAAATTAGAAAAGGATAATGTTTTTTTTATATCAAGTACTCATATCAATATTATTAATACTCTCTCCACTAATAATTAGTTTTAGAATATTAAAAAAGAAAGAAGATCCCAAGAGATTTAAAGAAAAATTCTGCTTTCCATCAAAGAAAAGAGTTTCTGGAAATTTAATTTGGTTTCATGGATCAAGTGTTGGTGAACTTCTTAGTATTTTACCTTTAGTTAATGAGCTTGAAAAAAATCAATCCATAAAACAAATTTTAATTACTTCATCAACATTAAGTTCTGCTGAAATATTTAAAAAATTTAAATTTAGAAAGACAGTTCATCAATTTTTTCCAATAGATTCTGTAATATATTCTTATAAATTTCTGAATTATTGGAAACCTACCATTGCAATATTTGTTGAGTCAGAAATTTGGCCAAGTATTTTTAAAGTTCTTAATAAAAAAAATACACCTTTATTACTTCTTAATGCAAGGGTTACTAAAAAAACTTTTAATAAATGGAATTATGTAAAAAACTTTTCAAATTCTGTATTTAAAAATATTTCAAAAGCATACCCTCAAAACAGTGAAACCCTTAACTATCTTAAAAAATTAAACGTTTCTAAAATTAAGATAATGGGAAATCTGAAATTTGTTAATAATAATCAGGATAAGCTCATTAAGTTAGATAAGAATCTATTAAAAAATTTAAAGTATAGAAAAATTTGGTGCGCCTCAAGTACGCACTCGGGTGAGGAGATTATATGTTCTAGGGTTCACTTAAATCTAAAGAAAAAATATAAAAATTTATTAACTATAATAATACCAAGACATATTCACCGAGTTAATAAAATAGCTCAAGAAATGAATGCTTTAAAATTAAATGTCGTTTTACATAGTTCAAATCCAAAAAAACTAAAAAATGCTGACATATATTTAGTAGACACTTATGGAGATACAAAAAAATTTTATGACTGTTCTGATGTTGTTTTTATGGGAAAATCAATAGTAGGAAAAGGTGGTCAAAATCCACTGGAGCCTGCAAGACATGGTGCAGCTGTTTTACATGGTCCAAATATAGATAATTTTTCAGATATATACACTTTACTAGATAAATTAAAAATTACTTACAAGGTTAATGGAACAACTAGCTTAGCAAACTTGGTAAGTAAATTAATAATTAAGCCAAACAATAAAAAGAATTATTTAAAAATTGAAAAAATAGGAAAAAAGATACTGAACGAAACTAAAGATGAGATAAACACTTTATTAAATAATGAAATTAAAAAAACCTAAATTTTGGGACTATAAAAAACCACATTTATATTCTTATCTACTTTTACCCCTTTCGATTATTTTAAGTCTGCTTTCTAAAATAAGAGTAAAATCAAAGTTAACAAATCCAGAGATTAAAACAATTTGTATTGGCAATATATACATTGGGGGTACTGGCAAAACATCTCTAGTTATTAAAATAAAAGAAATTTTAGAAAAAAAAGATATCAAGGTTTGCTTCATTAAAAAATTTTATTCAGATCAAATTGATGAGCAAAAATTACTCAGTAAAAATGGTCAATTATTTACTTCAATAAAAAGAACCAAGGCGCTGGATGAGGCAATTTCACAAGGTTATAAAATAGCAATTTTTGATGATGGACTTCAAGACACCTCCATTAAATATGATCTAGAGATAGTTTGTTTTAATAAACTGAATTGGATTGGAAATGGACTTACGCTACCATCCGGTCCTTTAAGGGAGAATATTAATAATTTAAGATTTTACGATAATGTTTTTCTAAATGGAAACGAAGAGCATTTAATTAATATTAAAAATCAAATTAAGAAAATTAACCCCCAAATTAATATAAATCAGGGAAAATATATTCCATTAAATATTGAGGACTTCAATAAAGAATATGATTACTTAGTTTTTTCAGGCATAGGTAATCATAAAACTTTTGTAAATATGTTAAAAGATAACAATTTAAAGATTGTTGATCATTTAGAATATCCGGATCACTATCAATATACACAAAAAGATTTTTATGAAATAGTTAATAAAGCAAAAAAATTTGATGCTAAAATTATAACAACAGAAAAAGATTATTTAAGATTAGATTCTTTTGATAAAACTGAAGTTTTATTTATTAAGTCTACCCTTGAAATATTTGATGAAAAGAACCTTATACAAACATTAATTAATTTAAATGAAAACAATTAAATATTTTTTTCAGTTTATAATCATCTCACTTCTTTTCTTGGTTTATAAAATTCTAGGCTTAAAAATATCATCTTTTATAAGTGGAAAATTATTTGAATTCTTTGGTCCACTATTTAGATCAAAACAAATAATTAAATCAAATATACAAAGGGCTATTCCTCAAATTAATTTACAGGAAATGAATAATATTAAAGAGAGTATGTGGAATAATTATGGGAGAAACTTGTCTGAATACATGTTTCTTAAAAATTTCAGAAACAACAAATTAAAATCTAATATTCAGTTAGAGGGTGGAGAAATTCTTGAACAAATAAAAAATGAAAAAACACCTGTGATTTTTGTATCAGGGCATTTTAGTAATTTTGAACTAATGGCAATGCAAATTGAGAAATCTGGTGTAAATTTAGCCGCAATATACAGGCCATTAAATAATATATTTTTGAATGTATTAATGGAGAAAATAAGAAAAAAATATATTTGCAAAAATCAAATTAAAAAAGGAGCTGGTGGTGTTAGGCAGTTATTAAAACTATATAAAAAAGGTTACTCTATAGCTTTGATGATAGATCAACGAGTTTCAGAGGGAATAAAATCTAAATTTTTTAATGAAGATGCCTTCACAACAACTATACCCGCTCAATTTATTAAAAAATTCAACTGTAAGGTTGTTCCAATTTATATTGAAAGATTCAATAATATAAACTTTAAGATTAAGGTTGAGAAGCCAATAGAATTTTCAAAAGATAGTTCCACTGAAAAAATTACTAGAGATTTAAATATTTGGTTAGAAAAAATGATTCTAAAAGATCCAGGCAAGTGGATATGGTCTCATAATCGGTGGAAGTAATTTTTTAACTATTTTCTTTTTTTGTATGTGCTTCTACATATGAATAATAAGGTTCTTGCAGCTCTACATTCCAATAATTAAGATTTTCTAAGCTTATGGATTTACCAGAAATAGCACACATAACATGATCGCCATTTTCAATAATTTCAAAATTATTTGGTAAATATTTTAATTTTGCTAATTTTTTATTCATTTTTAGTTTATATACATCTATATGAAAGTTGGAATAATTGGAAGCGGAGGAAGAGAACATGCTATATGCCAATCTATTAAAAAATCATCAAAGATTGAAAAAATATATTGTTTTCCTGGTAATGCAGGCACATCTGAACTTGCTGAAAACGTTGAAATTGATCTTTCTGACTTTAATAAGATTAAAGAGTTTTCAATAACTAACAAAATAAGTTTAATTATAGTTGGTCCTGAAAAACCACTTGTAGATGGAATAGTGGATTTTTTTAAAGATACAGGAATAGATATTTTTGGCCCAGATAAAATTTCTTCTCAACTTGAGGGTTCAAAGATATTTACCAAAAAAATTTGTGAGAAGTATAAAATCCCTACCGCTAAATTTGGAATATTTGAAAGCCCCAATGAAGCATTTATTTTTTTAAATAAAACGCAGTTTCCACTTGTTGTTAAAGCTGATGGACTAGCGTCTGGAAAAGGTGTCTATATCTGTGAGAATAAAGATAGCGCCAATAATGCAATAAAAGAAATTTTTAATGGAAAATTTGGAGTAGCTAAGAATGTATTAATAGAAGAGTTTCTTGTTGGTGAAGAAATGAGCTATTTTATAATTAGTGATGGTAAGGAAATTAAAAGTTTTGAAACTGCACAAGACCATAAAAGAGTTTTAGAAGGTGATAAAGGTGACAATACCGGTGGTATGGGTGCATACTCCCCATCACGATTAATAAATCGAGTTCTTGAAGAAAAAATATTAAACAAAATAATAAAACCTACCCTCAAAGCGCTACAAGAGATGGGGTCTAATTATAGAGGCTTTTTATATGCGGGCTTAATGATAGTTAATGATGAGCCATATTTAATTGAGTATAATGTAAGAATGGGAGATCCTGAATGTCAAACAATTTTACCAAAGTTAAAATCAGATTTACTAGAAATTATAGAAGCGTGCTGCAATGAAACATTAAAAAACTTAAAAATAGAATGGTATAATAAAAAAAGCCTATGTATTGTTATTTGCTCAAACGGTTATCCAGGTAAATATAGCAATGATATACTGATTCAAAATACTGAAAAACTTGATTTAAATGAGGGTGATTTTATTTATCACGCCGGAACTAAAAAAATTGAAAATAAGATTTATTCAAATGGAGGAAGGGTAATCAGCTTTGTTAGCCTGTCTTCTAATTTTAAAGAAAGTAGAGATAAAATCTTTAATCACATTAACAAACTTAATTGGAACGGTGGATTTTTTAGAAAAGATATTGGATATAAGGTAATTGATGAATGAGAATAATTTCAGGGAATTACAAAGGTAAAAAAATTCTACCTCCTAAAGATAAATTAACAAGACCTCTTAAAGACTTAACTAAGGAATCTATCTTTAATATAATTAAACATTCTAAATTATTGGAAGTAAATCTTGAAAACTCAAATATTCTTGATTTATTTTCAGGAGTGGGATCTTTTGGACTTGAGTGTTTATCAAGGGGAGCTGCAGGTGTTACATTTTTAGAAACCTATAAGGAAGTATTAATTATTCTAAAAAAAAATATAGAAAACCTAAAACAGCAGGGTTCTTCAAGTATAATAGAAAAGGATATTTTTGCAGAAAATACACTGAAAGCATTGAATAATAAATTTGATATTATTTTTGTTGATCCACCTTACAAAGAAAAAAAATTAGTAGATTTATTAGATACAATCATTAAATTAAAATTATTAAAAGATAACGGTATTATAATAATTCATAGACACAAAAAAGAAGAAGATGTATTTCCTAGCGAATTTAATATTATAATAAAAAAAAATTACGGCATTTCAAAAATTATTTTTGGTAATACCTTAGTTTAAAATTTTCTTTGTTTCTTTTTTTATTAATTCGACTGAAGGTTGATCAAAAGGATTAACTTTTAGCGCCCTTCCAAGCAAAATAGTTTCTAAGATAAAAAAGCAAAATAATTCACCTAGTGATTGTTCATCTCGTTTTAAAACTCTAAAACTTCTAAAAGGTATTTTTTCTGATTTAAAGACTTTTTCAGTAGCCAACATTTGAGATTGTTTAATCTTTTCTATGGATTGATTTCTCAAATATCTATGACTGGAAAGAATATTACTATTATTTATTTTTATTACCTTGTTATCTAAAACATTAAAAAAAGTGTAAAAACTTTTTTTAGGACCATCTAAATATAATTGCATTAAACTATGATTATCTTTTGGCATAGACGAAACAATCGGTAAGATCCCTTTGGATTTTTTACCTAAACTTTCGGCTATTAATTGTTGATACCATTTAAATAGATTTTCTGAATGTTCATCATAGTTTAAAATTATCGAGGTGTACTTACCATTTTTGATTAAATTTAAAGTTGTTGCTACATTATTAACAAGGTTATTTACAAAAGCCTTATTTTTAATAAGGGTATTAAATTGTTTGAATTTACTTTCATTTAAATTCATCAATTCTGCAGGTAGCATCCCTACTTCAGATAAGACAGAATACCTCCCGCCCACATAGTTTTTGTGCTCAAATATTTCTGCTTTAAGTTGGCTTGCTAAATTAGTTAAATAGCTATCTTTCTTTTCCGTGATAACAATATTATTCTCTTTACTTTTTATTAATGTATTTGCATTTACTATTGTCTCCAAAGTATTTCCTGATTTAGAGATTATCAAATTTAGATTAATATTTTTATCCTGGAAATAATGTGCGTTACTATTTAAATTATTTACAAATGTAATTTTTTTTTTAATTTTTTTTTTTAAAAAATCATAAATTGCTTCAGTTCCTAGAATTGAACCACCCATTCCAATGACTCTTATATTGGAAAACTTTTTATACTTAGAGATTTCTTTTTTAGAGTAGCTATACTTGTAGGTAGGTTTTAAAGTTTCAAAAACTTGAGGCTGGTGTTTTATTAAATTTAGAAAATCTTTTTTTATTATTTTATTATTTTTGATATTTAAAAAATTTTTAAATATCATTTTTCTAGTGCTCTAGGTTATTAAATTTTTTTTTTAGCCTTCCAAAAAAACCTTCTTTTTTAGGCATTGTTGTTTTTTCCTCTATAGCTTCTTCTAAGGTTTCATCTAAACTAACTTCTTTAATTTTTTTCTTATTAATTTTTTCAATGATGGATTCTTCAATTGAATTCTTTAAATTATTATTTTTTTTACTTGTATCCATCGAAGAGCTTTTATTGATTAACTCCTCAATACTTGATGTTTCTTCTTTAATTGATGTTATGTTTTCATCTGCTTTTTCTCCAGGTTCTGGCAGTTCTCCAAAACTGGGTGGTAATATAAGTGGAGCTTTTTTTTCAACCAAAAATTCATCACTTCCCTTTTTTTTGCTACCTCCCAATCCTTCAGCAACTGTACCACAGGCATTTAAAAGTAATAATGTTAAAAAAATAACTATTAGTGATTTAGTTTTATTCATTTGTAATTTTATTATTATAGAAAAATTCTACTAAAATAAGGCAAAAAACTCCAACAGTAATAAATATGTCAGCCACATTAAAAACAAACCAATGAAACCCATGAAAATGAAGATCAATAAAATCTGGTACTGCCGTATAAACTATTCGATCATAAAGATTGCCCAATGCTCCACCTGCTACTAAAGCTAAAAAATATCTTTGAATATTATCGTTTTTCCACATCATGAATAAAATAAAGATAATAATAAGACCAATAATGAGCGTAATTGTATTATAAATTATACTTTCGTTCATAGAAAGTAAGCCAAAAGCTATTCCCTTATTCCAAATTAAAAATAAATTTAAATAAGATGTAACATATATGTCTACCGAGCTTTCCACTTCTGCTAATTTTAAAATATAAAACTTAGATATTCGATCAATTAAGAATATTATTAATATGATTGTAAAATTTAAAAAGAAAGCTTTTAAACTAGTTTTATTCATTACTTTGGCTACTAACTTGAATGTCTTTCACATTTTTCGTTGTTAATTTTCCAACAAACTGGGCACTTATTACCTTTAGCCTTAGTTGTTTTAACCATTACTTCCTCAGTACCTGATTGTTCTACTATCGCTGCAGAAGTAATACACAATTCTGAAAAATCAATATTATTTGAAATTTCATATAAATTTTTACTTAAATTTATAGTTAAATTTGCTTCTAAGCTTGATCCTATTTCCTTGCTGGCTCTTTTAGCTTCAATACTGATGTTGCAAATATCTCTAATTTTTTTTAACTCTTTCCATTTTTTATTTAACTTTTCATTTTCAAACGATTTAGGAAATTCTATAAATTTTTCTAAATGAATACTTTTTTTATCTTTACTTATTAGTGTAAAAATTTCTTCTGTTGTGAATGAAAGTATAGGGGCAAACCATTTAATCAAAGATTCTAGAATTATATTTAATACAACAATACTACTTTTTCTTCTTTTTGAATCTTTTGAATCACAATACAAAGCATCTTTTCTAATATCAAAATAAAATGCTGATAAGTCTACTGTACAAAAATTTAAAAGCTCTTTGTAAAGATTGTGGAAGTCATATGACTTAAAATAGTTTTTAAAATTTTCATTTAAATCATAAACCCTGTGAAGCATATATTGCTCTAACTCGGGTAATTGATTTAAATCTAGTTTTTCAAAATCAATTTTCTTAAAGTCATCATTTAGATTTCCAAGTAAATATCTAAATGTGTTTCTAATCTTTCTATAAGAATCTGCATGCTGCTCTAAAATGGAATAATCAATTCTTAAGTCTTCCTCATAATTTGATGAGGCAACCCATATTCTTAAAATATCAGCACCATATTTTTTTAAAATATCTTCTGGTGCTATGACATTTCCCACAGATTTAGACATTTTAAGACCCTTACCATCCACGACAAACCCATGTGATAATATCGATTCATAGGGAGCTCTCCCTCTGGTTCCACATGACTCCAGTAATGATGAATGAAACCAACCTCTATGTTGGTCAGATCCTTCTAGATACATTGATGCAGGCCATTGGAGATCTTCTCTTTTTTCTAAAACAAATGCATGCGTACAACCACTATCAAACCACACCTCAACAATATCACTTATTTTATCATAATCTTCTGCTTTATACCTATCTCCTAAAAATCTTTGTGGGTCATCAGAGAACCAGCAATCAGAACCTTCTTTTTCATAAATTTTTGCGATATTTTCATTTACCTCTTCATCAGCTAAGATTTCTTTTGTGGTTTTATGAACAAATATAGGCAACGGAACTCCCCAAACTCTTTGTCTTGAAACACACCAGTCAGGTCTTGTCTCAATCATGGCCTTTATTCTTTCCCTCCCTTTATCTGGATAGAATGTAGTATCATCAAGAGCTTTTAGTGCTTTTTTTCTTAGACCATGGCTTTCCATAGAAATGAACCATTGTGGGGTTGCTCTGTGGACAAGTGGAGCTTTCGATCTCCATGAATGTGGGTAAGAATGGATTAATTCTCCACTAGATAATAATTTTTTTTGTGCTTTTAATTTTTCGATAACAATTGGGTTTGCTTTAAAAATATGAGTACCTTCAAATAAAGGAAGGTTTTTAGTATATTTTCCATCACCATCAACTGTCTCGATTGCTTTAATGCCATGCTTTAAACAAAGATTGAAATCATCAGGACCATGACTGGGAGCACAGTGAACAATGCCCGTTCCTTGTTCGGTTGTAACAAATCTTGCTTCGAGCATTGGAATTTCATAATCATAACCAAGGTCTAAAAATGGATGACTACAAATTGTATCTTTAAAATCTTTCCCTTTAAATTTTTGAATTTCTTTGTAACTTTTGATGTTGCAGTCTTTAATAACAGATTCTAATAATGCCTCTGCAATCACTATTTTTCTACCTTTAAAATCTCCAGCATCATTTAATTGAATTACCAAATAGTCTAAGACTTCATTATAAGCTAAAGCTTTGTTTGCGGGTATTGTCCAGGGCGTAGTTGTCCATATAACAACCTCCGTACCTTCCAGTTCTTTTAAATTTGTTTTTCTAACAGGGAAAGCAGCATAGATTGTATCTGATTTATGATCTTGATATTCTACTTCAGCATCTGCTAAAGCAGTTTTTTCAACTGTAGACCAAAGAACGGGTTTAAATCCTCTATAAAGACTTCCTTCTTTTAAAAACTTACCTAACTCTCTTACAATTTGTGCTTCTGCATCAAAGCTCATTGTAGCATAGTGATTATCCCAATCACCCACAACACCTAATCTTTTAAATTGAGTTTTATGAACTTCAATCCATTTTTGAGCAAAATCTCTACACTCTTTTCTAAATTCTGTGATCGGAACCTCATTCTTATTTTTTTTATTTTTTTTATATTGTTCTTCAATTTTCCATTCAATAGGTAATCCATGGCAGTCCCATCCAGGAACATACACTGCATCTTTACCATCCATTTGATGAAACTTAACAATTATATCTTTTAGAATTTTATTTAACGCTGTACCCATATGAATATTTCCATTTGCATATGGAGGGCCATCATGAAGTATAAATTTTTCTTTATCTTTGTTAGATTTTCTTAACTCTTTATAAAGGTCAATTTTATTCCAATAGTCTAAAATTTCAGGTTCTTTATTCTGTAAATTAGCTTTCATGGAGAAAGCTGTTTTGGGTAAATTTATATTTTCTTTGCTCATTTTAACTTCTTTTAGCAACTTTTAGATCACTTTGAATTTGTTTTCTTAAATGATTAACGTTTTTGAATTTTTTTTCTTTTCTAATAAATTTTGTGAATTCAATTGATAAATACTTATTATATAGATTTCCAGAAAAATTAAAAATATGTACCTCTAGTAAGATTTTTTTTTGATTAAAAGTAGGCCTATAACCAAGGTTTGCAATCGCTTTCAAAGATTTATTAGAGTTTTTTCGTTTTACTTTGACGGCATACACTCCTGGCATAGCAATAACATAATCCTTAATATCTATATTGCAGGTAGGAAAACCAATCTTTTTTCCTTGTTGTCGGCCTTTTTGAACCATTCCTTCGATCGACCAATTTCTCCCCAATAGTTTATTAGTTTTTTTTAAATCACCTTTTTCTAAAAGAGACCTGATGTATGTAGAAGAAATAACTTTTTGACTTAATATTAATGGTTGAGGTTTTATTATTTTATAATGATGGGTTTTTTCGTTTTTAATTAATTGATTAACATTTCCTTCTCTTTTGTTACCAAATCTAAAGTTATTACTAACAAATATATATTTTGCCTCCAATTTTTCGGATAAAATTTTTTTAATAAAAAAGTCAGATTTAATCTTAGAAAATTTTTTATCAAATTTTTGAGTAATTACAAAATCCACTCCTAATTTTTTTAGGATTATATTTTTTTGATTAATATTTGAAATTCTGAAGTTTTTTATATTCTTATTAAAAAACATCTTAGGCATCGGCTCAAATGTTAAAACACCAATATCTAGATTAAATTTTTTCTTATAACTATTTGCTAATTTAAACAATTTTTGGTGACCTACATGAACACCATCAAAATTTCCAATCAAAATTATTGACCTCTTATGATTTTTAGAAATATTAAAGTTTTTATATAATTTCATTTTTTTACCATTTAAGTTCGGTTTGAATAAAATTTACAACAACTTCATATTTTTTTGAAACTATATCAATTCCTTCTTTTTTAATTTCATCATTATGAACACCATTTGATATTAATAATGAATCATAGTTTAAAAGATTTGCTCCCTTTATGTCTGTATTTAAGTTGTCACCAATAGATAAAACTTTTTTTTCTTTATTGTCAATTGACTGATTGTAAACTTCGGGAAATGGTTTTCCAAAATATACAACCTTCCCTCCCATTTTTTCAAAAACTAATGCTACTGATCCTGCACATAATTCTCTTTTATCACCTCTATCAACAATTAAATCTGGATTGGTGCATATCATTTTCTTATTAATGTGTTCTTTAAATAATTCTTTATAATAATTTAAATCCTCACCTTGTTCTTCAAATAAACCTGTACACAAAAAATAAGAGCTTTCTTTAATGTCTACAGTTTTATTTTTTTTAAAATCTAAAAATAAATCAAAATCTCTAGCAGGTCCTAAATGATAAAATTTATTATCTAATAAGTTTTTTTTTAAGTAACTCAGTGCAGCTTCTCCAGATGAGTATACTTTTTCCCTAATCTCTTTATTCATTCCCATTTTTTTCAAAAATGACTTTACAGTTCTGTTAGGTCGTGGGGCGTTAGTTAAAAGAACATATTTTTTTTTTGCTTTAGTAATTTCTTCTAACGTTTCAATTGCATTTTTATGAAGGTTTATTCCGTTGTGAATAACACCCCATAAGTCGATATAAAAAATATCATAATTCTCAACAATTGACTTTAATCCATTATTATCTAAATTTTCACTCATTGTGGGAGGTATAACTTATAAAAAACACAATTTCTCTCGTTTTTTGACCCACATATTTTTTTTACTTAACCTTGAAATAGTGAGCCTAATAGCTATATGAGTCGCATATTAAAAGGAGAATTTATGAAATTTAAACCGTTACACGATAGAGTTTTAATACAAGTTTTAGACAGTAGTGAAAAAACTGCTGGAGGAATAATTATCCCTGATACAGCACAAGAAAAACCTCAAGAAGGTAAAGTTATCGCTGTTGGTGGTGGAGCAAAAACTGAAGATGGAAAATTAATTCCAATGGATGTTAAAGTTGGAGACAAGGTTCTTTTTGGCAAATGGTCAGGAACTGAAATCAAAATCGATGGCAAAGAATACAGCATAATGAAAGAGTCTGACATTATGGGTATTTCAGGAAAATAATTTAATTAAAAAAGGAGAGAATAAAATGGCAAAAGTTATAAAATTTGACTCTGAAGCAAGAGCTGCAATGATAAGAGGTGTTGATATCCTTGCAAACACAGTAAAAGTTACACTTGGACCCAAAGGTAGAAATGTTGTTATTGATAAATCTTATGGTGCACCAAGAATTACTAAAGATGGTGTTTCAGTTGCTAAAGAAATAGATTTAGAAGATAAATTTGAAAACATGGGTGCTCAAATGGTTAAGGAAGTTGCTAGCAAAACAAATGAAGAAGCTGGTGATGGAACAACTACAGCAACTATTTTAGCACAAGCGATAGTTAAAGAGGGTGTAAAATATGTGACTGCAGGCATGAACCCTATGGACGTTAAAAGAGGGATTGATGCAGCAGTAGAACATGTTAAAGGCAGTCTAATTGCTTCGGCTAAAAAAGTAAAAGATAGTGATGAGATTGCTCAAGTTGGTACTATTTCATCTAATGGTGATAAAGAAATTGGTAACATGATTGCAAAAGCGATGCAAAAAGTTGGTAATGAAGGTGTTATCACTGTTGAGGAAGCAAAAGGAATAGAAACTGAGTTAGATGTTGTTGAGGGTATGCAGTTTGATAGAGGATATTTATCACCATACTTTATCACTAATGCTGATAAAATGACTACTGAGTTAGAAAATCCTTTTATCCTATTGCATGAAAAAAAATTAACCAACCTACAGCCAATGGTTCCACTTTTAGAAGCCGTTGTACAAGCTGGAAGACCTCTAATGATTATTTCAGAAGATGTTGAGGGCGAAGCTCTTGCAACTCTTGTAGTAAACAAACTTAGAGGTGGTTTAAAAGTTGTTGCTGTTAAAGCTCCAGGTTTTGGTGATAGAAGAAAATCAATGCTTGATGATATCGCAATCTTAACTGGTGGTCAGGTTATTTCTGAAGACATCGGAGTTAAGCTTGAAAATGTTAAACTTACTGACCTTGGTTCTTGTAAAAGAGTAAAAGTTGATAAAGATAACAGTACTATCATTAGTGGTAGTGGTAAAAAATCTGAGATTGAAGCTAGATGTGCTCAAATTAAACAACAAGTTGGTGAAACAACTTCTGATTATGACAGAGAAAAACTTCAAGAAAGGCTAGCAAAACTTGCTGGTGGAGTTGCTATAATCAAAGTTGGTGGTGCAACCGAAGTAGAAGTAAAAGAAAGAAAAGATAGAGTTGAAGATGCTCTTAACGCAACTAGAGCTGCTGTTGAAGAAGGAATAGTAGTTGGTGGTGGTTGTGCTCTTTTATACGCTTCACAAAGCCTAGGTTCACTTAAAGTTAAAGGAGACGATCAAAAAGCTGGCGTTACATTGGTAGCTAAAGCTTTACAAGCTCCTATTAGACAAATAACTTTAAATGCTGGAGTTGACGGTTCAGTTGTGGTTGGAAAATTACTTGAGCAAAGCAAAAAGAGCATGGGCTTTGATGCTCAGAATGAAGAGTATGTTGATATGTTTGCAAAAGGTATTATAGATCCTGTTAAAGTTGTGAGAACAGCTTTACAAGATGCTGCTTCAATTGCTGGATTACTTGTAACTACTGAAGCCATGATTGCTGACAAACCAGATGATAAAGATGCTGGTGCTGGTGGAATGCCTGGTGGAATGCCTGGTGGAATGGGCGGCATGGGTGGCATGGGTGGCATGGGAATGTAATACCCTTTTCGTACTCACGAAATTTAAAAACCCCAACGGTAGCAATACTTTTGGGGTTTTTTTTGTTCTAAAAAGTAATGAACAAAGTGATGAACAAGTGATGAACAATTTATATAATTTAAAACACATCTAGTTAAAAACTTAAAACAATACACCACACTACTTTAAAGAATTTGTTAGAGATAATTTAATCACTTTAGTTTCAAAATATTTGAAGATTTTTTCACGCACCCAAAGACTGTCCTAGAGTATTTTTTTGCAGTTTGAGTAGATTGTACAAGATATGTACTTGTATGCACTTAGGACGTCTTAAAATTAGACGAACAAATAGAATAATCTTAATCTCAAGATGCAAAACAGATTATTTAAGTTAAATAGAAAATTCACTACAGAATCAAACAAAAAGTTGAGTATGTAAAAATATTTTATTTGCGCAGACTATAACTTGTATAAATAGAACTATAGAAGTTTAAACAAACTTTTATAAATAGTTAATAAATGCATATATCGATGTGATTAAAGAGAAACATTTATCAGACTTTATTAAAATAGTAGTAAGAATTTAATCGGAACTTTTCTTATTACAACATACGAGGCCGTAAACTCTTATTACGGAAAGACGAGGGTGAGTCGCTAACTGACAAATCCCATAGAATTTAATATCAAACTTACCAAGATATTAAATCTAGCGTTAGTAGTTTGAAGACTACAAAGTGGTAAGTATCTGGTTCATCCAGCAGATTGAAGCGCTGACCGTTTGTCTGTGAATACCGATTTTCAATACTCCAAGGTAAGTGTCTATTTGGGCGTTGTACTCAAGGGCTAGACTTTTCCAACTTCTAATATTTTTTTAAGTATTAGTTGATGGCAAAGTTTTGTCTAAGTGAACGTTACCTCAAGATTAACCACTAATGAGAACAAGACGAAGTCTTGGTTGCGAAGCAACTACATGAGTAACAACACTTATAAATACTATTATGGAACATAAAATAACAAGTATCTGGAACAAGATAAAATCAACCAAAGACACCTTTAGTAAGATTGCCTTAACCAAAGAACTAGATGAATTAGTAACCAAATATAAGAATGAACTTATAACCAAGTTTCAAAGAGAGAAGAAATGAGTAGTCAATCTTTAGTAAATGAAATTAAAAACTACTATGATACAGCACAAGCAACAGCCGAACTTGAAGATATGTTGCAGTCTAATCGTCTGTATCAAAAGAAAGATAGTGTCACATATTTCATCAAGCAAATGACAGGTAGAGATGGCGACAGTTTCACTATAAGAGAAACGGGCAAGTTTCTATCAAACATCATCAACGAACTTAAACTTAAATACGAAATAAAGGACTAAACAATGTGGTCAGTAGAAAACAATCAAACATCAACTACTAAGAAAATAACAGTCAATTTTTCAATTAATAAACATCTATACGAACAATTTAAACGGGTAGCACAAAAAGATATGCGTAAATACTCAAATATCGTGGAAGGTAGTATTCGTAGATATGTGCAAAGTAGGATTTAAATATTATTTTAGCACCCTAAATAAGTTTTTTGTGTAGTCATTTTCCATATCTGCCTCAATTTCTGCTAACTTTTTGATTATTTCTCTTTCATGTTTAGACTGACAGAACTCACAATACAATTTGCCTATTGGGTAAAGTTTATTCAATTTAATCTCAAACTTTGATAATCCGATTGAACATTCTGAACATAGATAATCCATTATGCTACTGCACCCTCTCTATTCAATATTTTAAATACCCAACTCACAGGAAACTTCTTACGAGTTGTTCTGGTTATCTGATCTGCAACTTTTTGATAAGAATTGCCTTGTTTCCTCATTAATTGCATATCTCTAATGACAGATTGTTCCTTTTCACATGGGATATAATAATTGTTCTGATCAAGATCATAGCCAAACATCTTTTTACCCCCTAAAAATCTACCCTCTTTTGCCAATCGTTGTTTTGTAGCAGTTTGTTTTTCACTACATTGTTTTGAGTAAAATTCAGCAAAGACAGACAATAGTTTAACGAACACACTACCCATTGCATCGCTACCTGTCACTTCTCCAAATTCTGTGAAGTGTAAAGATACTTTCAATCTCTTAAACTTCTCAATTGTTTGAAGTAAGTCTAAAGTGTTTCTTGAAAATCTATCTAACGCAGAACAAATAATATGATCTCCTTTTTTTAGAGTGTTCATTAACTCTAACCCCATTGTTCTGTTTGCAAACCTTACTGTTCCAGAAATACTTTCAGTTACTTCTTTATCAATCGTTAAGTCTTTTAAGTTTGCATAAGATTTACACTTACTCAATTGAGTTTCTACTGAACTGCCTTTGTCAAAGTTCTCATCTGCACTACATCTACCATAAAAGTATACTGTCATTGTTTTCTCCTTTTGTTATTCATTGACTTAATCGATTAGAGCATGGTGACAAATAATGGTGGAAACACAAGCATTTGCTTAACACATAGGACTACTATTTTGTCGTGTAAACATCTTAAATGTGTATATTGAGGTTTATGGAACTAAAGTTTAAAGAAATTCAACCATACAGATGTTGGTATCAGTATCTTCAAAACGCATTAAATGATTCAGAACTTTCTAAAAAAGTTAATAAAACTTATTATAAAGATTGGCACTTAAATCAAGTTAAGACAAAATCATTTAATCAATGGATTAAGACTCACGAACATTTATTTGTTAATAAAGAAGTTCAATCAATAAAATTATTAGAAAATAAACGAACACCTAATACTGTTGCAGTAGAAATACCGATCAACTACACAGTTCAAAGAATACAAAATGAAATAGGCAAAACTGTAAAAGGTTTAGTTTCACAACAACAAGTAAGTAATCGTTTCAAACTTCATATTAAAAGATCATTTCAATCAAGAACTTTCGATTGGTTTCTATGGGCATATGAACTTCATAAAAAAGACAAATACACACTTGATGAAATCTTTGAATTAGTCGAGGAGAAACAAGACAAGAGGCAAGTCAAAGTTAAAAAGAGATCGAATGCTAGAAACATGATGAGAAATCTACCCAAAGGTACACAAGAATATGTTTCTAAAAAAAGAAGTGATGGTTCTATTGATACTATGGCAGGAACTAAACGAACTAGTGGTTCAAGACAGAACGCAGTCTATATTTCAAGAAATGTAGCCAAAGCAAAAAAGATATTAAACAATGTGTGTAAAGGGCAGTTTCCAGGAGATTATTCAGATCATTAAGTACTCTTTCTGAATGGAAAACATTTAGAAATCTTGCTATCTTCCTTGAATGGAAGAAAACTTTGACGCATTTATATTCTCATGTGATTGGGGCAACTATCAAGACAACATCTTAATAGATAAAGAGAGTAAAACTGTTGGTGCATGGTCATTAGATAGAGAGAAGATCAAATCTGTGAAATATGCCTACGCATACTTAACTAATTCAGACAAAACAGTAGTCAAAAAGTTTCATGTAGATAAGTGGGAAGACGCACAAAAAGACAAAGGGTATGCAGAGGATTGGAAACTATGTTTTACATTCACGCATAGTGAAGACGCATTCTTTGAATGGAACTCACACCCAGTCCAATCTCCACAATATTGTAGTTCCGTTGAAATGGATAACTTGCCTAGATTGAATGAAGATCAGGTTAAAGTACATCTTCGTAAAAGTGAAATCACACCGAAAGTTGCCTATCATTCAAATGAAATGCAAAAGAAAGTAAGAGATAAAAAACCTAGGGGTTCTGGGGGTACTAGAACTAGTAGAAAACTGAAAGTAGAATCTACAAGAGATAAACTTGCCAAAGTTTATAGAGATCAGTTTAAAGAGAGGTTTAAGTTTACCGATTTGTCTGCAATACCAACATTAGAAAAACAAGTTGAAGAAGGACTTACACCAGAGGTAGTTCTTACAAATTATTTCAATTCATTAGAGAAGTAGAAACTTTCCATTACGAAATAATCATTCTATCCGATAGATGAGATAGAATATTCTTATTATTTACTTACCTTTTTGTTATCCCCAACACTACTAGTCTTAAACGAACCGAAAAAACTAATCAGGCTGATATTATAGTGTCATGTTAAATCAGACTCTATTTTTATCGATAGTCATATCGTTTTTTGTTTATGAGTCTGATTTAGTAGTAAATGTTATCCCCAAGACTACTAGTCTATTGCAAACCAATTTTATTAGGCAGTCTGATATTATTTACAGATATTAACAATAAAAAAGAGAGAAGACGAGTATGACTAAAATGTACAAAGTAACCTTCAACAATCACGAAGTGTTAATTAAACAAAGAAAGGAAAATAACTATGAATAAAAAAGAATATTTTAATGAAATACCTATAACTGAAAAATACCGACCAAGTAAATTATCTGAATGTGTTTTACCGTTGAGAATTAGTAAAAGATTGGAAAAATGGAAACTAAAACAACCCAATCACTTAATTTTCTATGGCAACGCAGGTGTTGGCAAAACATCAGCAGCGTTAGCACTTGCGAAAGAACTAGCACCAGATGATTACATAATCATAAACGCATCTAAAGATAACGATGACAATTTCATAAACAATTATGTTTCAAAAGTTATGAGAGGTATTTCTCTATATGGACAGAAACGAATTATTATTCTTGATGAGAGTGATAGATTAACTGAAAACGCACAGACTTCATTAAGACGACCATTGGAAGAGTTTAGTCATTTATGTTCGATTATCTTCACATTTAACTACGATGATAAAGTAATCGAACCAATAAAATCGAGATGTTTAGAATTTGATTTCAATTTAGACAATAATGAGAAAGACGAAGTTAAACAATCATTAACTAAAAGATTAAAAACAATTATTCGAAAAGAGAAGAAAGACATCTCAAAGAAAGAGTTGGATTTGATAGTAAATTCAAAGTTTCCAGATATGAGAAGATGTTTGAATGAACTGGAGGTTTATTAGGTATTGATATTGATTAACCTAATAATTCAAATACCAATTAGCAATAAAATATCAAATGCCCAAGATTAATAAAGAAACGATGAAAGTGTTTAGAAATGGTATTTCTATTTACAAATACCAGAATAAAAATACTTACTTTTGTCGTTTCTATGTGGGCAGAACAAACAATCAATATTCAAAATCTGGAAGATTTGAAAAATCTACAAAGACAAAAAATATTAATGAAGCAATTAAAATAGCAAATGATTATTATAGAGAATGGTTTACGACCAATCACTCGTCTGTAATTCAACAAAGAAACTTTGACATTGAAATTGCTCAACCTTGGTTGAGATTTAGAATTAATAAATACAAAGGCAAAACTCATCTTAAAAACAATGAACAAGGCGAAAGAGATAAGTCTAAGTGGAATTATTTAAAACCTTACTTTGATGATGTTGATTATAAAGACTTTGAATTAGTTGAAGCACTTATCAATGACCAGATTTTATCTGATTTAAAAGATTTAGGTAAAAGTGGTAATACTATTAATAAGTATATGTCTGTACTCACTCAAATGTTTAAAAGAGCAAAAGACAGAGGAGTTATAGAAGTTATTCCTGATACCCCAACAGAATTAGTGATTAATACCTCAAGAAACCCCTACTCTAATCAAGAGTTAAATTTAATTAATAGAAAGTGTGATGAAGAATATTCAAAGAAAGAAGATAAGTTTTATTTAGAACTTAAAGACTATTTTAATCTTTGTAGAAGTGGTGGTTTTAGACCAGGCTTAGAAGTTCTAAACATTAAGAAAAAAGACTTTCAATATCTAACTGATGCTAAAAACTCTAGATTAAAGGTATTAGAATTTACAGTGTATAATACCAAAACTAAACCAATTCATAAAATTACTTGTAATCCATTTTTTACAGATAAAATATTTCCAGAAATATTAAAAAGAAACTCCATTAAAGATAATGACTATCTACTTTTTCCAAACGAACTGAATAGAAATAGTTTAAAGAATAGAGTTGGTAAAGTTTTTACAAGACTATCTAAAGAACTTGGATTGTATTATTTCAAAGATGGTGGAACTAGACCTATCTACTCCATAAGACACACCTATGCTACTGAACTGTATAAAAAAGGAGTAACTATTCAAGATATTGCTACTTCAATGAATACCAGTGAAAGAATGATTATGTCTACTTATTTGGGATTATCAGACCAAACTTTAGTTGAAAGACATAAGAGAGTTTATGGCAATATGAAGATTATAAAATAGTACCCTCAGAAAGAAATTTCTGGGGGTTTTTTAATTCTTGATTACTTTATAAACTATTTTTTGCCAATTGTAGTGACGATCTATTGCGTGAACAATAACAATTCTACCACTTGTCATATCTATTAATATTTGTTGACCTGCATAACCATCCATTGCAAATACAACATTCTTTGTACCTTTAAGAGACATATGAAACTGGCCACCATATTGTTTAGTATATGCAAATACAGATTTGGTATCATCTTTTTTTTTCTTTTTATCAACTCGATTGTCATAGATAGTTTTTAAGTAATCACCAATACAACTATCAGAGTTATAATCATCATAAATTGTTTTTGCTATTCGTAAATAATCTTCCGAAGTAGCAAAAAAACTATATCTTTGACTACCTTTTGCCACATCTTTTGGAGACCAAGAAACTTTCATAAAGTGTACGGTATCTTTTACACCAACGTGATCAGTAAAGATTTCTTTTAATAGTTTCTCATAATCTTTACCAACTTTGTGTATCGCATAGTTGATTGCAACATGAGTTGACATTGCACTGTAATTATAGGGAGAGTTTTCTTTCTTCTTTTTTGTGCCTTTAAACCACAACATGCTCTCTGCAACAGTTCTTCTATTGATTTGTTTATTCTTGTCACCATTAAAATAACCGTCACCTTTAAACTTCTTTTCACCAATATAGTCTTGATCACCTGAAGTCATGTTCAATACTTGTAATAAAGTGTTATCTGCATACAGAGTATCATTTAAAACAATCCAATCGTTTAATTTAACATTAACGTTATCAATGTAACCTTTACAAACCGCATGACCCACAACATATGAAATCAAAGATTTGCCCATTGAGTTTGATCTTAATGTGTTTTTATTTTTTTTAATTGCATCGTTATAATTTTTCTTATTGATAACAATCTTACCATTTTCAAATAATAGGTAATTAACTAATCCTGTTTTGTCTCTGTTATCTAATTGTTTTTGAACATATTGAGAAAGTTTGTTATCAACTAATTCTGTTTCTAACTTTTGGTAATTATCACTACCTTGGACTGAATAACTAACACCAGAAAAGTATTGTTCTTCTGGTTTGTGAGCAGAGTTTGCAACACCAAACCATAGTAATAAGTTAAAGAAAATAATTAATAATAACTTCGTATTACTTTACCGTACTTTTCTTAAAGGGTTCCACCATAAGTTTTTTGATATTATATTTGTACTTCTTGTTATTAAAGTGAATTGAATTGATTACTACAATTTTTGAATTATCCATATCAATTAACATAGTATTCCCACCATAGCCGCTAATACCGAATATTGTTCTATCTTTCAAACCAGGATATTCCATATGAAAAAAACCACCATACGAAAGACCAGGACTAAATGCTGGTTCTTGAAAATCTGTACCTTTAACTTTCTTTTTAATTTTATTTGACTCCAGGGTTTTTAGATATTTACCAGCACATGTACTGTTTTGATAATCATACATCATTTTTTTACCAATTCTTAACCAATCATATCTTGACGCAAAAAACATATTAGAGGCGTCTCCTTCAGCAGTTGGATCTTTAAGTCTATTAAAATAAACATCATTTTCTATACCTGCTGTCTGAAAAGTTTTGTTTAGAACATCTTGAAAATTATCTCCTGTTTTGAAAAGAACATAATTAAATATAATGTTAGGTAATAATTGATGATAACTGTATTTTTTACCAACATGTTTTTCTTTACTTTTTGAGCCTCTAAAAAAGAAATTCATATTTTTTTGTACTGACCTTGTATCGGTAGACCAATCGCTATCCTTAACTAAACCAAAATCATTTATAATATGATTATCACCAGCCGCCATATTGACTAAATCAATTAACTTTTTATCATAATAAAGAGTGTTGGTCATCATTGGCCAATCACTCATTGTAGAATTCAAACCATCAATATATCCTTCACATATTGCTGTACCTAAAACTAGAGAAACCATTGATTTGCCCATTGAGTTTGATCTTAAGTCAGTATTATTATCTATAAAATCGCCAAATCTATGTTTGGGTGAAATTTCATCAATTTTAATTTTTCCATTGTCATAATACAAATAACTTAAGATGGCTTTTGTGTTCATTTGTTTCTGAATAAAAGCGTTTGGTGTTACATCAAATATAAATTCATGTTTATTATTTGGTAATACTTTATATGATCCAAACTGGTAAGTGTTCCTGTCACCATTTGTATGAGACCAGGTATTTTTATAATGGTAATAGATTAAAGTATCTCTATTAGGATTTGAATGATAAGGCTGTGCCCACCTTCCTTTGTAAGGTTTTACATCTAAAGCGATATCACCATTTTCTGTTAAATATTCTGTATAATTGTTTTTCTTTAACCATAAATGAAACTCAACAAGGTCATTGTTGTAACCTTTGGATATTTTAGTTGTTTTATTGGCAGAATTAGCAATACCGCCTAGACCAAACAATAATAATATTTTTAGTGTTATAATAAATGTTATATATTTTTTCATATTAAGATCATTTCAATTTTTAATTTAATTTTCAATACTTTTGTCTTCCTTTTGAATTACCTATGAAAAGTGATGAACTGTGATGAACAATCTAAGAAAGTATAAGTAAATCAATACTTATTTAACAATCCTATGTGAATGTAAT
>Ga0222661_1000214_pt1 | contig 27171 bp, 35 predicted proteins | sample AntAcemetagen551_FD_179851 | JGI IMG/M metagenome (GOLD analysis project Ga0222661, IMG submission 179851) | Saline water microbial communities from Ace Lake, Antarctica - #551 | ecosystem: Environmental > Aquatic > Non-marine Saline and Alkaline > Saline | place: Antarctica: Ace Lake...
GTGAATTTGGCGGATGTAGTCGAACGGTCCGAGCGCTATCCAGCCGTAGCACGAGAAGAAAGCGTAGTTGCTGGTTTTCGTCGTGCGGTAGGTCCAGTGCAGCACCGGCGTGACCCACTTCACGTCGATGGTGCTTACCCCCAAAACCATCGGCAGCGGCGTGTTCGGACTCTGGGTCGCTTGCCGCCCTGGCGTGTTGTCTCCCAGTCCATCGGGCAGGTTCGTTTTTGGCGCTAGGAAACTCATGACTCGACCTCCTCCATCAACCGATAGTGACACCGCACCAGGCTCATGAAATCGGGGTCACGCGTCGAGTGCGCCACGATACCCGCCGGGATCGCCGCGTGAAGCACCTCGTGACCACACCACAGCCCGACGTGATGGGCCGCCCGTTTCGTCTCGATGATCGTGATGTCACCCACCATCGGCGCATCCTCTTCATCGACCCGCACAACCCGCCCACTATTGGACGGATCATTGAGCCAATCCATCATCAAACTCACCGCGTGATGCTCGTGCCAGTGCCTCACCACTTCGACCGGCTTGACCGGGATCTCAATTCGCTCCGTCGCACCGCCTACCACGTGGCACTCGTGCAGGAAATGCCGACACTCCACGCCGCCCTGCTTCCCCTTCACGGCCGAGTTTTCGCGGAAGGGCGTATCGAGCCAGCTTCGAGCCTCGTTTAAGAGCGCCTCGCGGCGCGCGGCAGTGCGGTAGTAGGGCAGTCGCATGGTCACTTACCGATCCGGGTTTTGATGCCGCTCTGCACGGCCTCGATGTAGGGCGGCTTGTGCGGAGCGCCGTAGAAATTGAGCTGGTTGTCGAGATCCGCACACCCGCCCATGAATTGACTATCGCACCCGGCCGTCGCGGCGGCGGCCGCGCCCACGATATTGGTCACCAGCGGCCTCAGCACGGTTAACCGCGTGCCCCCGATAATCGACTCGCTGCGGATCACGATTCGCACCTCGATATCATCGCCCGTGCCGAAGACTGCGTAGCCCGACGAATACCAGTCGTCTGCATTCGCTTCGCCCACGTCGACGTCGATTGTGAGACCGGCTATCGCAGTGATCAATCCCGTGTCCGTGAAGTCGGCTGGATCCAGCTTACAGTTGGCGTCGTAGACCGTGCAATTGCACGTCGTTTTGACCGTCGCATCTGGCACCAACGTTTTCAGGCGACCGCCCATCAATACCGCCGTCGCCCGGAATATTTTATCGGTTCGCGGAGCGCGGTTGATGGTGCCGATCATCCGCACCGCAGCGGTGCCATCCGGGTCGCTCGGTTCAAATTCGCGAATCTCGATATTGAGTTTGCGATTGATGTTGTTGAGCGAAAACGCCCGCAGTGGACACCCCACGAAATCCCGCACGAGGATCTCCCAATCACTCGTTCCAGGGCGCAAGTTTTCGACCGGCACCGCCACGTCAAACGGACGCGATTCGTAATCGTCGGCCCCGATGGTGATCGGCGACTCCCAGTCTGCCCAAGCGTAGACCGTCGTCGATCCCTGCCACCACAGCTTGACCGCTGGGCATCGAGGAGCGTGCGCCTGGTCTGGCTCGCCCTCGTCGAGGATGAGGACCTGCCAGAAAATCAGATTGGCCCGCGCCTGGTCTTGGTTCGCGAAATCCATCCAAAACACGTCGGTGCCAAACCGCGCCTGCATCACGGGTGCATTGCCGTCGACCTCATCCCACTCCGGACGCAGGAACTTCGGCACCGTAAACGCGCCTTGTTGCCCGCGCTGCGTCTCGAAAAACGTCAACGCCTGGCGTAGCTCATTGCGCTCCGAGAAAGTGAACGTTGCCCGCTCTCCACGCTTTGCCGGGGCATCATCACCCGACCGCGATTGCTCCCGACCACGCCCGATCTGATCCCTCTTTTGTTGCCACTTGCTGAGATCCTCAACGGGCCGTGCGAAGTCCGGCTCGAAAGTCCATGCTGCGAGAGCGAGCGTGTTGACCGCTACCCGAGTCCCCCAGGGCGAGTCTTCTTCGGCGCGGATCGTGACGCGGTATTCGAAATCATTGAACAGCCGAAAGGTAGGTCGATCCATCAAGCTGCACACGACCAGGCCCGCTGTCTCCGGGTGCGAGTCATCGATATCGTCATCGAAATCGTAAGATCCCGAGGCAGCGTTGTAGTTGATCGTATGCTGAGCCGTGAAGATGCGCAGCGCATCGGTGTAGTCGGCGGCTGGCAAGCGATCGCACTCGATTGGAAGCGCCAGACGCTTGTTGCCCAGGGCGAGAAGTGTCGCGTGCATGTCCGCTGCGATCGCGCTGTCATCTTTGGAGAACGTGTAGGTGTAGGAGACCTGCAGGCGACCGACATTGTGGTTGTTCACCCGCGTCTCGATGCCCGTGCGCCCCTCGCCGATGTCGGTTCTAAACGACCGGCCGATTCGCGGCCGCACCGCGTAATCGAGCCCTGGCAACACCAGCAGACACTCGCGCCCATCGATCGAGACTTCGTGAAACCAAGTGCCCATTAGCTACGTCGTTTGATGCCGAATTCTTGCTCGACGATGATCACGATGTCCCCGCGTGCCTCGCCGTTGCGTTTGATCTTCTGAGCCTCCGGAGTGGAGTAGACCGGCACGATTTGAATCTTGCCGGCAAAGGCCTCCATCATCTCACGCGGGTCACCGCCACCTCCGTTGCCGCCACCGTATCCGCTCCCACCTCCGCCCGCATTAGCGCGCGGCTGGGTCAGGCCACTGGCGACCGCCCCAGCCGGATTGAACGAGCGATTGCGGATGCTCTCCATGAAGTCGGCACCATAGAAGGAGACAGCCGCCGCCGGTTGCACAAATTCACCATCCGAAAGGCGACGCAGAATCGAGTCACTGGTGCCCGTTCCTGGTCCCGTAATCATTCCACCATTCGCGTTGCCAGGAATTGATGAGCCTATGGCTGCCGCCGACGTTGCGACGGAAAAACTGGCTGTGACCGCTGTGCCGCCAGCAATCGCTGCAGCGTAAGCCGCCGATCCAGCAACCGCCGCCGACCCCAGAGTGGCAATGCTTGCCGCGATCGCCGCCGGGGCCCATGCGACCGCGAGGGCTGCCGCCGCGGCGGAGGAGGTCGCCACGGTGGCGGCTGTTGAGGCCGCGTTGAAAATCTTATCCAAAACAAACATCGCCGCTCGCTTCACGGCATACTCCGCCAGCATTTGCGTGAACGCTTGCAGCATCGATTGACCGAAGCCGATCGCGATGCCCTTGAGCCCATCACCCAGTGATATCGTGCCGGTAATCATCTTGTAGAGACCGCCTTGAATATTTCCGATCGCAGATTGCCACACCGTCTGCATGCCGCGAGCCACCTGTTGCGCCTTTGTTCCGATCTGATCCAATACGCCGATAGTGCCCTCAAGCATGCCTTGCCCTAGGGTCTGCGGTGCGTTCGCCGTTTGCTCGCCCGCATTACCCGCCTGCTGGCTGCGGAGTTCGTCGATCTTCTGTTGCAGTTGCGCTCGTCGTTCATCGGTCGCACCGAGGAGCAGCTCTTCCTCCATCAAGCCGATTCGCGTGCGGATCAGCTGGTTCTCCTGTTCGAGAAGAGGCAAAATAAGACGCTGCTTTTCCTCCGCCGTGATATACCGATTGGCCTCGATCTCGGCTCGCTCGCGTTCGCGGTCTCCGAGTTCACGGGCAAACTCCATTTCATCGGCGACTCGCGCCCGTTCTTGGAGCGCCAGTTCTTGTTCAACGTCGAGGCGAGCATTGATCAGCGCCAAAGACTCGGTTCCGAGATCGACGAGCAATTGTTGTTTGTCACGGGTGCGAGTCAGTTGGTCGACCTGCTCCTGTTGTCCCGCCGCCTGCGCTTCGAGAATGGCCGTGTCCAGGTCAAAGAGCAGGCGCTTCAACCGGAGTTGCCGCTGTTCTTCGATAGCCAATTTCTCCGCCGCAGTGAGCGCGCGCTGGGCGGCGGCAGCAGCAGCATCCGACCCACCGCCGCGTGGGTTGAGTTCGACTCCACCTCCTACGCCATCGACACCCAGATCATCACCCAATTCGCCCCGCAGTGAGAGCACTCGTGCCATGGCCGCTTCGAGCGCCGCGATCCCCTCGGCGCTATCCGTCTTGAGTTTGGCGAGTTCCACGCGGGCGGCCAGCACCGCCTCACGCAGTCCATCGGTCGGCAGTGCTTTTCCGAACTTTCCGAGCACGACATTGAGCCCCTCAACGATTTCGACCGCGCCTTGCCAGTAGAGTATTTTGAGCCGCGCAATCCCCTCGGTTGCGGTGGCGATCGCCTTGGCTTTGAGCACATCTTTCCAGATTGCGAGTGCTTCGAGTAGGCCGATCACCGAGTTTACCACGATGGCAGCCCAGTCCTTGATCTGCATGCCGCCGAGGTGGAGTTCGTTCATGAACGTCCCGAGCTGCCAGCCCGCAAATGCCGCGCCTACGAGACCGAGTCCGATCACGGCGCGCTGGGCCCATGAGCTAATTTTGATCGTCGTGAGCAGTCCCCACTCCCGCACATAAGCATTTAGATCACTAGCCAGAGCGGAGATCTTCATGCCCGTCGCGAAGACGAAGAATTGGCGCAGTGGGATCGACGCTTGGTTGACCACGCCGACCAACCCACGCAGCGCCAACATTGGCACCAAGAGCAGTAGCAGACTTGAACCCACCGACGAGAGTCCGGAGGCGATGGAGGAAAGCGTTTGTTGTGCGTTGGGGCCCAGCGTAGAAAACCACGCCGTGAGCTGAGTGAGTGTGCCCACCAGCTCTGCCCCGCGATTAGCGATCGTGCTCAGCAGATCCGCAAAGGCCCGCGTCTGCACGAGATCGGTCAACTTCGCGAATAATCCCGATAGCGCATTGGTGAGATTCACGGTCGCATCGGCCGCGCGTTGCGTGAGCGCATCGCCGAAGTTGCTCTTCAACGTGGCAAAGGTCGTCTTCCCGCGTTCTCCCGCCTCGGCAAACGATGAAATCTTCGAAGCCAGAAACTCGTAAAGGTTTCCCTGGGCTTTCGCCGCCGTGATGTCGGCCGAAGTAATACCGAGGGTCTTCGCGGCCTCCGCATCGGCGTTGATGTTGCCCGTGATCAGCGCCCGCGTCTCCTGGAGAATTTGTTCCTCGCGGATCCCGAGCCCCGCCAACGCCTGCGACATGTTCACGATCAGTTTGATCTGATCGCCCATCGCGATGTTGGCCGCTGTCATCGGTCCGGCCGTGGATTGGAAAGCCTGCACGAGGGAATCAAACGACGCCGGGCTATCCACCGCCGCTGCCTTGAGCGAGTCTATGGCACGGCGACTCTCATCTATCGCATCGTCGAAGGTCGCGAATTTGCCTACCGTATCGAATTGTTTCAGCACCGCCGCGATGCCTAGCTCGGCCTGCTGCAGGGTCGCGTTGAACTGCACACCCCCGGTGATGATGTTGCCAAACGATCGTGCGATCGCCGCGCCACTCAGTGCGGCCGCCGCCCCGGCGAGGAGTTGGTTCGCCTGTTGTGCGCCTTGGCCTAGACTCAGGTTAAAGGCACGCACGCGCTCCATCCGCTTTTCGATTGCGGAGCCAAAGCGGTTCAACCCCTCCAGAAGAGGTTTGAACGATAGACGAACTTCGAGGTTACTGGCCATTGTTTATTCCGTGTTTTCGATCCGCAGCGCACTCACCATTTCGGCCCCTGCTTTTCTTGCAGTTGGTTCACTTGGCGGGTGAATAGATCGAGATCCCACAGCGTGCAGCGGTCTAGGTAGTCGGCGCTGAAACCGTGCCCGCAGAGGTAGGCGTAGATGCCGCCGTAGACGTCTTCCTCGGTGTCGCCGACACCAGCCCGCTGAGTGTTTTTCCGATGCCGGCGCATGAGTTTTTTAGGTCGTCTCCTGCGTTGAGTTCGAGTGCGGCCGCGATGAGTTCGAACCCCTGGTGAAACTCCAGATCCTCACTGAGCTGCTCCGGTGTGATGTTCGTGCCGTTGAGTAGGACGAAGGTCGTCAACTCTTCGACTGAGCCGATCATCTGCCCCAGTTTGGGCAATATGGCATCGACGCTGACTCCCACCGCATTGCCTGCCTCGTCTTTGGCAAAAAACAAAGGTGCGTAGGTTGTGAGGTGCTGCGGAATGAGTCTGAGCAGCTTCGTCGCCGCCCCCCATTTCATCCGGCGCGCGGAGATCTTTTTGCCCGATTCGAGCGTGATGGAAGAGGCGGTTTTTTGTGTGATGGTATCAGTAGACATGATGGTTTTGGTGAGTGGATTTGGGATTGAATTGATATCAGATACGCGTTTTCAAAAACGCCCAGATAGAGTCAGCGATCTGGGCGTAACCAGAGTTTGCCGCGTGAACTCCGTTTGACTGACGGGCGACTTCTTCGGTCGTCCGGCTGTTCGCCGGGCCGGAGGCCGCGCGCGCCATGTTGTTGGTTGTATCGAGCCCGAGATGGACCGGCACCAGATAGATGTCCGATCCGGTGCGAACGCGAAATTGCTCAATGAACCGGGAGGCCCACAGTCGCCAGTTTCGTTTATATCGCCACTGGGTCTGTCCCGAGTCGTAGTTGTCTCCAAATGCGTCTTGATCGGCGCTGGGCGGTATCGCGATCACCATGCCGATTTTGATACCTGATACAGTAGCCTTAATATTGGTCAGTATGAGCTCTAGCCTTGCTAGTGCAGTGTCGACGGTCGTTTGCACAGCCGCATCGGTTGTGAGACCAAAAACATCATTGATACCAAGATTGATGAAGACCCAATCACCCGATGACATACTCTGCCCTGTGTCAGTGAGGTAGTAGTCAAAATCAAAGGTGCCCGATGGCGATTCCGCAGGAACGACAAAGGGGTTTCCTGCGTAATAGGTCGCGCCGGGGGCGTAGTATCGGCCTACCGAGTATCCGCCCTGACCCTCGTGTTTGTTTGAGCCAGCGCCCTGTGTACCCAACAGTGTGATAGTCAGGTTAGCGTCTGCCGTATCAAGAGTAACCAGCTCACTGGTGTAGCTGCCGGCGGCTGTCGTCGAATCGCCGATGAACAGGAGTTTCCTGTTCGCATCTCCTCCAGCTGTCGAGGCGGCGACCACTAGCGAGGTGCTCGCGCTTGATACCAAGGCGGCAGACTGTTGGTCATAGAGAGCAACCGTTAGGGATGTAGTCGTCGCATTAGATGGCGTCGCGACCCAGCGCTCGTTTTGCTGTTTCCCGACGGCACAAGTCACGTCGATATGATAATCTCTTACACTGTCAGTGACGTTTGCGAAATACAGATTAACCTCCCGCCCAGCCACGGCGTAATAGTAGTCTGGCAACAACAAGTTGTGCGCAGGGAGGTCTGCGCGAGAGAGTAAGGGGCGGGGAAGACCAAAAGCGGTCGGGTCCGTGCCGGTGATCGGGCGAGCAGTGATCGCTAGCGCGTAGCAGTCTATCGTCGCTCCTCCGACCGAGTAAAAATATATTTTGAGCTTAGCGTATGATGGTGCGGCGCCGCCACCCAAGGTAGATGCTGAAATCGCGAAACTCACGAGTTGTACATCGCCCGTGCCCGTGATTGTCCCCGTGCCCTTTTGCCCGTAGAGACTTGACCCGGAAGCCGTACCTGGCCGCGTGAGAAATTTGAAAGTATCACCATGGTCCACACGCACAAGGGCGCTGACATAGTAATCCGACTCTGGTGACAATTGCGCCTCATCAAGCCACATGTCAGGCCCAGCGAGGTCGCCCGCCCCCAGAACAATCCGCAGCGTTTTTCCCGTCGCTGGGTTTTGGGCATCGTCAGCAATGAAACTGCACTTTGATGGAGATGTCGTGAACCTCACGCGGCCCAAATAAGAGGCAGTAGGGTCGAACATGGTTTGCCAATACGGGTCCCAAAAACGGTTGGCCGGTTGGTAGTCATTGAGTTTTTCGACGGCGTCTGGATCTAGCATTGCTTCCGATACCGACGCGTCGGCGATGGTTGTGGGCGGCGCAGGCAATTTAAGCCAAGAGGCTCCATTACTCTTTATACGATCCCCTAGGGCATACGTTCCAGCCGCGTTGCCGGACGCGGTTCCAGCTGCAACGGCGTAATACCAATACCCACTATTGCCTCCATCGGCGGAATCGATCGTCGGGGTGTTGGTCGATGGCGTCCACGTCCCTTGGTAAAGTGTCGGATCAAGACCACCGCCCAACACGGCGGTGACATCCGAGCCAAGTGACGCGAGTGAAACCGCTCCGTTGTTCAGGGAGGTGACCGCGCTGCCTGCCGAAGTGCTAACTGCGCCGGATAACGCAGGAAGCCGCGCTGCGTCGAGTGTGCCCGTCAGATCACTCGCATCGCGCGTCGCGAGATCTGCGAGGTCGGATCCCGTCTTATCGACATCGTCCCACGGGATGTCCTGAGCGTGAATCCACGGCGCGATCGCGAGGATCAAGCAGAGGGAGAGGGAGAGTTTAGAGAAGATTTTCATAGTCCTATTTTTTTGTGTTTCTTAGTTTTCCAACGCGGCGCTCAAGTGAGATCGAGCTCAGCTTCCACGCTCAGGTAGCCGCCCGCTTTAGAGCTGCCGATTTGGGTGACTGAGATGTCGAGCACGTCGTCAACGGCCACGGGGATCACCGGGTCAAACGCCGTGCGTTCACTCTTCGCATCGGCGCTCAGGGTCGCGACCGCTGCCGTGCCCACGCCGTTTTTGCGCAGCTCGATGAGTATGTCGGCTCCCTCCGGCGCCGTGTTAGCGTAGACCTGCAAGCCCACGACATTGCCCGCCGCTCGCACGACGCGATTGCCGTAGGTCTCGACCTTCACGTTGCCGGTCTTGGTCGCGAGTGAGATCGACTGCTTGGTCGGTCCACTCGGTTGCGTGATGACGATGGGCGTAATCGGTGCACCGGTCACTTCGCCGCTGCCACCCCAGCGCACGTGGAAGAGCGCCGAGTCGACGTTGGGCGTGCCGTAGCTGATGCGTCCATACAACGTCCCAGCAGGCAGGTAGCCCAGTCCCGCTTCGACGAGCGGGTTGAGCGTGGACCGGTAGGTTGCAAAGGCCGCGACGCGCTCCCAGGTGCTAAAGGTCGCGATGGGCGTTTCGGTATCGCCCAGGGCGTAGAGCTTGAGCGCCACGGGGTGGCCCTCCGTGAGGAGGGCCGCATTGGAGTTGGTGAGAAATTGCAGGGTGGTGACCTGCGGGCCGCGCGCGATCGGTGGGGCCACCCCACCGGGCACGAGCAAGCCCGTAGTCGTTTCTATTTTGAGCACGAGAGGCATAATATCGATTTAGGTTTGAGGGTTCGGTGGAGAGGCCAGTCCGAGCGGTTACGGACGCACCAAGAAGCGCTCGGTGATCGACGTGAACATCACCGTGATCTTGTGCTCGCTCTGATTGTCGTGAGAGACGGAGAACCCGCCGCTGGTGTAGATCTCCACGGCGCGTGGCTCGATTTCGAAGACCTTGTTGTTGGCATCGTCTTGATCCCACACCACGCCGCGCATCCAGCCGCGTCGCACGGCTTGGCCCATGGGCACGATGCCTTCCATGTATTTCGCATGGGCTGCATCGATCGCGGGCACTGTGGCATTGATCGTCACATTGCCATCGGGCAAGTTGGCGGCGTTAATAAACCGCACCATGCCCAGCTCGGAGTCGAGGAGGTAGTCCGTGCCAGCGACCAATACCCCCGCTTCAAACGTGAGGACCGCTGCCGAGAAATGGCGCAACAACGCGCCCGTTTTAGTGAGCGGGTAGTCGTAGTTGAGCTTCGCCGGAATGTCGGCCGTGAAGGCGAGCGTATCGATCGCGCCGGCCGCGATCGCTGCCTGCGTAAACGCCGTGCCGGCCGCCGCCATCAAGGCGATCTTGGCCTTGCGCATATCGGCCACTTCCTTGGTCATGAATTCGAGCCCCAGCGAGACGCCAGCGCCCGTGCTACCGCCCTCGAAGACGATGCCCCGCGATGCCTTCAGTGTAGTCGTGCGCTTAGGATCACTCTTGATCTCAGCGCCCAGAAAGTTGCCCATATGGAGGTAGCCCAGCAGAATGGCGTTGGCCGCACTGCTTGCGCCTTCGGAGAAATACCACTCGACAGTGCCTTGGATTTCGGCGCGCAAGTGGTGCATAGTTTGGTTGTCAGTTCCCATGATGTTTTAACGTTGGTTTTGGTTGGATTGGATTATCGGAAAAAATTGAAACGGCTTAGAGGATCACGCGGGTCGTCGCGTAAACGTGATACACCAGATAGCGCGGATGCGCCTGACGCTTAGCCGAGAGTTCGAGATCCACGTTGATCTCGTTAATACCCGCGCGGTGCATCGCGCCCACCTGGTCGAGACCGTTGGGCTTTTTGTGGATCGCCTTGATCACCTGCAGCGCGGCTGATCCCGCGCCCTTGCCGGTGCGGTTGAGCATCACCAGCTCGGAGACTTCGACCACGATATCGAGCTCCGCTTCGAAGCCACTCCCACGGGTTTTAAGATCGCCCAACGACGGCACCAGCACGGCGATCGCCAACCCCAGTTTACTCAGCTGGATCTTGAGTGTCTGCGCGATGTCACCCACCAGCTCAGTGTTGGCTTCGACGACGCCCGTGAAATACTCATGTGCGCTGATCAGCGATGCGACCGTCGTGACTGGAGTAGTGAGAGGATCAGTAGGCATCAGCGTTCACTCCTCGCGACGAGAGTTTGGATATGATCTTCACCGGCCTCGAACCCGGCGGTTTCGAGTTCGGAATCGGTAGGCAATACCGTGGCGTCGGCCTTCTGCTCCACGCGTTGGCGGAGCAGGTAATACACCTCGCCGATACCCGAGGGAGAGGCGGGATTTTCCCTTACCAGGATACCATCCCCATCGGGGAAGTAGATCGGGGTGAGATCGTTAAATTGGCGCGCACGTTTGCCATGCGCCTCCGGATGCACGGGGATGGTCAGCTTGCTCCCAGGCTTCGCCTCGATCACCCCGCCGAAGTAGCGCTGGGCAATGCCCACGTGGTTGATCGCGACCATCACGCCATCGGGTGCTTCGACCAGGGGATTCTGCACACTCTTCCGCACCTCTCCATAGAAGTGAGTGCGCTTGCCGCCGAGGCGATTGGCTCGCTTGCTATCCAGCTCGGAAAAGTGTTTGCGCAGACGAGTCGCGACCCCACGCCCCATCACCCGGCGGACCTCCGGACGCTTCACGCCATCCGCCAACCGCAACAACGGCGGATACTTGCGCGGATCATCAAACGCCATGATGGGCACTAGCGGCATCACACGCCTCCTTCCGGTTCGACGTAGTGCAACACGCCCTCGGCATCAAAGCGCCCGATGCCGGTTGCCTCGACTGCCTCACGCAGTCGCGCACTGCGCACGGCCGGGCTCGCCTGCAGATCGGCATTAAAACCCCGGTCATCCGGAACGATCACCGTGTCGAGATCGAGCAACCCCAGCGCCATCGCATCGGCGCGGCGCACGTCCTCGGTGCCGTAGCCACTGCCAAAATCGAAAGGCTCATACGGCAGACCAAACCGCGACAACCGCGCCCAGATGGGATGCCCCTTGAGCGCGATCATACGCCCCGTGCTGCTATCGGTGGCCCCATCGGTGATCGTCTCCGCGCGTGCCCGGTTCCAGCTCTTCGGCCACGTGCCACGCGGCTCTTCCCGAGACTCCACCCGGCTAAATTCCAGCGCGGGAAACGCATCCAAGATATCAGGATCTTGCCCCTGTTGGTGCCAGCCCGCACCCTGGGCGAGTTGCACATTCATCCGGACCTGGAGCTCCGTTCGAGCGGTGCTTAAGAAGTCCTGTAAACCGCCTCGAATCGACTCATCGGCCTGGTAGCCGGTCGATGCGACAAACTGTTTAACGCGCAACCGCGCCGTCGCGATATCGAGAGACCCCTCGGTCACCTGCGTCGACACGTCCTCGATCACCGCCAAGTGTTCGAGATTACGCACCTTGGCCGAGAACCGAGCCCGCTCCAAAATCCGCGCTGGGATTTCCGCAAGTTGCGCACTCGACATCGAGGTCGGGAGCAACGAGCGCACCGCCTGCGCATTCAACGCCTCAAGAAAGGGCTGTGGTGAAGCGAACTTCATCGGTCCGAACCTCCGGAGTTTTTAACCACAGATTTCACAGATACGATCCGGATATTAAACGCCCGAACCGCCTCCATCCGCCGCTCGATCCCTTCGAAAATATAACGCAACCCAGAGCTCATGCGTCATCGCCTCCCCGTTTCTGCTCTCGCGCGATCGCACTCGATAGCCGGTAGCCCTCGAAGGACCACAACTTGATCGCGATGCGATCGAGGCAGACCTTGCGCCCCATCGCCTCCGAATAGTTGGCCTTGTCGACCGCGCCCGATGCTTCGACCAGGACAAAGCCATTCGGAAGACGCACCGTAACGACCGTCACCTTCTCAAATTTGGTGCACACATCTACATCGCTCGCTGCCATCAGCGCGTCGATTTGATCTCGGGTTACAGTGTTTTTCATGGCTTGATTTTTCAGCTTTTCAGTTTTCAGCGTTTCAGCGTTTTCGGCCTAAATCCCATCCTGCTGATCGCGCGTCCATTGCTTCGTTCGCGCCGTGATGCGGGGAGTGCTCGTCTTACTCTGCACCGTGGGCGTGCTCTCCGGAGCGTCGCTTGATTCGACGGTAATTTTCCCCTCGGCGATGCGCTCCAGGAACCGCAGGTCATTCTTCTCCTCCCGAATCTCGTCATCGCTCAGCGGCAACCCACCCAACGCATTCAGCCGCGACTGCCCCTCACGAAGTGCCATGCGCAATCCCAACCGCTTCAGACTTGGCGGCAGTGCCGTCGCATCCAGCGAAAGCACCGTGCGGCCACCGGCGGCGATCTCGATGCGGATCCGCGTCGTGACATCGGTCAGGATACCAGGCACCGGGTCGGGCTGACTGTCGGCGAGCGCCGCCGTCTGCAGCTGGTCGACCAACGCGGCCGCCTTCGCATCATCAAGATGCGCGAGGGTAAGAGTGATCCAGGTGACAGACATGATAGTTCAGATTTTCGTTTTCCGATGGGTTTCAAAAAGCCCTCCCGCCCGTCGACCGGGCGGAGAGCTTGAGAAAACAACCGGGTGGTTCGGTTAGCTGTCGTTGGCGTTGATGCGCACAGCGGCGACGGTGTTGGTCACGAGGATCTGTTCGATCCAGTCCATCTTGAGCACGTCATCGCGCTCGTCGGTGGACTTGTAGGAGCCAGGCACCATCCAGTTGCCCATGAGCCGGGCCGTCTTCATAAACGACGGGTCCATCATATTCGGCGTGGGGTTACACGCGAAGATGATGATAGCGGTGTCCAGGATGAACTGGATGTCCTCGGCGAGACCTTCGGCGCCCACGTCCTGGACCATCATGGCAACCTCGACTTCGGGTTTGCTGATGAGCATCGCCGAGATGTCGGAGCTGTCTGGCACCTTGAGGGCCTTACCGCGCCCTCCGCCTCCGCCGCCGTTGTAGCGGGCGAGCACTTGGGCGTTGTTCTTGAGGCGCAACTCCGCAGTGGGCCCCATGAGCACGCGGATGCCGGCGCCATTTTTGGCGAGCTTGATCACGCTCAAGATGATGCCATCGAGATACGCAATGGGATCATAGCCACTGGCCGCGAAGTTTTGATCGGTGCCGGCACCCACCGCCGCCAGCGCGGTTTCGATGGTCTCAGCCTCATGATCGAGGCCGGCAGCATCCGCCAAGAGGCTCGTGCCGTAGCGCGCCTGGTTGAGCAAGCCCTCGTCGTTGAGTGTCTCGACGTTGGCGATCGGGAAATCGAGCGCGTGTGGCACCAGGTTGTAGTTCGCGTCGGAGGCCGTGAAGCCTAGACGCGTCACCGAACCATCAGCGGCCCGCTTGGTGACGGGGCGCTTGTAGCGGTGCTTGGCGTCGTAGACCTTGTATTTGCCCGTGAGGGTTGGCACCTCGACGGTGGGGGCGAGAAAGCTCGCCACGCGGCGAACAGACGCCTGGGAGGAGTCTTTCGCGAAGTTACGGATGACCGGGTTGGTTCCGATCGATTGCAGACGATTCATCTTATTATAATTTTGGAATAAAGGTTCCGGGTTGATTGACGGCGGCGATTAAGCCGGATCGACGAAGAGGCTGAGCGCCTTGAGCGCGGTCACGACGGCCGCCACATTGGCGGCGTCGGCGACCTCGGCGGCGACGAAGCGCAGGCGAGGTTGGAAACGCCAGGCGACGAGCTGGCCATCGGCTCCGATCTCGTCGGCGATGCCGAGCGAGACGTAGACGCCAGCGGTAGCGGGCAGCGCCCGCACCATGCCCTTGTCGGCCGCCGTCGCGACGTCGGCGAGCACGAGCTCGTCACCGGGGTTGCAAGTGCCCTCAAGGGTCGTGCGGAAGGTGCCACCAGGAACGAGCTGTTCGATCTGCACCTCTGCGGTGTCTACGCCCTCTTCGTTGAGCAGGAAGAGCGCGAGGTCGTTATTGGTGGCGGGTAGCTTTACCTCGGGAACGCCGGTGTCGTGGGTGAGCACGACCAGGCGCGAGCGCTTGCCGGTGAGATCCTCACCCGCGAGGCAATAGACGCTGCCAGCGGGCTTGGTGTTGGATTGGTCAGGATTCATTGTTTAGATTTTGGACGATTTCATTGTGCAGACTTAACACCCGAAAACCCCGCCGCTCCGGAGAGACGGCAGGGCTGGAAAGGGCTCAGGTCAGTCCTACTTGGCCGTGTCGAACTCCGACTCAGCGCGGCCGTAAGCCTGCGTGAGCGAGAGGCCCTTGTCGGTGGATCGCATGGAGGTTGCGCGGTTGCTGATCCAGGCGGCCCGTTTCTCAGCGGCTTCCTTTTCAGCATCCTCAGATGTTTTCTTCGGCGGGTTCGCCAACTTGCGATTGGTGATCGGATCTTTGTTCTCACCCTTGTCGCCGGTGCCATCGCCCACGGCATCGAGGCGAGCCTGGAAGAGTTCGAGCGTGTCGGACCGGTTGGCGATCAACGCCTTCTTGGCGGCGTCGCGATTGGTGATGACCGGCTCGAACTTATCGAGATCGGCTTCGACCTGGTGAGTCAGCAGCGCATCGCGCTCTTTTTTGATCGAGGCGAGGGCGGTCTCAGCCGTGCTCGCGCGGTTTTGGATTTTCGAGATCTCCGCGACGGCCGCGTCTTCGGATGCTTCATCCGAGATCCCGAGTAATGTGTTAACTTTCTTCATGGTGGGTTGGTTTTCGGGTTGGTCGCCGTCCGGCTTCATGCCGGAGTCGCGATTCGAAATGGGTCGTTGCCCCTTGTTGTTGGGGTCGTTGGTGATCGCGAGGCGATCAAGCTGCAGGGGGCGCACGGCCCGCACTGGCTTCTTGCGATTCTTCACGGTGCGTTTGCCGAGCTCCTCGACGTGATCCTGGTCATAGACGCTCGAAAAAAACCGATAGTCGCCGCCTTCGACATCGGCACGGCCGCTACTAGTCCAGCGGATCTGCGCCTCAAGTTTCCCGGCGCGGTTGCGTAGCTTCATCGCCCAGCCCGCCGCCTTGGATTCTTTCGAGGTGTCCAAGCTGAAGTGATCGCGGTCGATTAACAGGCCGGGGAAACCGTCATCGGCGGCCAGCATTTCAAAGCGATTGACGATGGAGGCGATCGCCTGGTCATCGATCACCTGCAGCAAGTTGGCTTCGCTGTTAAAATGCTCACCCGGCACCTCGACTTCATACCAGTCGTCGGCGGGGAGTTTGAAATCTCGGTTTAGTATTTTGGGATTCATGGGAGGGAAGGGTCTTAAGAGGTGTTTAAGCTCAAAGATGCGGGGCTTTGCGGCAAAACAGGTGTCATGACCGCAGCATGCCGCGCGGAGCCCCACGACGGCGGTTTCTGAGCGGGGCGGGTTTGTGGTCGATCGCGCCGCTCTCCAAGCCACTCCGGAAAGCGGTCCCGATCACATCGGCATCGGCGGCGTCGAGCGCATCATCATCAGCCAACACGGCCGCATAGACGGCGGGGAATTCGACCTCGATCTCGCGGAAGGCCGCCAGCCAGTCCGCATCGCTCGCATCATCGGGCAACGCCGCCAGGCGCGCCGCCAACGGGGCCAAGCGTTTCCGGTCTGCCGCCGTGAGGTGTTCTTGTGCGGCCGCCAGGAAGAGGCGTTCCCGCACTTCATCCATCGGCTTGCTCGCGCGGTTCTTGATCGCGGGGATATCGTTTCCGTCGGCATCCTTACCGCCGTTTAATTGTGTGCCTGGGCCCGGCTCTCCCGGCATGGATTCGACCGTCGCGGGTTTCAGCGTGACCGACCATCCCGTCTTCTCAGTCACTTCGATCGGGTCAACCTGGTAGCCGGCTAACGCGAGTTTGGAGATTTGTTCGACGGCCGCCCCTACATCCATCTCCTCATTAGCGGCGAGTTGGAAGTAAGCTAGGTGCGGTTGACCAGGCCACCGCGCATCCAGCCAGCCGGCCACCATGCTCTTGGTCACGATCTCGCTGATACGGCGGGCCTCGGCACGGGCAATGCGGTTAAACACCTCATCATGCACGCTCCCCGCCAGCGTTCCGCTGCCACTCTCGGCCAGCATCGTGAGCATGCCACCGGTGCCAGCCAGCACCAGTTTCTTGGAAAGGTAGTCGAGCCGCTTTTCAAACGTGCTCGGATCATGCGGCATCTCGTTAGGCTCGTATAAACTGCCGTGGGGCAAGTAGCCGCTGCCACCTTCCGCGACTTGGCGCGCGGCGGTCTCGTATTCGATCTCGTCGCCCTCGGGCACTTCCGGCGGTCCCACGACGACTCCCCCCGGCACGTTGTAGATCTCGTTAAAGGCATCCCAATCCTTGTCGGAGAGAGCGCTCTTGATTCCTTTGATTAGCCCATAGCGGTTGATCGGGCGGCGAACCTCCCGATAGAGGAATCGCTCCATCGGGAGCGTCATCTCTTCGGGCATGCCGCGATAGTCGCATGACTTGGCGGTCGGGTTGTAGCGCCAGCCACCGCGCAACCCATCACGCACCACGTTCCACTGATCAACCACTTCGAGGTGGAAGATCTCGCCCGCCGCGTTGAACCATTTTTCCACGTGGGCGTATCCCCGGAAGGGTGCCATCGCGAGGTGTTCAATCGCTTGGTAAAGATTATCGATCGCAGCGAGATTCTCGCCGATGTAGTCGGCCTGCTCATCAGCCAGCCGCTGGGTAGATCGTGCGTTCTCCGCCTCTTTCTCGGTGAGCACATCGTAGTCCATTTCGAGGATGCGCGCGATACGGTTCTCCAGGAGCCCGATCATATCGGGATCCGTCTGCTCTTGGAAAAAGTAGGTCCACTGCAAATCGGCCATGCGGCCGGTCTGGTAATCTTCGAGCAACTGCACGGCCCGCGTGATCGTAAGACCGCGCAACGGGTTGTAGTCCTCGCGCCAGGCATTGAGCTTATCGATGCGTGTCTCACCCGAGGATGCCCCCGACGGCGCCGCGATCGCCTTGACGGGTTTGCCGGCAGAATTGAGGATCGTGCCGACGGGCAACCGCGCGAACGGCTGCGCAGTCTCGACGCGGTGCTTAAATGGTTTGCTGCGACGACTCATCCTACCATCTCCCGTTTGCGACTCATAGCGAATCGGCTGTTGTTGGCGCGGGCAGCTTGGCCCCCGCGATTGAATGGGACGGGGGTGGAAAGATTGCCCGTCTGCTTGCCTGCGTGGATCGCGAGTGCCAGCGCCCAGAAACGATCCGAGTGACCGTTCTTCCCGCGATCAGCCGTGAAGCGAATATTCCCCGCCGCCGTCGTTTCCTTTTTGATCGCACGCAAATCAGTCCGTATTTCGTTGCGCTCTGGGATACGCACCGACCGATCCTCAAACGACGCACGCAGCGGGTAGGCCAGCTCTTCCTTGACCGGTCCCGTGAAAGTCACGCCCTCGACTCGATACTTTCCGAATTTCTTGGTCGCACGCTCTGCGAACTGCCGCCCGATACCCGTCTGATCGATACAGCAGCGGCGCACTTTGGGCAGCCGGAGAATCGAATACAGCTCGTGCTCTTGGGCGGAAAACTCCTGCTTGTGCATCTCCACCACGCGGCGGGTGCACATCACATCGCCGAGACGTTCGAGCACCCAGATCACCGTGAGATCGTGATCACGTCCGATATCCACCCCCACGTAGAGGGGCCCCTTGGCGTGCTCCAAATCGGTTTCCCAATCCACCGCGCCCCGATACTCGCAAGACGCGATTAGGTCGTAGCTCAGAAACGCGGAAGCATCATCGGCCGGAGAGCACATGTATTCCTGGAGAAACGATTCCTCGTCGGCCGCACGGTTACGCTGGTAGTCGAAATAGGCCGCCTCATCCATGTCGAGGCGTGGATCCCCATCGGGCAACTTGGTCTGCAGCTTCCAGAGAAACCCCTGATCGAGGGCATCCTGTAGCGTGACCCGGTGAAGTGAAAAGCCCTGGGGATTTCCCTTCTCGCGGATCTTACGAATCGTCTGGTTGAAAAAGTTATCCGAGCCGCGATGCGTGGACACGATCGCAAGGCGTCCTCCCCAGTCGATCGTCGCCATCGCGATGGCGTAGACCATGCGCGGATCGTCACGCAGGGCGAACTCATCGAGCACCACGTTGCCACCCTTACCCGCAAACACGTCGGGATTGGAGGCGAGGGAGTTGAGCGCAGTCTCGTTGGAAAACCGCCCCACGTAAGCGCTATGCCCCTTGTCGGCATCGAGCACCTGCTGACCCAAACTACGGGCACCGGCATCGAGCACACGGGCAAACCCCATGCAGGTCTGCAAAAACAGTTTGGCCGTCGTGTCGTCTCGCGACGAGATCCACGAATCCACCATCATCGTCGCCAGGGAGTGTTGACGCACCAGATCGTAGCCGGTGCCAAACGTGACCCCGCAACGACGCGTCTTCTCCATGATCCGCATCAACGATTGGTCTTTCACCCAGTCTTCCTGATACTTGAGCAGGAACGTGTCCTCCTCAGGAATATTCAGCGCCTTGCCGCGAAATTTTCGGGCGTGGGCAGGGAGAGGTTTGCGGCCGATCGTCATCGCACCATGCGCAGTTTGCGCTCCAAGGTTTCCAAAGTTTCGGCATCCATGCCCCCGCGTGTTTGAGCACGCTTCACGGCCTCTTGCATTTCGATGCGCTTGCGTTCCCACTCCGCGCGATCGCGTTCTAGCTTCGCGATCTGTTCGTCGCGCATTTTCAACTGCGAATCCGCGACCTCGATCTTCTTAACCGATTCGCGCAACTTGCGTTCGAGATCCGCTTGTTTGCGGTCCGAGTCCTTACGCATCGAGATCGAAGCGCGGAGCTTCATCACCTGGCCGATCACGAACTTCACGTCGACGCCTTCTTCGGCCTCGGTGAGATGATCCTGCAGCTCGATCACCATCGCCTCCTCGATCGCATCGAGCGGGTGGTGGCCATCGTTGGCCGCATTCACGAGCGCCTCGCGCATCTGTTTACCCGATGAGATCTTCTCGAGGTAACGCGCATAAGGCCCCTCACGCACCGTCTTGGCGGCCATGAGTGAGGGCATGCCACCCTTAGCCGTGGGCGACTGCACGCCATGGGCGACCATGACCGACTGGATCTGCTCGAGCGTCGGCCGCGCCGAGAGCGCGTGCAGAGCATCCAAGAACGCGGCAAACGCCGGTCCGGAAAGTTGATTGATCAACCCAGCCATCAGATTCGCGCCCCCTTTGCACCGTGGTTTCCCCGACGGGCGGGCGTATTAATTCCGCCCGCCGGGGGTTCAGTTACCACTATTACATGCCGTATCCCCACGGGAGCCATCCCGTGGAAAGTAAACGCCTGGGATTCACGCCAAGCACGTGGTTGGGATGCGCAGTCACCAACTCCGCTGCGAGCCATGCGGGCACCGCACGAGGCGAGTCGTTCGAACGTCCGAGTGTAGGGGCGTTGCTTGCCGACGCCCGCGCCGTCAGACCGCCCGTTCCGGAATAAACCCAAAATCGAAATTCGTAATTCGAAAATCATCAAAGCCCTGCCTCCTCAAGATCGCTTTCGCCCATGCTCGTAATCCGCCACCGCTTACCGGTCAACGTGGTATGCACCTTGACCAGGCGGCTATCCGCCAACTGCCCGAGTTCCGACTCCAGCGCGGGCAACGTGAGGTCGTAAGACGCCACGCGCATCGCACTCAGCATCCGCTCGGCTGCCATGCCCACGTCGCCCCCTTGGGCGCGGAGAATCAGCAGGATCGCAATTCGCAATTGTTGGCGGTCGGCTTCGGTCATGGTCGAGGGTGGTTGATGAGTTTCGCGATGCGATGTGGCATCGCTTCGACGCTGGCTCGCAGATTCTGCAGCTCGCGGGTTTGGCTAATGTTGTCGGTTTTGATCGATGCGATTTCCTCGCGCACTTTGCCCACCTCGCCGTGGATCACCTTGCGTGACTCTGCCGCTCGTGAGAACCGCACGTTGATCGTGGTCATGTCATCCTTGTAGGTGTCGAGATCCACGTATTGCTTGTGCAGCGGTGGCGTCGCCTTTGGCTCGTGGCGATTCTCGCGCGCCCGCATCTCCCGCTGGTAGTCCCACCACCACTTGCTTCCCAGCACCAGGAGGACAACTGCCACCCCGATCGTATTGAAATCAACGGTAGGCACTAGCGCGTGCCCTCCGCCTGCTTCGCCGCGAGTGCAGCCGTGGCGTTGATCACCTCGGCCTCGATCTGGCGATACCGTGCATCACTGTGCCACAGTTCATCGCTCTGCGGGGTGTAGGTCCCGTCCCGCGTCTCCACGGGCTGGCCCGCTTGGAGGCGGAGCACTGGCGCTTGATACAGTTGCCGCGAGACCACGTCGGCGCGCGAGGCGCTGGCGCAACCGGTCAGCATGCGACTGGTCAGCAGGAGACCCACTATCACGCAGCGCATTAATGTCGTCTTCAATGTCTTCGATTTCATCTTGGATTTTGCTCGGGATTAGGAGGACTTTGAGACGCAGGTAAGCGGCGGCGGCGTGGAGTAGGGCAGTGAGTGCAGCGAGCACGACCTAGGCACCAGGAGGATAGTTCATCGGCGGCGTGAGTTGCTTCTTTGCCTCGCGCAATCCTACGCCAGCCGCGCCCAGCACCAGAGCCACCGTCGGGTTCATCGCCGTGCCGGCCGCAAAGTGAGTCACCACATCGATGAGCAAGCCGATCACCGGTGCACTCAGCGGCAACCACGCCTTCGGAATGCTCGGCACCAGCCACTTCACGCCGGCGATCACCAGCGGTGTGAGCACTGGAATAAGCGCTTGTTGCCAAGTGAGAGAGACCGCCGATTCCGCCACTACGGCCACCGCCTCGGCAGCCCCCTGTGCCATCGCATTGACCGAGCTAAGAGCGAGCACACAAGCGGTCAAAAAGACCGCGTAAATAAGATGTCTGACGTAGGATTTCATAATAGGGGATCGGTGGATTTTATCTGTGTTAATCTGTGGTTAAAATTTCAGCGTCTCAGCTTTCAGCATTTCAGCTCTTCAAAAGCGGCAACCCGGCTTCAACCCGAGCCGCATCGGAGACCCGCTGGCCATTGGCCACACGTCGCACCGTGCGACGGATACCATTGCGCGTCGTCAGCCACCCGCGCTGGTTGGTTGAGAGCCAAGCATGCAGCGAATTGTCGGTGATCCCATGGATCTTCGCAGCCGCCGCGATGCTCAGGTGGATATCGGCATCCAGCGAAGCCATCGCCTCCTCGTAGACGGCATCCTTCGCCGCCCGCCGCTTTGCCTTGATCGCTCGATATTCCTCCTGGCGATTCGCGAGGATCCACGTGTGCAACGAAGTCGAATTGACCCCACAATCATCCGCTACCTGACGGATCGACCCAAAATCCCCCGTCGCGATAATCTGCCACGCCGCCACGCACCCCGGAATCGCATCCCCGTAACGCCTCCGATGTGGGTCGGGCTTTACGCCCGACTTCCCTAGCGCCGCCGCCGCATCCGGGACCACTCGTCCCTTCGGTGCAGACGCCTCAGCATCGATCGCCAATTCGCGCAGCATCGCCTCCCGAGCGCTGAGCGTCGGAAAGGAGTGGCCATTGCTATCATGCGCCGCGCGGCCCACCTCCAGGAAACTGCTCAGCGGGCAATGCACCAGCACGATCCCGCTATCGGTCGAGAAGTGAAGCGCGACTCGACCACCCGCCGCACAGACCGCAACCAAGGCATGAGCAAACACCATGCCCTTGACCGTCGTGACCTGCGGACGAGGTGACGGAGAAAAGGTTTGGGCTGGCGTAGAAGATGCGGCGCTCATAAGAACGCCATGACCTTAGCTCAGATCACCCCACCACCGTTAGTCCCCGGTTGAATCAGTTGATTCCATTGCGGTTTATCTACCGAAACCTGGGCGCGCCGACGTCCCCGTCGGCTTCACGCCACTCCGAAATCTCAACCACAGATTACACAGATAAAAGGCAGGATTTCCGAACCCCGCCCCACCATCCCCGCCATCATCCCCACACCCCAAACCCACGTCAGCACCAACAACGGCACCCACACCCACGCCGAAAGTTCAATGGTCTCGTTCATCATCGTATCCCCCTCAAATACCCGGCCTTAAAACCGTCTTTCCAGCTTCCTGCGTTTCCGATAATCCGCTGCTTCTGAGCATGCAGCACTGCTAACGGCTCCATCACTTCCGGGATAGGAGCACGCAGCCCCTTTGCTTTCATTTCCTTGGCTAGATCCAACCCATAGCTAAACCCTTCGCGAAATCGCTCCTGTTTGATTTCTCGATCCGGATCAACACCAAGCGCGATTGTAGTCGTCGCCGCCTCGCTCGATCCCGATGGACCGCCCATCCACCAAAACAAGCCGAGCACGCCGACGAGCGCGACCAAGAGGAAAACAACTTTAGGCTTCATGATTCACCAGCTCAGTTCCGTAGCCCATCCGAGCCGCTAAGAAATGCCTTCACTAAGTTCGGGGCGATTTGGAATTCCTTCTGCACCTTGTCACCATAAGCGCGCCAACTCTTCCCGGTGATGGCCAATTTGTCTAGGTAGTCACGAGTCAATTCCGCGGCGTAGGTTTCTTGCACAATCCCGCCTCCGAAAACGTTGGTCGAAACCCTCAAAAGAGTAAAATCGTTACCATCTTCGTCAGCGGCGCTTCTCCAAAAAGCCCAGCTTTGGCGATATCCCCGCTGTGAGTAGATTATCAGGAAGTAGGATGTTTCGCCACCGTCATCACGTAGAGCCTGGAGGCTGTAATTGTAGATATCGACATATCCATCGCCCCCAAAACTAACCGCTGGTGAAACCAAACCGCTATTTTTCTTAAAGTCATCGCGACTGACTTTCATGCCTATCGCGAGTTCTTGATCCGACCAGGCGGTTATCGGCTTTGGGGGGGTTCCACAACCACTGAGCAGAGCCAGCGAAGCCGCCAACACGATGAGGATTAGGGATGTTTTTTTCATAGGGAAATTTACGCACTAGGATTCTTCAGCCAATAGCGCCGCCGTTCCTCACAACGTGCATGCAACTCTTCCATGAGCCAGCCGACCCGCTTAGGGTCACCATCGGCGGCATCGAGAAGAGTGTGCAAATAGGTAATCACGTCTTGAGGTTCTGGAGCTGAGTAGGGGAGTGGGAGGTGGGGATCGGAGGGGGTTATCACCCTAAGAGATGGCCGGTCGTTCTTCGACGTTCGCGCACGCTCGTCCGCTGCCGACTTTCCGCCCGCTTTTACGTTAGATTCATCGGGGGCCTCATTTACTATCAGGTTGCCCAATTCGGAATGATCATCGCCCGTAAAATACCGGCGTGTGCCAGCCGCTATTTTTTCGTTCGCGCCTTCAATTTCGTCCGCAAATTTTGCGATAAAATCGTAATCCTCGCGAGTAATCGGCGTGCCTACAAAAACGAAACTCGGACTCAGCTCAAGCAAGCTCGCGATCTCATCCCACCGCTCAGGCGCTGGCTGACTCCCTCCCTCCCAGCTCTTTGCCGTCGAAGCCTTGCCGCCTCCCAGCACGCGCAACGCTATATTTCGCTTCTGGCGGAGGAACCTGAGGCGAGTTGCGAAATCTAAGAAAAAATTATGAAGCTTTGCTTGCAATTGCGATATTGGCGTAACAACTTTGAGACACATTCGCACAAGATGTTACTTCCCCACAAGCAAAAAACTTCCCACCGCTCGCTCAAGGTAGCGATCATTCGCCGCTTCGGCACCATCGCCGCTTTCGCCAAACACCATGGCCGCTCCCAAGGCACCGTCTATTCGGCGATCTCTTTTCGGCGCAATGGTCCCATTGCAGAAGCGATCCGCCAGGAAGCCCGCCGATGAAAACCGCTGCCCAAACAATCGTGGAGCTGGGGCACTGCCAAGACGAAGCAGCGACTACTAAACACCGCATCGAACTCTATCGCGCCCTCGCATCGACCACCAACGACCCCGCGATCGCTCAGCACTTTCACCTCTGCGCCGATAACCTCGCTACCGCCGAACGTGAGTGCGCCCAACTGCACCTCAACTTTCGAGCGCGCTCAAACCGGAAGCCCCAATCATGACTGAGTCCGAAGTCCTCCACCGCGCCCTCGTCGATGTGGCCACCGCCGACGCGGCGCTGCAGCGTGCACACGACTTCCTTCTTCAACGCATCGAGACCGTTGGGTTCACAACTCGCCGAGAGGTGTTCAATCTTCTTGCCGTTTCCTCTCAGGCGACCGTCCGAGTAGAAGCGTATCTAAAGTCTGCCGTATCGCACGCAGGTCCTCCCGCAACCGTTCGATCTCCGGCACCTGCCCTTGATGCGCATACACGCGATCCTCAAATATCGCCCACTGTTTCTGCAGCTGCTGCAGCGTGCCCTCCAGCGTCGATAATCGTGAGCCATGGTCGCGTAACAACGACTCCAATTCAGTCTCAAGACGTAGGATCCGGTCAGCATCACTCATCCAGCGATGCCACCACCACCGCACCCAACGGGCAAGCCATCACCGCGCCCATCACCGCCTAAGATTTCAGATTTTCAGTTTTCAGCATCTCAGCTTTTCCAAAAAACAAAATGCCCACCGCCTACCCTCAACTCGACTTCTTCACCAGCCTGGATTTCCCCGGCCGGTCGACGGTCATGTTGTCGGAGATAAGGGAGCGGATCGGCTGCACGATGCAGCACCTCCTCAATGAAATCGATCGTGGAGCCCTCACCGGCCTCGACATCCGCAGCGCCTCCGTTTCCCGCCGCGCCGTGCGCATCCCGATCGAGTGCTACAAGCAATACGTGCTCACCAAGCTCACCGGCCCCGTCGATTTCAAAATGCGCTTCCTCCGCGACCTACCCGCCGCCACCCGCCGCCAACTCATCATCGAACTCCAAGCCAGCCTCAAATCCCACCCGTGAAACCCCGCAGTATCCAACAAAAGATCGAGCGCTCAGTAGCTAAGGCGCGCAAAACCGTAGACGCGCACGACGCACTTATTCAGCGGCTCGTCTCTCTCCCTCCGAAAGCGGAGCGACAAGTCATTTATCGCACCCTCGGAGCTGCGTCCTCGCAGAGTGTTCTCAATCCGAGCACGCGACTCCCGGACCTATTTCGTATCCTCGAAAAACACCTCCAAACATTCGAAACCGCCACCCCATGATCTACCTCCCCAAAGACATCCCCGCCGAACCCGGTTGCATCATCCGCGACGTAGGTGCCACCCCCGAAGGCACTCACCTCTACCAATCAATCCTATGGGTCAACGGAATAGCCTTCGCCTCCCTCGTTCGCAGCCAACTCGGCCCCCCATCCCTCAGCGATCTGCAAAAACTATGCGCCCACTTTCCCAGCTCATGGAGCCCCATTGCCCTCAAACCCACCGCCTAAGCCCTCTTTAAGTATGCCTAAAACCGCTCTCAAATCCCGCTCCAGACCCCCCGCCATCGACGTCGAGATCCTCTCCGATGCACCGGCCATCATTGAGACCAGCGAGCTTGATCCCATTGCCGCTAGCTGGCAGCGCGTCCGCCGATATCACGGTCTCGCAGGACTTCACCTCGCCGCGTCCACCGCAGCGCAGGTGTTGGCCGGGATGGAGCTAATCGATCTTCACCAATCGCATAAAGGAAGAGGCCGTCGCAGCGACTTATCCCACGATGGGACAAGTTGGGATGACAGGCTCACCGAAGCCGGAGTGACTCGAACCACGGCGTATCGCTGGATGGATATGGCCAAAGCCGCCCGCAAACGCCTCGCCAAAGACAACACCGATCTCGCCGCGCTCCTCGATCAACCGCCTGCCGCCATGACCGAAATCGAGCGCGAAACCCTCAAACGCGCCGTCCACAAAATCACCGATGGCGCCACGCAATCCGAGTTCATGTTCGAGCTCGGGATCACTCGCGGCAAAGTCCGCCCCAAAGGCGGCAACCTCGGCGGCGAACGCACCGTCGATACCCGCACCCCCGCCGAAATACTCACCGAACGAGCCCGCGAGAAAACCGATGCCCTCAACATCACCCTGGAAGAAGTGCTCCTAGATAAACCCTTCCACGCCGCCCCCGAAGAATCACGCCGCCGCCTCCATGGCCTTCTGGTCGATCTCACCGCAGCCCTCAAAGCAACACTCTAAACTTTAGTCATGGTCGCCGATTCCGCAGCTCTCTCCGTCACATCCATGATCGCCGACCCGCGTTATGGTGCCCTCACCGTTCCTGAGCGCAACCACATCGACGCCCGTCTGGCTTACTGCCAACGCGTCGATGCCGCCCTCCGTCGCCGCGCGGCCATCCTCGCCGAAGCTCAACGCAGCCACAACGGCCGGAAACTCTCCGAAGGTGCCCTTCGCAAAATCTACTACGAGCAATGGATCCGCACCGATCGCGATTGGTTTGAGCTCCGCGACAAAAATCTCCGCCCCAACATCGCCCCCGATAAACTCTCCGATGCCTTCGTCGATCATTGGCACCAACGCGTCACCGACTTTCGCGGCAAGGCCCGCGCTGCCCATCGCTCCATCAAGCGGGAATGGGATCGAGGTATCATCCCCCCCGGCTTCGGAGGCACCCCATGGACTCCCGACATGCCCGCCGGCACCTCCTACACCAATCTCATGAAGTCGATCGAATACCGCCCCACCAAACTCATGGTCAAAGTCGCTCGCAACGGCGTGCGTTCTGCCGATGCCTTCCTGCCCAGCGTATTCACCACCCGCGTCGGTCTCGCATTCGGATCCCGCTTCGTCTTCGACGACATGTGGCACGATCACAAAGTCCTCGTGCCTGGTCAAACCGGCCTCCGTCGC
>Ga0222661_1000216_pt1 | contig 26971 bp, 25 predicted proteins | sample AntAcemetagen551_FD_179851 | JGI IMG/M metagenome (GOLD analysis project Ga0222661, IMG submission 179851) | Saline water microbial communities from Ace Lake, Antarctica - #551 | ecosystem: Environmental > Aquatic > Non-marine Saline and Alkaline > Saline | place: Antarctica: Ace Lake...
CATTTATCAAGAGATTTTTCAAAACATTTCGGAACCACTTTAGGTCAATATATTCGATTACAAAAAGTGAATAAAGCAATACTTTTAATAGCAAAAAATGAATTTACATTGACTAACATATGCTACCAATGTGGCTTTTACGACCAAAGTCATTTCATTTCAAATTTCAAAAGAATTTATAATACAACACCTTCTGTTTTTCTTAAAGAAATTTCAAAACGTTAAAATTATACAATTATAAAAAGTGCTAAAGTTTCATCTTTGAAAAAAAACATAACATATATGAAATTTCACTTCATTTTAATTTTAGCTATACTTTCATTCTCAAGTTACGGACAAGATATGAAAGAGTACACAGGTAATTGGCAAGGAGAATTACCAAACAAAAATGTCTTTAATCTTACAGTTTCTATCCAAAAAAAGACAAATGAAAATTCACAATTTGTTATTTCAAATGAACACGAGATTATAAACAAGCAATTTACATTCGAAAATAAAATTCAATTATCACTAAATGACAATCTTACATTTACTGGAATTGTCAATAATGAGCAATCAGAAATAAATGGATTTATCAAATCTGGAATGCTTTTTTATCACATAAAACTTAAAAAGGAGGGAAATGAGTTTATAGGTAAATGGAATATATTAATGATTGACAATTTAAAATCTCAGTCTTTATATTTAAGTGTAGAGAATGGCTCAAAAGATGATTATCAAGCATACCCTATTTGGGGAGATGATAGATTTACAGGAACTTGGTGCGATAATTTTCAAAAACAAAATGAGTTGATTTCATTTACGGACTTCAAAACTGGACTACAGTTTAAAGGAAAGCTATCTGAAGGTGAAATACATTTAGGAATATATTTAGGAACCAATATGTTTACACAAGTAGTTTTAAAAAAATCTACAACTGATTGGATAATTGGTGGATTTAAGAGTAAAAACAAAACTTCTATTCTACAACTTACACAAATGGAAAAGTTTATTTTAAATGATTCATTACCTAATACACATTCCGTTTTAATTTCAAAAAAAGGGAAAATAGTTTATGAAAATTACTTTGATGGTTACAATGAAAATATTCCACACGATATGCGTTCAGCATCAAAAAGTATATCATCCGCAGTAGTTGGAATAGCAAAAGACAAATCATTATTTAATAATGTTGAGCAATCTATTTTTGATTTTCTACCTAAAAAATATCAATCACATAAAGACAGCCTAAAAACGGAAATTGATATTCAGAGTCTTTTAACAATGAGTTCAGGTATAGATGCTATTGATTATGGCATCAATGCAAATCCAAAATCTTCTGCAACAGAGCAAAATTATCAAAGGACACCAGATTGGATAGAAGCAATTCTAACAGCTCCAATGATTCATAAGCCAAATACTAAGGCAAATTATGGTTCAGCGAATCCGGCTTTGCTTGGTGTTGCTATGGATTCAGTTGTTTCAGGGGCGTTGGAATTATTTATTGATAAGTATTTATTTCAAAAACTCGGAATTTCAAATTACATTATTCAAACAGACTTAAGAGATAAACCATATTTTGGAGGAGGAATGTATCTTACACCAAAAGATATGCTAAAATTTGGTGAACTATATCTTAATAAAGGGAAATGGAATGATAAACAGGTTCTTTCTAAAAAGTGGATTAAAAAATCATTTACGAATTATTTGAATTTAGAAAACACAGCAGACAAAAATGGGTATGGATATTTATGGTGGCATCATACCTACATAATAAATGGAAAGGAAGTAAAATCAATTGAAGCAAGAGGTGCAGGTGGTCAATATATATTTATAATTCTGAAATTGAAAGTAGTTGCAGTAATTACATCAGGAAATTATAGAAATAGGAAAAGTCAACAACCTGAAAAAATATTAAACAATTATATACTTCCTTTGTTAATGGAAAAGTAGCCAACACCAAACACTGTATAAAAATAATAGCGGTTTTAGTGCTAAATTCAAAGATAGTATCTTTATATAAAGTTCATTAATAATTTGAAAGATTTGCACCTTAAAAGCCGCTACTATTCTTATACTAAACGTTGTGGTGCATTAACCAGCACTCTGCAAAAAACTCAATCCGAACTGAATTTATTGAAATATATTTCTTAAATTTGTATCCAAGTAGATACAATAATATTTATGTTCTTTATTGAAAAAACATCTGAATTTGACAAATGGCTGAAAAAACTAAAGGATTTTAAGGCAAAAGCTAAAATTATATTCAGAATTCAAAAATTAGAAACTGACGAACATTTTGGCGACTGCAAACCAGTTGGCGATGGAATTCGGGAAATGCGAATTAATTTTGCGAAAGGTTATCGTGTTTACTTCAAAGAAAAAGATGGAAAAATAATTGTTCTACTCGTAGGCGGAGACAAATCGACCCAGCAAGCCGATATTGCAAAAGCCAAAAAAATATGGAAAGCATTAAACAAATAAAAATATGGAAACTTCAAAATTTGACATAGCGGATTATTTGGACAACAAAGAAATGATTGCGGAGTATTTAAATACAGTTTTGGAAGATGGAGACAACGCCGATATAATAAACGCAATCGGACACGTGGCGAAAGCAATCGGAATGACAAAAATTGCGGAGGAAACTGGTTTGAGCAGACCGAGTTTGTACAAAGCATTATCCGATGGAGCAAAGCCTCAATTTGCGACAATTATGAAAGTATTAAAAGCAATCGGAGGACAAATCGAAGTGAAACCAATGTCAGCGTGAAAAAATAACGCACCACAACAAAGAACTGAGGTAAAAAACAACTCTTTTCTCCATTAATTTTGAGACACTATTATTCTAGGCTCAGAGATTCAAATTTGTGATTCTTTGAGTTTTTTTATTGTTTATTCTTCTAATTATCTAGGCAAAACAGAAACGTACATTTCATCATAAGGTCTGCCAGATTTTGCGATAGCAAAACATTGTTTAAGTAGCTTGTTTGCAACTGCTATTAGTGCTAACTTTTTGCTTTTACCTTTATTCACTATGCGCTTATAAAGTTCTCGACACGCTTTGTTGTGCTTACAAGCATTAAAAGAACATAAAAACAACAGATTACGCAGCTTCCTGTTACCTACCTTACTTAAGCGCGCCCTGCCTCTAACACTGCTCCCAGACTCTCTTGTCGTTGGCGTGATACCGACATAGCTGCACAACTGTGAGGCTGTTTCAAACTTTGAAAACCCATCAGTAACTACGATTAAAAATAAAGCCGTCTTCTGGCCTATCCCTGGCACGGTAGTTAGCAATGTGAGCTGTTGTTGCTGGTCCTCTTTTACTAAGGAGAGAATCTTCGCTTCAACAGCTTTTATTTCAATATCATAATACTTCCTGTTTCGTCTCAAAGATCTATATGTGAACTTTGATGGAATGCCCAAGACTTCTTCTCCGTGCATTTTATTCTTGGTAGCGGTACGATGTTTTATAAAATTATCTAGCACTCTAAATAATTGCAAACACTCACTCTGCACGTCTGTTAGTGCAGTATATAAAGACACTTCGTTAATTAAGGCATATTCACAAATCATCTTAGCATCACTCTTATCTGTCTTGACTTTTGCTAATTTCATTTGTATAAAATGCTTTATTATTAAAGGGTTTACGACAGAGACTATCACTTCATTTTTGTAAAGAAATTGAGCGAGTCTGTAATGATAATATCCTGTAGCACTACCGTGGATATCAAAGACATCTTTACTGATGTCAACTCCAAAAGTTTCTTTATATTTATTCATAAGAATTGATTTATGAAAGAACCAGCTACTGGTATCACAACCACTTGAAAACGAGATCTAAAGTCTCACAGAACTGATCGTGATTTAAGTAGTAAAAGAGAGAGGATTATCAATGTTGTCAAAGTCTTGCTTCACCGTATATAGTAACCTTAATTCTCTCTTTTGTACTTTCTGATTAATAACTAAAACTAACTGTTTTATTAGAAATCAAACTTAAGCCGTATATAATTTATTGCTAGTTCTAGCTTACTTACGAAAATTCTCGCGGATTTTCTATTCGGTTTGTATTTGCTAAATTATGTGTTTAAAACACGCAACAAACCATATACAACAACGTTGAGTGTAATATTGACCCGTCCTGAAATATGTATACACAAACCAATAATATTCAATAATTTGATAAACCCTTTACTAACTTCAATAATCTCAATTTTATATAATTAGAATTATAAATCATGTCACCACTATTGCCAAATCTTTGGCTAACTCTAAAATCAAATTTAAAATGAAAAAACTATTACTAGTAATCACAATTTTATCAGTTGGATTTTCTGCCAACGCACAGTCATTAGAAAAAAATAAAATGAGTAAAAATAGTATCTATTTCGATACTGGTATCATTCCTGGTATACATGCATTTGTTAATTATGAACGAAGTTTATACCAAGGAAAAAAAGTCTCTTGGTATGGTAGAATGGGGTTTGGATTTGGTGGTATTCTTATGGCTAATGGTGGATTTGGGGGATTAGGAGGAGTAACAATGTTAACTGGAAAGAAAAATTCGCATTTTGAATTAAATACAGGGATTTTCTCTGGGAAAGACATTGATGACTCAAATTCTTTTGCTTATCCATTATTAGATGTTGGGTATCGTTATCAAAAACCCGATGGCGGTTTTATATTTAAGGCTAAACTTGGAATTCTTGGGGTCGGAATTGGTTTAGGATATGCTTTTTAGTGATTGAATCTAATAAACAATTGCCAACAATATATAACTGCAATTACGGCGGATTCGACTACGTCCGGATCCACTCAGAATTACTAACGTCTGTGCTACACCGAAAATTAACGAATATAAATCCGTTACTGACGGTTATATGAGACCGTTAGGCAAAATAAAAAATGACACTTATGCCTATTTGCTACTTCTGCCAAATGTATTAGCACTTCTGCTTTTTTTTGCACTTCGAGATTAAAATGACCTTTAAATTTGCAAATAAAAAAATCAGAATATGCAAAACAAAGAAATTATTTTAGTAACAGGAGCTTCTTCTGGAATGGGAAGAGAAACGGCAATAAAACTAGCAAAAGAAGGCTATATTGTTTATGCAGCAGCCCGAAGATTAGATAAATTAAATGAATTGAAGGAATATGGATGCATTCCAATTCAGATGGATATTGCTAAGGAACAAGAAATAGAGGATGCAGTAAATAAAATCAATAAAGAACAGGGTGGTATTGATGTCTTATTTAATAATGCAGGGATAGCGGTACAAGGTTCTTTAGAAGAAACCGATATTGATGATGCAAAAAAACAATTTGAAGTCAATGTTTTTGGCTTGGCAAGATTGACGCAATTAGCAATTCCTTATATGCGAAATAAAGGTGCTGGAAAAATAATAAATACATCATCTATCGCAGGAAAAGTTCACGGTCCTATAAGTTCTTGGTATGTTGCTTCTAAACACGCAGTAGAAGGACTGTCTAGTTCGTTGCGTGTAGAGTTGCAACCTTTTGGGATTCAAGTAGTCCTAATCAGACCAGGTGCAATAAGTTCAGAGCTTATAAGTACCTATGTAGATGGTATGGTTAAGCGATCTGGAAATGGCCCTTATGCAGAAATGACAAAAACATTGGTAGGATGGTCAAAATCTAGAGACAATAACCCAAAGTATTCATCACCACCGTCAGTTATTGCAGATACTGTTTATAAAATTATAAAAAGTAAAAAACCTAAAACAAGCTATGAAGTTGGTAAAACTTCGAAACAGATGATTTGGTCAAGAAAATTATTATCGGATAGAGTGCTTGACAAAATGATGCTTAACTTTTTAAAATCATAACTAAAACAAGAACAAATGAAATTAGTAGAATATAGTGTACAATGGGCAAAAGGAGAAAGTTTTGAAGGTATGTGTATTACTATTGCTGGTATACTTACCTTAATCTGTTCGTTACTAATTTGGAAATTTGGTACAACTCTTAACGCCAAAGCTTTGCTAATTCCAGCATTTGTTTTGGGTTTACTTTTTAGCACAATGGGAAGTTTTATGCTGTATTCTAATAACAAACGTGTTACAGAATTTCAAAACGCATATCAAACAGATTCAGAAGTATTTACTAAGAATGAAAAAAAACGGGTCGAAGGTTTTCAGTTTATGTACCCTACATCACTAGCAATTAGTGCCGTATGTTTTCTTATTACAATTATTGCATTTGTATATTCTAAAAACCCTACGTTTCACGCTATTGGCATAGTTTTGACGATTTTTGGTGTGTCATTAATTATTATTGATTTCTTTTCAAAAGAAAGAGCTCAAATATATTACGACCATATTCTTAACACACTATAATGAACGACATTTTACAAATAAAAAGCATTAGTGAAATGCACCAATTACTAGAGATAGAAAAACCTGCTCACCCTTTAATATCGGTTGTTAGCCACACAAAAGATATGAACTTAAGTTTTGGAAAAAATTTGCGTGTAAACAACCACTTGTACTTTATCTCTTTAAAAGAGAATATGCAAGGGGCATTTCAATATGGTAGAAAATCCTATGATTTTCAGGAAGGAAGTTTAGTATTTATGCGACCTAAACAAATTACCTCAAACACTGGCAATATAGAATCAGATTTAGGAGGATGGAGTATCTTTTTCCATCCTGACTTGATTAGAGCTTATTCACTTTCCAATACCATACAGCACTATTCCTTTTTTGATTATGATAGTAACGAAGCCTTGCATATATCTGAAAAAGGGATTCCTTCTGTAAAAGAATGTGGAGAAAACTTGGAAATGTCAGGTAAATATCTAGGCGACCTACTCAAAAAAGAAACTGGTAAAAGCATTACAGAACACATTCATCTTCACATTGTTGAAAAAGCTAAAAATGAATTATTGAATTCTAATAATCCTATAAGTCAGATTGCTTATGGTTTAGGTTTTGAATATCCTCAACATTTTAGTAAAATATTTAAAAGTAATGCAGGGGTAACTCCTAAACAATTTCGAAGTCTTAAGCTTCACCGTATATATTAACCTTAATTCTCTCTTTTGTTCTTTCTGATTTATATCCTAAAAGTTAGGGAATCAAACTTAAGATGTATATAAAAAATAGGCGAAATAGTGCTGAATTTAAAGGTTTTATCTCGTATCAAACTGTGTACTTAACCGAAAGTTTAGTGCTTCGTAATCGCCTACTTTTCATATACTAAACGTTGTGCAACATGCTGGTACGGTAAAGGGACATCCTTTACAAAGTTAAAGTCACATAGTTTACACTTTTAGATTTATAAATTACTTAAAAAAGTGATTTATCATGGTCTGGAAAGCAAAAACTAAAATGGAACAAAAAGTAGAATTTATTCATGAATGGTTAACTCAGAAGTACACCATCACAGAACTTTGTAGGTCATTTAATATATCCCAACCTACCGCTTACAAGTTAATTTATCGGTATGAAAAAATTCCAAAATATGATTATCCATCAACCATGAAAGTGATGAAAGTATGCCAAAATGGATCCATGCGATGGAAATCATATTATTGGGTATATTATCACCGAAAAATATCTAAATTATACCCGTAATGGTATAAAATATGCCTCCTAAACACTTTTTATACCCGAAAAGGTATATTTACATTGTATTTTTGTATATTTATACCCGATAAGGTATAAAATAAATGAACAAACTAAGCAAATTTGTAAAAAAAAGAAGAAAACATCTTGGGTTAACTCAAGAAGATGTTTCATTCAAAGCAGGTGTAGGACTGAGATTTGTAAGAGACCTTGAACAAGGAAAACAAAGCTTGCAAATGGATAAAGTGAATCAAATATTATCATTATTTGGCCATGAACTTGGACCAATACAATCAGAAAGAGATGAAGAAAGCTAAAGTATATATGTATGATGAAATGGCTGGTATACTTACAGAAGATGAAAATGGATTTCATTTTCTATATGACCAATCTTATCTAAAATCAAAAGAAGCCGAACCTGTTAGTTTGACCCTACCTCTTAGAGATAAAGAATTTGAAAGCAAAACAATGTTCCCTTTTTTTGACGGATTAATACCAGAAGGCTGGTTATTGGATATCGTTAAAAAAAATTGGAAATTAAATTCTAGAGACAGAATGGAAATATTATTAAAAGCATGTCAAGATTGTATCGGGGCCGTATCAATAGAAGCAATTTAAAGTCATGGAAAACAAATGTCTATACTGCTATAAAGAAATCAATACGACAGAATTAAAAACTCCTGCTGGAATAGAAGGATATCATCCAAAATGCAGCAAAATATTTTACGGAAACGCTACACCTCCAGTATTAGAATTTACAGAAGATCAAATATTAGAATTAGCAGAACAAGTGATAAAAAGTCAAAGAACCGTAACTGGCGTTCAACCAAAACTTTCACTTGGGTTAAGCAATGAAATAGATGCACCTGAACGTTTTACAATTGTTGGGCTATGGGGAGAATACATTTTAAAACCTCAAACCAACTTATATTCTAATCTTCCTGAAATTGAAGATTTAACAATGCATTTGGCTGAAATTAGCAAAATCAAAACGGTTCAACATTCTCTGATAAAACTGAAATCAGGGCAACTAGCTTATATCACCAAACGGATTGACAGAAATAATGGTAAAAAATCACACATGGAAGACATGTGTCAATTAACAGAAAGGCTAACCGAACATAAATACAAAGGGTCTTATGAACAAGTTGCGAAAGCAATTAAAAAGTATACAGCAAATCCTGGATTAGATGTAACTGATTATTATGAGCTAGTTCTTTTCAGTTTTTTAACTGGGAACAACGACATGCATCTAAAAAACTTCTCATTATTGAAAAGAAATTTGACGTATGACTTGTGTCCCGCTTATGACTTAGTTGCATCTGAACTGGTTGTGGAAGGAGACGATGAAGACCTTGCTTTAAATCTAAATGGGAAAAAGAAAAAAATTAAACGGAAAGATTTTGAAAGCGCTATGAAAGGGGCAGGACTTGAACAAAAAGTAATTGAAAATATTTTTAAAAAATATAAGAAACTACTTCCTAAGTGGTCCATATTTATAGACGAAAGCTTTTTACCTGACCCAATGAAAAATGAATATAAAATTTTGATTAATAAAAAATCAATTCAAATTGAACTATAAAAACTAGCTACAACAAAGAACTCAGGCAAAAAACAAGTTATTTCTTCATTGATTAAAGCATACTCACAAATGGTCTTGGCATTGCTCTTATCTGTTTTTACTTTGGCCTACACATATATGTTTTAGAGTCCACTTTATGCAAAGTAGCAGTCATCATAGAGCTATTCTCTCACAATATTTGCGTATTCTTTAGGGGTAATCCCTTCAAACTTTTTAAAAGTGCGGTAGAATGTTTGAGCAGATTTAAAACCAGACTCTAGATACAATGCTTCAATAGAGAATCTAGATAAATAACCTTCACTTATTTTTTCTTTCGCAAATTCAATTCTATGCTTATTTAAAAAATCATTTACGGTGAGCGATTCAAAACTATAAATAAGACTAATTATTCTTTTTGGTGTTATTTTTATTTCAAGGGCTAGATCATTTAAGTTGTAATTAGACGCTAAATACAGCTTTTTGTCATTGAAAGCAGAAAGAATTTTTAAATATATTTGTTCATCTACCACTGTTGATTTTAACAGATTATTCTCAAAATTTAGAATTTTAGTAAAATGCCTTAGGTAGAAGAAAATAATAATAGCAATAATGAATATAGGCGTTTTATCATATATAAAATAATAAGACTGTAGGTCAAACAAGACAATAATTATATTAACAGCTCCTGAAAAGAAGGTGATGGTAACGTATAAATACAAAAAAACAAACCAATTTTTCTGAAGTTTATTTCTATTAGAGGAATCACTAATCTGTACGAGGCTTTTGTTTAATTGTATTGAGATTATAAATATATAATATGAGGTAATTGCAATAGCAGTTAAAATGAGCCCCTTAGACCCTTTTAATAAATCAAACTTATTGCTAGTTTTAATTGCTTTATTACCGATTAAAAACAAGTTATAACCACTAAGCTCAAATGCAGACATTATAGCAAAAATAATTATAGGGGCATATAAATAAATGCTCTTTTTTCTTTTCTGATTTAGAAACAACTCTAAATATTTATAGAAAAAGATAAGGTGTAAGACTATAAAATAGAAAATCACTGAGAAATTAACAGCCTTGTTTTTATAAACACAAATTGAATATATCAATGTAGCCACTAACAATGAAGCGAAAAATAGTATCAAATAATTTAGATGAAATTTATTTTGATTGTTTCTGTGTTTTAGGGTATAAAAAAAGATAAAACCTACAATTAACACAGTAAAATAAATAGTATGAAAAGACATATTACTAATAACTAAATAAAAAACTTATAAACAACATAATAAAACATATTAATATATCATTTTTAATATCGGTATAATTTAAGCCACCTGTTGGTCACAAACTTAAAGTGTTTAACGCATTTTTATTTGAATTTACAAAACATCAAGAAACCCTAAGCTGTTAGCCGCCTATAATAACTTAAAGTAGGAATATATCCCTACGCAGGTGATTGTTTGCAATAAGAGTGGGCAAGAGGTTTTTAATGAACTGGTTATATATTACCTATTAAATTTCCTTTTCTACAAAGGGTGTATTTAAGTCAAAAATTTCTTGGATAATAGCAGTCAGGCTTTCTTTGAAATTTTTTGTGGTAGTTGTGCTAATATCTTGTTTGGCTTCTGTCTCTTGGCTATTTTCAAAGTACATAGTGCCTAGTTTGGTGTTTTTAAAACTGTATATGCCAGCTTTTACTGTGCTGCCCGGGTTGTTTTCTTGGTAAAGCGATGCGTAGGCTAGTAGTTGTAGGGTCTTGGAGTTTTTGGGTTCTGTGGCTAAGTCTTCCCAGTTTTTTAGCTTGAGCTCTCCTGGCTGTACCAGCCCAGTTTTAAAGTCTATGATATGAATTTGGTTACTTCTTTTGTCTATGCGGTCTATGGTTCCTGAAAACAGCACTGGAATGTCTATGCCGGAGACATAAAGAGGCATGCTGTATTTTATTTCTAGCCCTTCTATAACAATACTTTCTTTTTCTGCACACTGTTGGTCATAGGCCACATAGTCTTCTAAGTATTTAAAAATGACCCTATGGGCTATGATGTTTTTACCTCTGGCCCCCTCCAATGGGCTGTGAAGTCTTTCAAAGTTAGATTTTAAAGTGGGTGTTAATTGGGCTTTTATGGCTTTAAAATGTACCGCTTGTAAGGGTACGCCCACATAGTCCTTATACAGTGCCTCTAAACTGTCATGCACAATGGTGCCAAAGGTATTGTAGGCAATAATTTCTTCTAAGATATCAGGGTCCTTAATACCAAGGACATAGCGTTTGTAAAAATCTATAGGGTTTCTTATATAGGTGTTTATGGCAGAAGGAGAAAAGCCAATGGCCGCCTTTTTCTCTAGAATTTTAATAATACTTGGGTCTTTTTTAATGGTGACCATTTTTGGCTGTATGTGATCTAATAAAGGCATGGCAAAAGTTTCTTTAACTACCACCCCAGGAATATTTTGAGTACTTAGTTGGTGAATAAATCTGCTAGGCTCTCCGCCTTCTAAAACATCTGTAGCGGTATTGTAGAGTAGATACACTTTTTTAGCCCTTTGTAACAACCTGTAAAAGTGATACGCATATACCGCGTCTTTTTCTTTAAAAGTAGGCAGACCAAACTCCTTTTTAAGAGAAATAGGAATAAAGGAGTTGTTAGATTTGCCGCCAGGTAAAATACCCTCATTGACATGTGAGATAATTACAGTTTCAAAATCTAGATTTCTACTCTCTAGCATTCCCATAATTTGTAAGCCAGAAAGGGCCTCTCCACTAAAGCTGAGCCTTTCCTTTCCAAGCCGTTCCTGGTATAATTTCCTAAGACCCTTTAAATTGTCTATAAAAGAAAAGTTTTTTAGTTGCAGCTGAAGGGCAGTAGTAATTTCTTTAAAGTACAGCGTTTCTGAGAGTAGGTTTTTATCTTTTTTAAGAGCGCCTATTTTCTCTAATTCCTCTAGGAGTGAAAGTAGGGATTGAAGAAAATCTTTAGGGCTGTCTTTGTGGTCTTTAAAAACCAGCTGTAATGTATTTGCTGCTTTTGGAAGCTGTGCTTTCATAAAAGACAAACTAGTAAAAGTGCTGTTTAGCTCGTGACACTTTTTTAGCAATAGAGCGCTCCCTCCCCTTTGCTTTTGGTCCAGAAGCTCTATTAGACATCTGTGCTGTAAAATAGCTTTTACCTGGCTTATGTACCAGCCATTAATTTCTCCACTGGTTTGCAATTCAAATAAGGCGTTTACAAGGCTGGCTAAGGCAGCACTAGACAGTGGGTACCCCATAGTAATATTGGCCTTAATACGGGGTGGCAGCGTGTGTAAAACAGGGTTTAACAAGTTTTCATCTCCCAGCACTACTGCCGTATTTTTTAAAGTACTTTCACTAAACCCCTCTAATAAATGGCCAATGAGGTGGGCTTGTGAAACACTTTTTGGAGCGCCAAATATTTGAATTTCTTTTTTTTCTGTAAAATAATTAGAAACGCCCAGAACTGGATTTTTCTCAAAATAAGGCCACTCTTTTTTGTGTTTTCTAATAAAATAACCAGCCTCATGAAAATGATGGTCTAAAAAATACTGATCTACATCCCAAAATGCTTGACCTCTATTTTTTTTTAAAATGGTTTGGATAATAGAAGACTCAGAGGTGTTTAGCGCGTTAAAACCAATAAAGAAAAATCTTTTTTCTGTATGAATTTCTAGATAGCTTTCCAGATTCTGAGTGGCTGTTTTATAAATAAGCCCTTGGTGCCCCTGGCCTTTTTGTAGCATTTTATTGGTAAAACGCTCATACAAACCAGGCAGTTGCTCCCAAAACTTTAAATAGTTTTTAACCATTTCTGTTTGGTCTGCCGCCAGTGCCCAATGAGAGACTTCTTGTAAGTTTTGAATATGTCCGTATAGTTTTTTTGCATTTACACCATAGCGGTCTATTTCATTGTAATCTTGGAGTAGGGTGGTACCCCATGGTAAAAAAGCAGAAAAAGAGTCTTTGTCTGGAATATCACTTTCTAAGTAGCATTCATACAGGAAGCAAAGGGCTGTTTCTGAAGGAGCTGCTTGTATGTCAGCTATTTTTGTTACAAAAGATTCAATGCTGTAAAATTCTGGCGCAAAGGCCGTTTTAGAAATCTGTTTTTTTAAATAATCCTTGGCAAAAACGCCCGCTCTTTTACTTGGAAAAATCCATACCGTTTTAGATAGTTGGGTCTCTTCATGAAGAATATCTTCTACTATTTCAGATAAAAAAGCTTTCATAAGGATGTGTCTGAAACGTTTAAATTACTTTTAAGGCCTTTCCTACTTTTTCAAAGGCCTTTAAAGCCAGGTCCAACTCTTCTCTACTTAGAGCTGCGGAGAGTTGGACTCTAATTCTAGCCTTGCCTTTTGGTACTACTGGGTAGAAAAAGCCAATGACATATACCCCTTCTTTTAATAGATCTGCGGCCATTTTTTGAGCTAAAGGAGCGTCATATAGCATAATAGGCACAATGGCAGAGTCACCCGCTACTATATCAAATCCAAGCGCTTTAATTCCTTTTTTAAAGTAGTTGGTATTTTCTTCTAATTGGTCTCTAAAAGAGGTGTTATTTTCTATAAGGTCAAAAACTTTTATAGAAGCGCCTACAATAGTTGGGGCTAATGAGTTAGAAAATAAATAAGGCCTAGAACGCTGGCGTAGCATTTCTATAATTTCTTTTTTCCCAGTAGTGTAACCACCCATGGCACCGCCCAAGGCCTTTCCTAGGGTTCCCGTAATAATATCTACCCTACCCATAACGCCTTTGGCCTCTAATGAACCCCTTCCAGTAGTTCCTAAAAAACCTGCTGCGTGGCATTCATCTACCAAGACCAGCGCGTTGTAACGGTCTGCTAAGTCACATATTTTATCTAATGGCGCTACTACTCCGTCCATAGAGAACACCCCATCTGTCACAATAATTTTAAACCTGGCACCGTCTGTTTGGGCCTGTTTTAGTTGCACCTCTAGATCTTCCATGTCACAATTGGCATAGCGGTATCTTTTGGCCTTACAAAGCCTAACTCCATCTATAATTGAAGCGTGGTTTAGGGCGTCAGAAATAATAGCGTCTTCAGGGCCAAATAGGGGCTCAAAAACCCCGCCGTTGGCGTCAAAGGCAGCCGCGTACAGAATGGTGTCTTCTGTCTGGTAAAAAGAAGCAATTTTACTTTCTAAAGCTTTGTGAATGTCTTGTGTTCCACATATAAAACGCACAGAAGACATGCCAAAGCCATGAGAGTCTAGTGTGTCTTTTGCCGCTTGAATAACCTCTGGGTGCGCAGAAAGGCCTAAGTAGTTATTGGAACAGAGATTAATGACCTGAGAGCCATCCTTAAGGCGCACATCGGCCCCTTGTGGGCCACTAATAACCCTTTCTTTTTTAAATAAACCTTCTGCTTTAATTTGCTCTAATTCTTGGGCTAAGTATGTTTTGATTTCCTGATACATAAAAGGTGTTATAAAGTTTAAGTTACAAATATAGGGTCTATATGATCTTTAGAGATATAGACTAAAATTTTATTTTTTAGTTGGTAGCCCATCTCTGTAATTAGGACTCCATAGTTGTCTATCTGTTGGTAGTCTTCTGTTTTTTCTATACCGGTTTTATAGTCTATTAGTGTGACTTCATTTCCTTCAAAAACCAAACGGTCTGGCCTTGAAGTAAGACCGTCCGCTCCAAATATTTCTATTTCATTTAAAGCCCGTACACCTTTCTTGTAATAGGGCTTTAGAAGGGGGTGCTGCATAAGGTTTAGCGCTTGTTTTTCCAAGGAGGATACAATGGCGTTAGGAAAAGCAACTAAGACTTTAAGCAGCGCATCTTCCATAGAAAAGCGCTCTAGCACATCTAGTAATAAATGCAGTTGCTGCCCTTTTATTTGTGCCTCTTTTAAATGTGCAGGCTGGTTTATTTCCGGGTGTAAAAGCAGTGCAAAACTGCCTTTGTGTTTTTCGCTTTCTTGGAAGGGTATTGGGGTTGGAGCAGACCTATGGTGCGGGGTAACCACTGGCTCAAAAGCACCAAAACAATACTCAAGTTGGTTGTCATTCCAAAGCTGTATGTTGTTTAAATAATCTATTAAAACCCCAGAGTATTGCTTTGTATTTATTTCTCCTTTGGCGTTTATAGCCTTAGCACCAATAATAAAAAGGGCTTTTTCTGCTCTGGTTAAAGCTACGTATAATAAGTTAATAGCGTCTAGCGCTAGTTTTTCATCTTCTTCTTTAATAAGCTGCTCTGTAAGGGGGCTAAATGAGGCTAGTTTTTCATTTTTATTAAGCAATACATGGTCAAATCCACAGTATTCTTTTTCTGGCACCGGCACCCATAATTTTGGCATTTTCTCGTCATAAAGAGGGGTTTCAACAAAGGGATAAATCACAACAGGGAACTCCAGACCCTTTGCCTTGTGAATGGTGAGTATTTGTACTGCATTTAAACCTTCTGGAGCGCTAATACTAAGAGAATCTTTTTTCTCTTCCCAGTAAGCAAGGAATTCATGAACCCCACCTCCTTTTTTTATTTCCACCTCTGCAACTACTTCTAAAAAGAATTGTAAATAGGCGTCTTTTCCATCATTGAGTTTAAAGCAGCTAATGGCATACACACAAAAATCATATAACTTCTCTGGGCTTAAAAGGGAGCTGTCAAAACCGTAGTTTTTTAAAAAGCAGCGTTCTGTATGCAAAAGATGTTCCGCTATAAAAGGGTGTAGGGGCATTTTAGACTGCCTCTCTCCTAAAAATTCTAGCAAAGGGTAGGCCAAATAAGCAGCTTCTTCCCGGTGCGTGTATTGAATAAGACCTATTAGAAATTGTACTTTAGGGTGACTATTTATAAGTAAAGACTCAGAAGAAACAACCGCAATGTCTTGGGCTAATAAATAGGCAGCCAGCAAAGACCCCTCTGTTTTTTTTCTAGTGAGAATACAAAGGTCTCCTAGCTCATAACCTTTAGATTGGGCCATTAAAACGGTCTTTAAAACCTCTTTGCAGTAGGCGTCTTTTTTCTCTTCTTTTGGGACGTCTAAAAAGTGTAGTGACACATACCCACCTTCTTTTTTTTCTGCTTCCTGTTCTGAGCTGTTTTTATAGAGGGCACTAAAATTATCTCTAGATAAAAAGTTAGAAATATATCCAAAAAAATTGTTGTTAAAGCGCACTATTTCTGCTAGGCTTCTATAGTTTTTAGGCAGCTGAATGACCTGCGGGGGCAGTCCAGAAAAAGCACTTTCTGTTCCTTCGCAGAGTGCAATGAATTGCATAGCGCTGCCCCCCCTCCATCTGTAAATAGATTGTTTGGCGTCACCCACTAACAATAGAGAACCCTTGTTTCCAGATACATCTTCAGAAACTAATGAATTCTCAATAAGGGGCTTTAAGTTGTGCCACTGAAGCGCAGAGGTGTCTTGAAATTCGTCAATAAAAAAATGCTGGTATTGTTCCCCAATGCGTTCGTAAATAAAAGGTACAGATTGTTCTTTAAGGGCTCCTTTAATAAGCCTATTGAATTCAGAAATAGGGAGGTAATCTCTTTTTTCACAGAGTTGTTTTACTTGGTATTGAAGCGCGTTAATGAGGTTTAAAGGCAGTAAATTTTTATAGGCATTTTCAAAAAAACTTTTTTGTGAAAGGCCCTCTAAAATAATCTTTAAATATCGGCTTATATCTGGTTTAATACTGTCTATAATTACCTTTGTGGCTTCAGGTCTACTAGCGGCATAAGGATTTTTTTCATCAAATTCTGTAAGCCATTTGCCCGATGTTTCTGGGGTTTGTTTATCTGTGATTTTATCAATAAATTTAGGCAGGTAGGCGCCAGAAAAGTCTTTGTGTTCCAGTCCATTTTTAGAAATCAGGGTTTTTATTTCCTCAGCAGCACTTACAGCTAAGGCAGATGTTTTTTCCCTCTCTTTTTTGAGCTTTTGTTTTAGGGCTTCAAAGTCTGTTAATTTTTTATGACTCAAAGCGGCTAAGGCTTCTATGTCAAGGTCATTAAAAAGGAGCTTGCCAATACTCATAAGGTCAAAGCTTAGGTCCCAACTCTTGTCTTCCGCTATTTTTTCTAAGGCAAAGGCCACCATTATTTCTGTGAGCAGGACGTCTTGTCCTACCCTGTCTAAAAGGCTGTCTACAGCCGCTCTTAAAATAAGGCCTGTGTCTAATTGCACCTCAAAATTTTGAGGGAGCTTTAAGTCTTTAGCAAAGGTTCTAATGATCCTGTGGTTAAATTTATCTATGGTTGAGACCTCAAAAAAAGCGTAATTGTGGAGCAGCTGTTGCAGCACTTGTTTTGCCTTCTTTTGAAGGCTAGCGTGGTCTATAAACAGGGCTTGAGCTACCTCATTAAAAATAGACTCACTTTTTTTAGGTAGTGGTTGCGTAGAGAAGTCAGTGAGGCTACTTAAAATACGCTGTTTCATTTCATTGACTGCCTTATTGGTAAAGGTTAGTGCCAGAATGTGACTAAAGGCAAAACTAGACCCAGGGCCTAAAATAAGCATTAAGTATGCTTTTGTAAGCGTATAAGTCTTACCAGACCCAGCAGATGCGTTGTAAATGAGGTAATTGTTCAGCACCCTTATTTTTTAATGCAAATTACACATTATTAGAGAGTTCTTAGTCATTATTGCTATGGTTTAGCATACTTATTGTAAATTTGATCAGTTTTTACAAATCCTTAAAATAAATAATTATGGCTTTTGATTTACCAAAATTAGATTACGCTTATGACGCTTTGGAGCCTCATATAGACGCCCGTACTATGGAAATTCACCATAGCAAACACCACCAGGGTTATACCAATAATTTAAATGCAGCCCTTACTGGAACCGCTCATGAAAACGCTTCTATTGAAGCTATTTTGGGTGGTTTAGACATGAATAATGGCGCTGTCAGAAACAATGGAGGTGGTTTTTATAACCACAATTTATTCTGGAATTCTATGAGTCCTAAAGGTGGCGGCACCCCTTCTGGAGATTTAGGCGCTGCTATAGAGGCTTCTTTTGGCTCTTTTGATGCTTTTAAAGAAGCCTACTCCAAGGCTGCCGCTACCAGATTTGGATCTGGATGGGCGTGGCTTTGTGTGCACAAAGGAGGAAAATTGGAAATCTGCTCTACTGCCAATCAAGACAACCCACTTATGCCAGGTATTGGTTGTGGTGGTTTTCCTGTTTTAGGATTGGACGTATGGGAGCACGCCTACTACCTTAATTACCAAAATAGAAGACCAGATTATGTAAGTGCTTTTTTCAATGTAATTAATTGGGAAAATGCCACAGCTTTATATCGGGCCAATAAGTAAATCTAATTATTTTGTAGGGTAGTTTACTACTCACTTTATGAAAAAGCCGCTCAGGAAACTGAGCGGCTTTTTTAAATAAGAAAAGGCAGTGTAAGCACTGCCTTTTCTTCCCCAAATCTTACCAAGAACGTAACCTAATAGTGTTTCTGGTTCTTTAAAAGTATGTAGTATATTCTGTTAAAAAAAATTTAATCGGTGACCGACACTTTTTTTCGATGATCGACACTTTTTTTATTATTTACACTCTTTTTTAGCCTAAAACTCGTCTTTATTATAACTTTATTTTTAAAAAAATCGCTTTTCTAGTAAGCCCTTTCGTTTTTACCCTCATAAAAGTTTACAAAAGCCCTGTTTACAACCCTATTACCTCCTGGCGTAGGATAATCTCCTGTAAAGTACCAGTCTCCTAAATTATTAGGGCAAGCTAAATGAAGGTTCTCTATAGACTGATAAACAATGTCTACAGAGGCTCTAATTTCTGGCGCGGTGAGCAATTCCCCAATTTTTTTTGAGACTTCTTTTACAGTGAAAGGGGCGTAGAATTCAGTTACATAGTTTATAACATCGGCATCTTTAGACAGCAATTGCGCCTTACATTTCTTGTAAATAGATTCTACCAAATGCATAGTGTTGCGCTCCTTATGAAGTGCTAGTGCTGCTTTAAAGGCTATAAAGTCTTCTAGTTTGGCCATGTCTATGCCGTAGCAGTCTGGGTACCTAATTTGGGGGGCAGAAGACACTACTACAATTTTCTTGGGTCCTAAGCGATCTAAAATTTTAAGAATACTCTTTTCCAGTGTGGTGCCTCTCACAATAGAGTCATCTATGATCACCAAATTGTCTGTGGTTTTTACTGAGCCGTAGGTTACGTCATATACGTGAGCCACTAAGTCATCTCTCCCACTGTCTTGGCTAATAAAAGTCCTGAGTTTGGCGTCTTTAATGGCTACTTTTTCAATGCGGGGTCTTACCTCTAAGATTTCGTGGAGTTCTTGGCTGGTAATGTCTCTACCAATAGCTAGAATTTGCGCTTCTTTCTCTCTATTCATGTGGTTTTGAGCCTCTCTAACCATTCCAAAAAATGAAGTTTCAGCGGTATTTGGGATATAAGAAAACACGGAGTTTCTAATGTCTCCTTCTATGCTTTCTAATATTTGTGGAAAAAGGTATTTACCTAGCGCTTTTCGCTCTTGGTATATTTCTTTGTCACTCCCTCTTGAAAAGTAAATACGCTCAAAAGAACAGGCTTTTCTTTCTAAGGGTTCTAGAATTTGTTTAAAACTAATCTCTCCATTTTTCTTCACTAAAATAGCTGCTCCTGGATCTAGCTCTATGACCTCTTCAAAGGGCACATTAAAGACCGTTTGAATGGCTGGACGCTCTGAGGCTACCACCACCACCTCGTCATCTGCGTAGTAATAAGCAGGTCTAATGCCGGCTGGGTCTCTGAGAACAAAGGCGTCTCCATGGCCAATTAATCCAGCCATGGCGTAACCACCATCAAAGTTTTTACAGGCTTTTTTTAGAATTTTAGCTACGTTTAAGCGCTCTGCTATAATAGCTGACGCCTCCATTTTGGTATAGCCTTCTTTTTTAATTTCCTTGTATAATTTAGCCACAGCGTCATCTAGGAAATGGCCTATTTTTTCCATGACCGTGACAGTATCTGAGTCTTCTTTAGGGTGCTGGCCTATGGTTACTAAATTTTCAAATAGCTCCTTGGCATTAGTCATATTAAAGTTACCCGCTACAATCAGATTGCGGTGCATCCAGTTGTTTTGTCTTAAAAAAGGGTGCACATTTTCAATAGAATTTTTCCCAAAAGTTCCGTAACGTACATGCCCTAAGAGCAATTCTCCTATATAAGGGACGTGCTGTTTTTGTAAGGCCACATTGTCTTTGTATGTTGGATTTGCAGCAATTTCTGAGCTAATACGCTTGTTAATTTGCGCAAAAATATCTTGAATGGGCTGTTGTTCTGCAGATCGCACCCTACTCATATACCTAGACCCAGCAGGCATGTCTAGTTTAATGCTGGCAAAACCAGCTCCATCCTGCCCCCTATTGTGTTGTTTTTCCATCATGAGGTACATTTTGTTTACCCCGTAAAAGGCAGTCCCGTACTTCTCTTTGTAATATTCCAAAGGCTTTAAAAGCCTGATTAAGGAAATTCCACATTCGTGTTTAATGGCGTCACTCATAATTAGGTGCAGATGTGCCCTTTCGGGCGATTTTATGAAAGGTCTATATCAAATTGCGTGAGGGCAGTAAACTGCTTTAAGCGTGTTTTTAGTTGGTGATTGTCTAAGCTTACTAGTCTTTCTGTTCCAAATTTTTCTACACAGAAAGAGGCTACATTAGAACCGTGAATAACTGCATTTTTGAGGTTTTCAAAAGAAATATTTTCGCTTTTAGCTAGGTAGCCCACAAAGCCTCCAGCAAAAGAGTCTCCTGCTCCTGTTGGGTCAAAAACTTCTTCCAAAGGTAAGGCAGGTGCAAAAAATACATGGCCTTCATGGAACAACAATGCGCCGTGCTCTCCTTTTTTAATGACTATATATTCAGGGCCCATTTTGTGAATTTTAGTAGCAGCTTTTACTAGGGAGTACTCTCCTGTAAGTTGTCTGGCTTCTTCGTCATTAATAGTAATGACGTCTACTTTTTTTATCACTTCTAAAAGGAGATCTAGTGTGTGATCCATCCAAAAGTTCATAGTGTCTAATACAATTAGCTTGGGTTTGGCGGCCATTTGGTCTATCACACTGAGCTGTACTCCAGGGTGTAAATTTCCCAGCATGACAATGTCCGCGTCCATAAAGTTTTTTGGAACCACTGGTTGGAAGTCTGCCAATACATTTAGTTCAGTAGCAAGTGTGTCTCTCACATTTAAGTCGTTGTGGTATTTACCACTCCAAAAAAATGTTTTACCACCGGGCACTATTTCTAGGCCACTGATATCGATATGTCTGTCTTTAAAAAGCTGTAAATATGCCTCTGGAAAATCTTCTCCTACTACAGAAACAATTGCCGTATCTATGTCTGCAACACTTTTTGCGGCTAGTGCTATATAAGTAGCAGCGCCTCCTAGTATTTTATCTGTTTTCCCAAAAGGAGTTTCAATAGCGTCAAAAGCGACGGTTCCTACTACAAGTAATTTTCCCATTCTTAAAAATTTATTGCAAATATAAGGAACCTCTATCTAGTGTTCTGGGTGGGGGTTGGTTTTTTATATCTTTTAATTGCTTTTTATAAAACCGCTGTCTATAAAAAGGTCTTTACTCTTAGATGCGGCAACTGCCAGGGCGTCACATCTTTCATTTTGAGGGTGGTTGTTGTGGCCCTTAATCCATTGAAATTTAACTTGATGTTTGGAGTAAATTTTAAGAAATTCTTTCCAGAGGTCCACATTTTTTTTGTCTTTAAAGTTTGTTTTCTCCCAGCGCTGCAGCCATTTTTTCTCTACCGAGTCTACCACGTATTTAGAATCTGTGAAAACCAATACATTTAGAGGCGCTTTTTTTAGTTTTCTGAGCGCTTCTATTACCGCCAATAATTCCATCCTGTTGTTGGTGGTATGCGTAAAGCCTTGCGCAAACTCTCTTTTATAGGGAGTTCCCACCCATTCCATTACAATTCCATAGCCGCCCGGCCCTGGGTTTCCACTTGCTGCGCCGTCTGTATACACGTGAACATCCGCTTTAGTCATAAAGTATTTGTGCTATAATTTTTGGAAAATGAAGGGCTTCTAAGGCCTGTACTTTTGCCGCTATATCTTCTGGGCTGTCTTTGGGTGTAATATTAGTTTTAGCTTGAAAGATAAGAGCTCCTTGGTCATAGTTTTCATTTACGTAGTGAATACTAATGCCAGACACTATCTCTCCAGCAGCCTTGACAGCGCGGTGCACGTGCATGCCGTACATTCCCTTTCCGCCATAGCTGGGAAGAAGAGAAGGGTGAATATTTATTATTTTATTAAAATACGCTTTAATGAGGCCTTGTGGTATTTTTAAGAGAAAGCCTGCTAGAACAATAAGATCTATAGAGAAGCCTTTTAGCATTTTTTCTAAGGTATTTTCTTCCAGAAAACCCTCTTTTGAGAGATAGACCAAAGGAATTCCAAGATTTTTGCATTTTTCAATCACTTTTGCGCTTGGGTTATTTGTAACCACTAAGGAAATTTTTATACCCTCTTGTTTTTGAAAGAATTTTGCTATATTTACTACATTAGAGCCGCCTCCCGAGGCAAATAACGCTATGTTTTTCATGAGAATCTTTTTTTAAGCATTTTATTTAGAGTCCAAATAGGGCTAATTCACTAGGAATTGTTAAAAATACGATACATTTTAGACACAAATGGCGTTATTAATCCAAAGTTTTTTATTTTTGCAAACATATAAAATTTAAAAACCAGATTATTATGTCAGACATTGCATCAAGAGTAAAGGCCATTATCGTAGATAAATTAGGCGTTGACGAAAACGAAGTTGTTACTGAAGCAAGTTTTACCAACGACCTTGGGGCCGATTCATTGGACACTGTTGAGTTAATTATGGAATTCGAGAAAGAATTTGACATCCAAATTCCAGATGACCAAGCAGAGAACATTGCTACTGTGGGCCAAGCCATCACTTATATTGAGGGAGCTAAGTAATTTCACGATATATTAAAACATTGTAAATTATCCGTGTGGTGTATAACTGCATGGATAATTTTTTTTAAATTACATTTGTATTCAGTATAAAATTAAAATAGATTACATGCAACTAAAGCGCGTAGTGGTTACTGGAATGGGAGCTTTAACTCCTATTGGTAACAATATAGCCTCTTATTGGGAAGCATTAAAGGCAGGTAAAAGTGGCGCAGGTCCTATTACACACTTTGACAACACCCATTTTAAAACAAAATTTGCCTGTGAGCTTAAGGGCTATAATCCAGAAGATTTTTTTGATAGAAAAGAGGCTAGAAAACTAGATAAATTTGCCCAGTATGCCATGGTGGCTGCAGATGAGGCCATTGCGGACGCAGGCTTGCATGAGGCTGCGTTAGATAAATTTAGAGTAGGTGTAATTTGGGGCGCTGGTATAGGGGGCTTAGAGACTTTTCAAAACGAGGTATTGAACTATGCAGCAGGAGACGGATCTCCCCGTTTTAATCCGTTTTTTATTCCAAAGATGATTGCAGATATTGCTCCTGGCAATATCTCTATTAAACATGGGTTTATGGGTCCTAACTACGCCACGGTTTCTGCCTGTGCTTCTTCTTCTAACGCTCTTATAGACGCTTTAAATTACATTAGACTTGGCCACTGTGACGTCATTGTCTCTGGAGGAAGTGAGGCTGCTGTAACTATTGCTGGTATGGGTGGTTTTAACGCCATGCACGCATTATCTACTAGAAATGAAAGTCCAGAATCAGCTTCTAGACCATTTGATGTTACCAGAGATGGTTTTGTTTTAGGAGAAGGAGCGGGAGCTCTTATTTTAGAAGAATACGAACATGCGCTAGCAAGAGGCGCACATATTTATTGTGAGGTAGCAGGTGGTGGTATGACCTCTGACGCTTACCATATGACTGCGCCACATCCAGAGGGAATTGGAGTGGTAAGGGTCATGCAAAACTGTTTAAAAGATGCAGGAATGACTCCAGACCAGGTAGATGCTATTAATACTCATGGAACTTCTACGCCACTTGGAGATGTAGCAGAATTGAAGGCTATTTCTAAGGTTTTTGGAAGTCATGCCCCACTTATTAATATTAACTCTACCAAATCTATGACGGGCCACTTATTGGGTGCTGCGGGTGCTATAGAGGCTATTGCGTCTATTTTAGCTATGAAATACAGTTTGGTTCCTCCCACTATTAACCACACAGAGGCAGATCCAAATATAGACCCTACCCTCAACTTAACTTTAAATAAGGCACAACCTAGAGAAGTAAGGGTGGCTATGAGCAATACTTTTGGTTTTGGAGGCCATAATGCTTGTGTGTTGTTTAAAAAATTTGAAGCTTAATAATGAAATTGCGCACACCTATTTTTAATTCCCATTCTAAAGAGGACGGGAATTTTTTTATGGGAATAAGGCAAATTATAGGTTTTAGGCCCAAAGACCTTTCCATTTACAAGAAGGCATTTATTCACAGGTCACTTCACCTAAAAGATCCTTTTGGGAACCCTTTAAACTACGAGCGTCTTGAGTTTTTAGGAGACGCTATGTTGGGCGCTATTATTTCTAAGTATATTTTTAATGAAGTACCCACTGCAGATGAGGGATACCTCACTAAAATGAGGTCTAAAATTGTGAGTAGAGAACACCTAAACGAATTGGGAAAGGAACTACAACTCCTTTCTTTTGTAGACTCTAAGGTTCACAAAGATCATTTTGGAGAGAATATTCACGGAAATGTTTTTGAAGCCTTGGTAGGGGCTATTTACTTAGACAAAGGCTATAAGTACTGTGAGCGTTTTATTCGCCTAAAAATTATTGAGCCCCATGTAGATATTGCCAAGCTAGAAGGCAAGGTTATTTCCTATAAAAGTCTATTGATAGAGTGGTGTCAAAAAGAAAAAAAAGCTTTTAATTTTCAGGTGTATGAAGATTCTGGCAATGACCCCATTAAGCATTTTTCTGTAAAGCTATTTATAGATAAACAAGTAGTGGCAAAAGGTAGGGCTACCTCTAAAAAGAAAGCAGAAGAGAACGCATCTAAACGCGCATTTTTTGTTTTGCAGGAAAAGATGAAGGAAGGAGCCGCTGGAATTTAAAAAGTTTTACCTCAGAGGCCCTAATTCAATCGTTTTCGTAATTTTTTATACACTTTAAGCACTGGGCCCTGCCTGTAGCAAGCGTTTAATACATATATTTGTTTAAATACAGATGTATATATGCCGGCATTACATAAAATTTCTATTAATTTTTATGACGCTGAGTATTCACTAATAGCCATTCATACTTCTCTTGAAGCCTACCGTTTGGTCTACTGGTTAAACATACATCTAAAAACAAAATTTAAAAGGCAAAAAAATAATCTTAATTTAAACACAGCTGCTCAATTTTCTGTGTTTGATTGGCAAGACGCCCGGACAGACTCTTATTGGGCACTATTATCTAATAAGCAGCTTAGTTCAGCTGCGCTAGAATCACAAGATCTTTTCAGCGAAACACCTTTAGAAAAAAAGCAGTATTTAATTCCTGAGCACAAAGGAGTTGATTTTTTTTTAAAGATTGAAGATGAAGGATATTTAAATATAGCTCAGTTGGTGGCTCAATTAAAACAAATGGCTGTTATTGTAACCGCTTTTGAAATAGATTACAACCAAATAAAATCTAAAAATAACTTAATTTTTTAATATGCCAAGTGCTAAAAAAACAAAAATAGTAGCCACCCTAGGTCCCGCTACAAGTTCAAAATCTATCTTGAGAGATATGATGTTAGCTGGGGTTAATGTGTTTAGGATTAATTTTTCTCATGCAGATTACGCAGATGTTAGTGAGAGGATTAAAATGATTAGAGAACTCAATGAAGAGTTAGGATTGTACACTTCTATACTGGCAGATCTACAAGGCCCAAAATTAAGAGTTGGTGTGATGGAAGACGATGTAACGGTTGTGCCTGGTGACGCATTCACATTTGCTACTGGAACTGTATTTGTAGGGAATGCTTCTAGGGCTTATATGACTTATAAAAGCTTTCCTAAGGATGTAAAAGTTGGAGAACGCGTGCTTTTAGATGACGGTAAGCTTATGTTTGAAGTGGTGAGCACCAATGGCACAGATGAAGTACTTACGAAGGTCATTCAGGGAGGTCCTTTAAAATCTAAAAAAGGAGTAAACCTACCAAATACGAAGGTGTCTTTACCTGCTTTAACAGAGAAGGATATTAAGGATGCTATTTTTGCTATTGGGGAGAAAGTAGATTGGATGGCGCTCTCTTTTGTGCGTTTTAGTCAAGACATTATAGACCTACAAGAATTAATTGCCAAGCATTCAGACGTTAAAATCCCTATTATTTCTAAAATTGAAAAGCCAGAGGCTATAGAAAATATTGATGAAATTATACATCACACAGACGCATTAATGGTTGCTCGTGGAGATTTGGGAGTAGAAATTCCAGCAGAAGAAGTTCCTTTAATTCAAAAGCAGTTGGTATTAAAAGCCAAGCATGCCCGCAAACCTATTATTATTGCTACCCAAATGATGGAGACTATGATAGACAGCCTCACTCCTACAAGAGCAGAAGTGAATGACGTGGCTAACTCTGTAATGGATGGCGCAGACGCTGTCATGCTTTCTGGAGAGACTTCTGTGGGTAAATACCCTGTTCAAGTAATTGAGAAGATGAGTAGTATATTAAGAGCTGTAGAGCATTCAGACCTTATCCAGGTTCCATTGGCCCCCCCAAAAGAGCGCACCAGACGGTACATGACTAAGTCTGTTTGTTACCACGCAGCCATTATGGCCAATGAGATAAATGCCACTGCCATTTCTACTTTGACCAATAGCGGTTATACTGCTTACCAAATCTCT
>Ga0222661_1000219_pt1 | contig 26531 bp, 24 predicted proteins | sample AntAcemetagen551_FD_179851 | JGI IMG/M metagenome (GOLD analysis project Ga0222661, IMG submission 179851) | Saline water microbial communities from Ace Lake, Antarctica - #551 | ecosystem: Environmental > Aquatic > Non-marine Saline and Alkaline > Saline | place: Antarctica: Ace Lake...
TATGAAATGGCAATACAGAAAGGAAACTGTGATGCAATGATAAATTTAGGAAATTATCATCAAAATGTAACAAAAAAATATATAGAAATGGAAAAGTATTATCAGATGGCGATAAACAAAGGAAATAGTGATGCTATGGTAAACTTGGGAGTTTACAATATGGTTGTAACGAAAGACTATCTAAAAATGGCCAAGTACTATGAAATGGGGATAAAAGAAAAGTCGGCAAACGCAATGTATAATTTTGGATATTACCATCAAACTGTAACAAAAGACTATGTAGAAATGAAAAAGTATTATGAAATGGCGATAAAAAACGGTGATGTGGATGCAATTGTAAAGCTAGGAGACGATCATAAAACAGTATGTATGAAGATATGAACAACACATGTAAAAATGAGTAAACATGTAAAAATGAGTAAACATGTAAAAATGAGTAAACATGTAAAATAAAACATAAATAATAATAAAATGGAAGCAATTGAACGAATCTGTTTATGCGGTATGTTAGTGTCAACTTTTTTATTGTGGTTTATTCAGTACGTAAATAATAGTTTGGCAAAAAGAATGACATTAATGGAAGATAAGATATTAGTGTTAGAAAAAAAGAAGACAAAATATAAGGATAAAGTAAAACATAAGGATAAAAACGATGAACTAACATATGCATAAAAACAAGATAAAAATATAGTTAATAAGTAAAGAAGAAAATATGACAGTTTGCATTCGTGCTCATGCATACGAAACGTATATAACAAATATATTAACAAAACACGATATGTATCCAAAAGTAAGTGAACCAACCCTTTTAAAAAAAGACTCGGAGCAAGAATTAAACCCAAATGAAAAACCGAAAAAAAGAAAAAAAGAAAAGGTAAAAGTATTGACTGCAATAGAAAAGAACAAAGTACAGCAAGAAGTTCCTACGGCAGAAAGTCCAGAGTTAATATATTCAAACAATTATCGGGTCGAGACACTAAAGACATTTATGAAAATGTATAAATTAAAGCAGTGTGGGTCAAAACAAGAACTACAGAATCGTCTATATGGTTATTTAGTATTGTCGCCACGTTTATACAAACTGCAGGCGTATGTTCGTGGCTTAACAATACGAAATGGATTGGCACTTCATGGTCCAGCAGTATTAAAACGTAACAAGTGTAATAATATAACGGATTTTGTAACACTGGATGATATAAGCTTGATACCAATAAAAAGGTTTTTTAGTTTTGCGGACGAGGATGGTTTTGTGTATGGGTATGATATATTGTCGCTGTATTCGCTGATGAAGCGAAATGATACTTGTGGTCAAATAAAGAACCCATATAACCGCAAACCATTAAACGTAACCACAGTAAACCAGTATTATAAATTGTTACATTATCATAAAAAACGAAATGAACTGCCAAATGATATAGGATATATTCCTGAGCAAATATATATACCTCCACCAAATCCCAGAAGAGATGAATTGTTGATAAGACTGAATGAAACGAGACACGAAGAACCAGAACTTCGTATAAATCGAATAGTAGAGCAGTTTAACAGAGACTTGTACCCACTTTTAGATTTAGAGCGAATCATATCAAATCTGGTACCAAGGGAGCAGATGTCTTTATTGGAGGAACTGCAAGATATTTGGATGTTTCGGTCAGAGTTGACAGAAAGAATACACCAAGAACTAAACCCGCTAGGGGGGTCCATGTTTCCTAGCAGACGACAGCTGGAGCATTTAGTGAATCGGAATTCAAGCATATTGTCAATAATGCTGACAACGATAGAAAAAATAATTTGGGGTGCGATGGATACAGAATGGAGTCACTTGAGCGAGTATTTTATAATAGGTGCATTAACTTTAGCGTCAGCAGAGGCACGGGAATTGGTTCCGTGGATGTATGAGGCAGTAAGGTACGATAATAATGAAGTTGACGGGTGGTAAGGTCAAGAATTACTAAATAGAACGGAAATTAAAAAACACAATTATTATTCGGAGCAAAACTCAAACCCATTGACTCCCCAGTTTTTAAACTTGGGTATATTGCGAGGATGAAACCTATTCTTTATCAAGTCTTCTTTAAACAACATACAGTTATCTTTCATTTTATTATAGTCATACTTGAATATATACGGCTTTTTAAACAAATACTGCCAATGTATTTTATCTTGATTTTTTTCTAATAACCGCATAGCACGTTCTGACGAATTTTCAGCTATTGTAGTTTATGTATTTGTATGATTGTATTGTGTATAGCATATTTTAAATTTTTATTATGAATTACACTTTCTGCAAAGTTCATAAATGCAGAACATCGAGGGTTTTTTCGTTCATTCCAAACAATAGACTGTATAATCTTTTTTAAAACACATATTTCTCCTATATTTCCACTCTGAGCCAAGGATTTTATTTGCTGAATAAACTGTGTTATATTTTTGCGTGTTAATGTATTTGTTTCTTTATTTATTTCTTTATTTTTATTTGTATTCATAATTTGCTTGTAAAGTGTTTCATACACTAAATCATTAATCACAACTTGGCTACAAACCATAGTATGACTTGCATATATTTGCATTATGTTAATCATACTTCGCATATCTGACTGAAATTGTCTCTGAATATCTTGTAAAACATCAACACTTAAATTCATGTTTTCACACGTAGATATATTAGTTAAAAATGCCATCATGTTTGTTACAGGTAGTTGGTTAAACCGTATCTTAATAAAATTAGTCTGTAGTTTCTCATCAATTTTACCAATATAGTTGCATATAAGACAAAATCGAACATTATTGTCAATTGATGTCTGAATTAAATATCTTAAAGCCTGCTGAGCTACCTCAGTCATATAATCAACTTCATCCAAAATAACAAACTTGGTTCCTGGAAAAAAAAGTTGTTTTGTATGCACAAACTGATGAATTTGAGTTCGGACTACATCTACACCTCTGTCATCTGATGCATTTAAATGAATAGTTAACGCATGGTGCTTTTGTCCTAAAGTTTGGTGATATTTTTTAACTAGGTTTATAATAGCAGTTGTCTTGCCAGTTCCTGGTGGACCGTAAAAGATAACATTGGGAAAATCTTTTGTTTTAATTATATTTGACAATATGCGTTTATTTACATCACTCAATATTACTTCATCCAAATTAGTCGGCTTGTATTTTTCTACCCACGGACTTTTATTATTAACTTGATTTATTTCCATAATTAATAAAAAATAAAGAATAACTAATTAACATTATTGTTTATTTCTATATTGTTTTAAATTTAAATATACTTAATACATGTTCATACGGTACATTAATTGTGCGACCATTGGACTTCTAGCACCCATGGTCGCCATCATCATAACAATAAACGGCAAAAGCACTAAAAACCACGAAATCGAAGAATACCCCTTCTTGCACAAAAAGCATAAAGCATATGTCCACAAAAGAATAAAAATAAACTTCATGGCCACCGAAATAATAGGAGCGTTGTTAAATAACGCAATTATGCCACCAAGTACCGAAACAACAAAATAAATTCTAGCTGGAGTGCACATTTTGTAAAACTTGTCCATACTCATTTTATATTATTAATATCCCTCAACATTTTATCTTTTTTGCTGTTGTTTTTTTTATTTAACATTTGTCTTATAATTTTTGAAGATTTATCAAAGATTTACCATTTTCATATTTGTAATTTTTGTTTCATCACATTTATTTTTAAAAAACCAAGTTAAATGACGACACATTTCCATCCAATCAATGGTTTCGTATTTATTATATGTAGCACCATCGGAAGTTTCGTCAAATATATACATATTTGTATCAAGGTTAAACCGAATGTGATGATAAATACCCAAACCAATACCTCCCCTATATAAGATACAAATGTTTAAGTTTATATCTCGGTTAAATAAACCAGCTTTATTAAATACAAAAACTTTAGTAAAATAATAATTATTAAAAACATGTTTGTCACATATTTCAAACAAATTATGTTCTATTTTTCCAGTATTTTTTACATAATGGTCAATGTCTTTCTGTATACTTAAATCTACTTGAAAATATACTTTAGTTAAACCTTCCATTATTAAACATATAAAAAATGTCTTTATATGTTTTTATGTTTATGTTTTTTATTATGTTTTTATGTTTTTATGTTTTTATGTTTTTAAAATCTAAAACAAGTCATATTCATTATCTGCTTCACCCATTTCACCTAATCCTGTATCAAATGCTTCAATAGTATTCTCCATAATAGCAGAGTGCTTCAATATGGTTGCACATGCATCCTCACTATTCAGTTCTGCTTCTATATCTGCATACTTCTTTGCTATGTTTTGCGACTTGTTAGCAACTGGAGGTAAAGACAGAATCACGTCCATGTCAAGCATTATCTGACACACATTAGTACCAAAGAACCCCTCTTGTCCACACATAATATTGGCCGATATCCCACGCATTACGTCTAGTTCTCCATGTCTTGCCGCTCGTAAAAACATTTCAGGCGTCATCTCAAACGACGCCTTAGCAATCGGCCCAATATCATCCTTGCTGGTACCATGAATACTAAATGGCAATATTCTGTGTGTATATGTCATTCGGTCGCAAAATAAAGAAGTATGATGATAGTTTAGATACCCACTTCCCGTAAACTCAAATACACCAGTTAGTTCAATGTAAATTGTCTGTCTAGCTGCTTCTATACCTAATACGTTATATGTTTCGACAATATCATTGGTAAACGTCCGGTTGGCATCAACTAACTGGTCCATGCCAAGAATGGTCATTAAGCTTGATCCTGTTGTCTGAACTGTAAAAATGTCCTTCTTTTTAAATGTGCCTCCCTCGTTCTCATAATTATCAATTTTTTTTTCCACACTTGCCTCACTAATTTCAGCCACACCACGAAGTATTACCTTGCTTAGCAACTGTTTTTGAAACATAGTTACCACATTAATCGCATCATTAATGTCTAACTCGTGAACTGTTGCTTTACTAATTGATGGTTTATTACTTTTAATAAACATATCGTTATTTAAACGAATGCGAAACACAAGTTCATCCGAATTATAGTCAGCAAAAATAAATGATGCTTGATCTTCATACACTCGTGTTAAAGCAAAATGTACATCGTCCATTGTTATATTTTTTTGATACATAATTTCACGGTTCATTACTAACCTGACAATCCACTTGCTCTTATCTTCATCTAATAATGAGTCATCATTTGAGGATAAAAATTTTTCAAACTCGTTGAAATTTTTAATTAAGTCAGAGTCATTTTTATACTGAGGATTTATTAAGTCAGGATCGTAGGAAATTGATGATGACTGCACAACATCTGACATTTTTGTTAAAACAATATAATTTGATAAGTCTTTTGCTTTATCAGAGATCATTTCATACTCGGATTTCAGAAAAATTGTCATTGCTGGATTTTTCATATTTGAATCTGTTGATGTTGCCATTATTTCTTCAACTCTTGGAACACCACGTGTGACATTTCCTTTTGATGAAACACCCGCAAAATGAAACGTATTCAAAGTTAACTGTGTTGTAGGCTCACCAATACTTTGTGCCGCCAACATACCTACCATTTCACCAGGTGAAACAATTGACTTTTTATATTGATACACAATTGTATCAAGCAACACTGTAAGTGCATTACGATTAAACCGCTGGTTAAACAACAATTCCTTTGGTGACAGAAAGAAATAGTACAAGACCTTAAACATACTTGTGGGCGGAGCTAATATAATGTTTTCCAGCTTAGCAAATGTATCTTCCAAAAGTTCAAATGTTTCCAACATTGTTATGTCCACTAACGAATATGCATTTAGTTTGAACTGTCCCTTAATATTGTTTATTATGTGTGTAAAAGCAACTGAACAACTAATTATGCTACTAATGTTGTAGTTGAAAACATAGCGGACTATCTCGTCTCTTTTTTGAATCATAAAGTCTGTATAAAACTTGCATTTTTCGTTTGTTGCATTTATCTGCGACTTGTAACGTGTTAAGGTATTTGGTGTTTTATCCCCGCTTTTTTGATTTGAGTTTTCAAAAATAGCAAATAATCCCATATCCTTTTTATCTGATTGAATGCTAACAGGAATGTTAAAATGAACAAATATTTCCTCAATTGACATGCTTGTTAACTTTACATCTTGATTTTCCACCCGTATTGTGTCAATTGAGTCTTCCCCATAAGTAAACTGAACAATCTGTTGTTTATTGTTTCGCACCGTCATGTCATATCTTACCATTAAGTCTTCCAAACCCTTTATAATTCTACGCTGAATATAACCAGTTGTTGATGTTTTAACTGCTGTATCAATCAAACCAATTCTTCCTGCCATAGCATGAAAGAACATTTCCTGCGGATTCAGCCCGTCAATATACGAACTTTGAATAAATCCACGTGCTAATAATGTATCATCATATTTAGCAAAATGAGGCAATGTGCGACCGTCAAATCCATTTGTAATACGTCTACCATTAATATCCTGTGCACCCACAAAACAAACCATTTGCTGAATATTTAACGGACTTCCCTTTGACCCAGAGTCTGACATTCTAAGAAAACGATTTGTTTCTGAAAAACTTTTAATACCAATTGACCCACCATCTTTGCTAATTTGATTTACTAAATTTACAATTTTCCCTTCGTACTCATCTACACTCATTGTAGCCAAGCCATCTACTAACCCTAGTCGAACATTCTTGATAAAATCTTGAATCTGTATCTTTATCTCTGTAACTTTGTCAATTATTTTTTTTTTAACAATTGTGGGTAAAATTAAGTCACTCACACCTACACTAAATCCTGTAATTTTAATATATTCTGTAATAATATTTTGAAAATCATCAATAAAATCCGAAACATTCATATTTCCAAAGTCATTACAAATACGATGCAATATTCCCTTGGTACACGAACCCATAATAGTGCTGTCCAACTGTCCACGAATATACTTTCCATCCCTAATATCCACTGTATTATTGTAATTAGATGATTCTGGAGAAGTGTGACTAATTTCAGAATTAGAATCATAGTTGAACTTTTTATTTTTAACTGTTAAACTAAGTGGTGGCATTATTTGAGAAAGAATATCAAAACTTGAAACCATAGGGGTTGTTAAATTTAAAATATTTAATGGATTTAACTTATTATACATCATAAGTAAGTTCATAGCTGTTTGTTTATTAAACGATACTCCACGTCTTGTTAAAAGTGCCCCACCTACCATATTATCCTGAAAAATTCCAATTATCGGCTTATTTGACCCAGGACTAATCATTTGATATTGCACTGCGGCTAAGTGTTGTATTTCTACCATTGCACCATCACTTTGAGGCATGTGCATATTCATTTCATCTCCATCGAAATCTGCATTATACGGCTTTGTATCCGCTACATTCATGCGAAATGTTTCACCATAGGGCATCACTAACGCAGCGTGACCCATTATACTCATTTTGTGTAATGATGGCTGTCGGTTAAATATCACAAAGTCCCCATTTATCATGTGTCTGTGAACTATATCACCAGTTCGCACAACCAGGTTAATGCGGTCTTCAACCGACAAACTCTCCAATCGGATTTGAGTTCCATTTTCTAACATTAAAAATGTTGCTCCAGGATAAATTGGACCATTTTGCACTAATTTTATTAAAAATGTTATATTTCGCTCATTTACATCTATTGGTTTGGTCAGCTTTATTGCTATACTTAATGGAACACCAACTTGACCAACTGATATATTTGAATCTGCCGTAATTACTGACCGAGCACTATAATCAACACGCTTTGCCATCAAGTTTCCACGCATACGTCCTGTCTTTCCCTTAAGCCTTGCCATTATTGCTTTCAGTGGTCGACCAGTTCGCTGAGTTAGTGGTGGAACCTTTGGACTGTTATTGTTAACAAAGCAATGTATATAATGCTGAAGATTATTCCAATATGTTTGAATTGTAGTATTACGCTTTTTATCATTGTCTTGATTCTTGTTTTGTATCTTTTCCTTTAAAGAGTTATTTGCCCGCACAATCTGAGCAAGAATATGTGTTAAATCGTCTTCACTACGCTGCTGAGCATTCATCTTAACAGATGGCCTTACTGCTGGCGGAGGAACCAAAAACACTTCACAAATCATGTCCTGAGGTCTCGCCCACTTAGGATGACCACCCATAAAGACAATATCATCGTCTGGTATTCGCTTAAACTTTTGTAAAACTAGTTCTGGTGTTAATTGTATCTCACGAGCCTCCATTCCGTTTTTACTCGCCTCCCACTTAGCAATCAGTGTTGCTAGTCCATCTTTTACTATTTTGTGTGGTTGCAAACACCCACATCCACCACAATCATCCTCGTCTGTATCCATTCCACATCTACGAACCGTCTTACACAATTCACGAACTGCTTTAGAACGCTCTAATGGTGGATATTTCAGCAAGTACTTGTAATCATTTTTATTAATTAGCACTTTACTACAAACAAAACATGTACACTTTATGTAATTAACTATTTGAGGCAAAAACTGAGTGTAATATACAGGCTTAGCTAAAACTATATGACCATTGTAACCAGGAGACTCCATATAATCTAAACCATCTGTAGGACAAATTTTACCACGATCTAATACTCCCATTCGTGAATCCAAAAGCCCACCAGTTACTAATAAACCATTAGTTATGGTATCTTTTTTGGTAATTTCAGCAACTGAATTGTTTAATTTTTCTCTTGTTGACAACAAACTAAACTGTATTCCAATAATTTTAGCAGGAGGAACTAAACCATTTTTGTTATTCTTATTAAACATAGGTATCCTTACTATGTTATTATACTTTTACCTTTATATTATTTTCTTTGTTATTTCATTTTTATGTTATTTATTTTTTGTTTTTAAGTAAAAAATAAAGTAAATATTTAACATAAAATAACAATGACTAACAATATTAAACATAACTATATCAAATCATATCTAGTGTGGACAACTGGCGAATCTTATTCAAAAAGTAGCAGATATCCTTTAAAACCAATACTTAAAACACCAAATCAAACTCAAAATCAAACTCAAACTCAAAATCAAACTCAAAATCAAAATAATAGTTCAATACAAGTGCCAACAAGACCACATCATGATGAAAATCCTGCCGTACAAAAACGTGACGACTTAAATTTTCGGGTTGCAGACCGTGAAATGTACGCTCAATGCGGAATGAACCCTTTTTTTTCTAACAATAAAAATACTTATGCTGACCAAGTTAATGTACAAAGTACCATGTTACAGCCTATCGACACAATGCAAACTGATAAAACACATTAAATTAGTTTTTTAAATAAATCAAGTCATCTATATTGTAATTGTAATCACAAATACTACTTTTTTTAGTATACTCTTTTGTCTCTTTATTTATTTGCAAAAGAGTTAAACAGTGGTTAGTTGTAAGCAAGTGTTTTAATGGTTTATTTACACACTTCACATTTAATACATTTACTATTCCATACACATATCCCCCATTTGGTATTATTGTACCTAATGTTACATCTTTTATATACTTTGATTCTAATTTATTTACAGACTTATCATTTAATTTATCTTTATTTATTGTTAATATTTGTGTATCCTCGTTTAATCCATTGTCACAATATTTATAAATATTATCAGGAGTTTTTATTGTTTGACATATGGATTTGGGTTCCATCATTGAAATTTGAATATTTAATATTTGTGTTAGTTTATCTCCAAACAGTTCATCCCAGTCTGAAAATACATGTTCACCCACATAAATCTTTTTATTTGTTGTGTTAAAGCAATATATTACAGACTCGTTATAATTTGGTAACAAAATCGCAGATGGATGGTCTTTAGCCCAAATCCACTTAAAGTGTTGTTTAATACCCCACATTTTACTCATTTGTTGTTGCATCGGGTGAAATCCACTCACAATAATACCATCCATTTTATTATTTATATTTTTTTTGTTTTGAGGTATCCAATACATGTCATTTGTTCCCTTTGCTAGTTGCATAGTTGCAGTTACTGTTTCTCCACGAATTAACACATCTCCTGTTTTAATTTCTGTTATCGCTTTAAATAAACCATTATACATTTGTATTTGGGTATTTTTGTCAAAGCATGATGGTATCTTTGGAATGCCTGCTGAGTGAATATGTAGTACTTCTGTCATAAATAACGCAATAATTGATAAAGGAACCGATATTGACGCAAATACAGCTGTACTAACTGCTGCAGCTGGCCAAGTAAAAGGAACTATCCATAATCCAACTATTACCACAGCTAAAGCCATTAGCATTTTAATAATCATTTCCAAAATCGCTCCCATTAAACTCTGTAGTGTATAGTATGAGCCTAGCATAGTATAAAGTGCTGTTGTCATAACAGCTTGGGTTTTTGCTAAAGAATCTGTAAAAGCCATTGCCATTGTTTGAATAGGAATTATCACACTTAATATACGATTCATCACATTTTGTGCAATGTTAGCAATGTTTTCTCGCAAAGTACCCATAACACCACGGCTTTGATTGGATGACTCGTTTAATGATGTAAAAACAGTTGTTAGTTGACTTAGTAAAGCATTAAACGGTGACATCATAGTACCCATCATATTTCCTAAAATTGACTGAGTACAAAACTCAAAATTTTCACTCGTAAACTCCATAGCTGTCTGGGAATCATCGTCTGGTTTGTTTATCCATCCAGCAAACGGTATTACCTTTGGATTACATCGCTGATTAATCCAATCGTCTTTTATTATTTCCTTGGTTTGCATCATTGCATAATATGACCAAATTAAAAAAATACAAAATGTAATAAATAAAAACCCAATAACTGAGCCAGAATATGAGTCAAAATATCCTACACCTTTATATAATTTATTTATTTTTTCATGGTTGGATGTATCCATAACTAACATATTACCTTATTTTAATTTTGTTTTTACATCATTTTTCAAAAAATGATTTACATAAAAATGATTTACAAAATCATACTAATATTAAACCAACTTGTTATCAGTTTGCGTTTAAAAATGTCAATTGATTTAGAAAACAATATAATGCACACTGAAAATGATGTTATATCACCTAGTGATGAAGCAAGACTAAATAATATAAGATCTAATTTAACATTAGATATAAATAACTTAAAAAATAAAGAGTCAACTAATAAAACCGTCAAACTTTGTTTAACCATACTATTGGTACTAATGATTATTACTATTATAGGCTGCATTATTGCTATTGTTATTTTTGATATTCTAGCACTCAAAGAATACTCGCCAGATAAGGTTGACGAAATGTGCTCTGGATCTGGTATTTGGTACTATGTGCTTGTTTCATTAATTATCATCTTTATTCAAATAGTTATTTCAAATGAAAATAATAAAAACTCTAATAGTAACTTATTAATTGGTATTGGAATGGCTATATGGGGCTCAATTGAACTTTGGGGATCTAATTGTCAAAGCAAATTATACGGAACTAGTATTTACCAAATGGCAACAATTCACCTAATGTCAAATTATGCAGGTTTAGCCGTACTAATTATATTTGGTTTGATTCGTTTATGTGCAAAATAAAACAATCAAACAATGTTTTTTTCCATTTCTTTTTGTATTTTCATTGGAGGACGACGATTGTTAAATGTGTGATACTCCATTGCATCACAAGATGTTTTTCTAACCTGTTCTTCTAACGTATCGTCCATGTCGTCAAATACAAATTGACTAAACATTTTAATAATATTTCGTTGGTCGGCTCTTTGGTTTTCTGTTAAGTTTTCATTTAGTATTACAGTACCATCTTCTAAAAAAAACATACTTTCAAACGTGTCTCTTAGGTTATCTTTGGCTTTATAATATAATTTATATATTACAGGTTTTCGTCCCTTTGTTTCCCATCCTTTTGAATTCAATACATTGATATGTTTAGTATCCAAATTTGAAATATATAAATTATGATTTTCTGGCTTTAACTTGGAAAAATACTTTAACTGGAATAAAGCTTCAATTGATTGGTGATTTAATTTAAAACAATGCATCCACTGCTCTTTAGTAATATGACTCAAGTCTTCACTTCCAGACATGTGCAAGTGAATATGATTATTATTAATTGTGTTGTTATTGTTGTTTGTTGTATTATTAGTTACTTGATTTTTTGATTGTAATTGATCAATTAACATTTTTTGCTCTTTTAATTCTTGACTTAATTGTTCAACTGTTAAAATAGCATCGATTTTTATAATACATTTTTTCTTCTTATTCATGTGTAAGTTTAAATTTTGAAGAGTTTGAAACTCACAATTACAACGAGTACATTTATTTTTTTTTTGCAAAGTTACATTTATTTCATTATTATCAACATATTCACACCCTTTTTTACGATTTATGTGAGTTTTTAAATTTGCCTTTGTTGCACAAATTTTATGACATGTTGGACAAGTCCTATCGGAAATACCCATTGTTTATAAATATATTATATATTCAATACATTTTATTTTACGGTTAATTAAATCATAAAATGTTAATTGATAATGAGTCAAATCAATTAACTAAATAAATATAGGTTATGAATATTAATAATTATAGTTATAATGTAGTCACAATTGTTAATATTATTTATTATATGGCAACTGTATATTTTAGTTAATTGGTAAAATCCTAATTTTTCAAATTTAGTTAGAATCCATAAAAAGGAAATTTTCAAAACGGTTTGAAAAAATATCCAGTTCATAATTAAGGACCAAATACCATATTCAAGGTTTTTGTTTTTTAAAAATAGTTAATTGATAATGGGTCAAATCAATTAACTAAATAAATATGGGTTATGAATATTAATATTATAGTTATAATGTAGTCACAATCGTTAATATTATTTATTATATGGCAACTGTATATTTTAGTTAATTGGTAAAATCCTAATTTTTCAAATTTAGTTAGAATCCATAAAAAGGAAATTTTCAAAACGGTTTGAAAAAATATCCAGTTCATAATTAAGGACCAAATACCATATTCAAGGTTTTTGTTTTTTAAAAATAGTTAATTGATAATGGGTCAAATCAATTAACTAAATAAATATGGGTTATGAATATTAATAATTATAGTTATAATGTAGTCACAATTGTTAATATTATTTATTATAAAGCAACTGTATATTTTAGTTAATTGGTAAAATCCTAATTTTTCAAATTTAGTTAGAATCCATAAAAAGGAAATTTTCAAAACGGTTTAAAAAAATATCCAATTCATAATTAAGGACCAAATACCATATTCAAGGTTTTTGTTTTTTAAAAATAGTTAATTGATAATGGGTCAAATCAATTAACTAAATAATATGGGTTATGAATATTAATAATTATAGTTATGATGTAGTCACAATTGTTAATATTATTTATTATATAGCAACTGTATATTTTAGTTAATTGGTAAAATCCTAATTTTTCAAATTTAGTTAGAATCCATAAAAAGGAAATTTTTAAAACGGTTTGAAAAAATATTAATAGTTTCAATTTTGCTTAATTATCCAACAGCAAATCATACATTTCAGTTTTTTCTTCAAGTTGTTTTGTTAGTTGTTTGTTATTTCTTTCAAGTTCAATGACTTTTTTTGCCATTAGTTGTTTTGCATTTTTACATTCATCCATGGCTAAGGTTATGCTTGTAAATTTGGTTTCCATGGATTCAATATACACTGATTTTTCTTGGTCGTAATTATCACATAAAGCCGTGATGTTTGTTTCACGCTCATCCATAAATGCTTGACGAGTATTCAAGTCTTCTTCCAAACGTAACGTCTTTATAATGTCTGCATTCAACTGGTATGGCTTTTCATCTTGAAAAATTTCAATCAATGGAATGATTGTTGTAGACATAATAACGTTAAAACTTCTTTCCCCGCTTCTTCTTCCGTTTCCGGAATATGGAGCAGGTCGTGTTTGTGGATAGTGTGCAATATCATCTTTAAACAATTTAGATCTATTTTTTATATATCCAATATCCTTATAATAAATACACAGACTATAATCAATTAATGTTATTAAACTTTGACTTGGTGCATGGTTTAAATTAAATACAGAATACTTTGCTCCATTTTTATATAACATAATTTTTCCACTTTGTAAAATAATAAATATAAATGAATCACTTAAATCACCTGCTTGTTGTCTAAAATAAACAACTTGAGTTTGTGGTTCAACCCATAACTTTATCAACTTACATGCACTAATATAGGTTGCATAGTCTGCGTCACAAATAGCAGGTACACCTAAATTAGTATTGCTCATAAACTCGTTGCATTTTAGCCCCACAATATTTGCAACAGAGTCTGTCACTATAGCATCTAACGCAGTTTTCATTTCTTTCTGTATTTTATCTGCAACCAACTTTTTTAAATCGGCATCAAACCTAGCAATTTCATGATTTAGCGTATTCATATCTTTTATCCGTAATGCAACTTTAACCAAATGTTATTTTTCATTTTTACAAAATTATTGTAAAAATAAATTAAAAATAAATTAAAATTTAATACTCGCTATAAGGCACATTATTGCCACCACGATCAACCAAGTAGTCGTACTGGTTAGTTGTCATGCAAGCACATCCAGAACTGTTGGAATACGTATTCGGGCAACACTCGGGCTTAAACTCGGTGCTAGCAAACATGTCCATCTCTCCCTTGACCAAAGGAATTGGTTGCTGAGCACGGTCCATGATTTTCTTAACACCTGCATCCGCAGTTTCGGCAGACGAATAAGTAAGAGTGGGCGAAGCCCATGTATCTACATTGCGAATGGTACCAGACGACCCACTTTTAGCATACTGAGGACCTTCCGCAAAGTTGTTGGCAGCAAACCCTTCTTTTCCAACCTTGGTTTTTTGTTTAATCGAGGTTATGCCTTCACGCACCATGGCAAATCCTTCCATAGGGGTTACAGTGGCACACGAGCATAAAAGATGGCCAAACATAATAAATGCTAAAACAGAAATTAATATGGCGATTTCCAGCCTGCATTTATACGGACCAATTGAAATATTCATGATATTACTTATTTACTATAAGTAATATTTTATTTAGAAAAGCAAGGTAAAAAACAAAATTAATAATAACGATTACGACTAATATCACAATCACATGTACAGCATTTCTTACCTCTACTTATATGGTCTGGACATGCATCAGCCAGTTTTTGTTCAAGTATATAATACTGCTCTCTTTGAGAATGAAGGTTGGTTTTATACATGTCTAATTGTTTTTTAGTTTCTACTACATTGTTTTCCATATCAGCAATAAGTAATGCAAGTGTACTTTGGCGATCACTAATTTCAGCTTTAATAGTTGGAAAGTTTACAACTTTTGCTGCATAAGCATCTACTTTAGCTTTTTCTTCTGCCGCTTTTTCTTCTTTTGCCAAACGTGCCTTTTCTTCTTTTTTTTTTGTTTGAATGTTTTGCTGTCGCACTAAACACTTTTGTTTAATCTGGTTTAATGTGTTTAATTCGTCAATTGTTGCACTGATAAATTCTGACATAATTGTATTTATCTTTACTATAATTATATTATATACAATTTTTTAATCATTTTTATTTTCATTTTTATTTTTACATATTCCTTTTTTTTTGTTAAAACCGTTACAAAAGTGTAAAACTTGTATTAAATCCCCACCCTCGCATCTTGACCAAATTATCGGGATGAAATCTGTCTTCCAATAACTCATCTTTAAAAATTGAGCAATGATCACGCATTGAATCGTAATCGTATTCAAAAATAAACGGATTTTCTGACAATTCTTGCCAATTTATTTTATCTGGATTATGAGAAAGTAACTGAATTGCTTCAAACGAATGCATTTTCGAAAGACAATTCCAGTTTATTTTGTCTTGGTTTTCCAAAAGTAATTTTAAAGCTAAAGGAGATTTGTTATTAGATAATGCATACCAATTAATTTGGTCTTGGTTTATTTGAAGTAGTTTTAAAACCTTGGATGAATTACTGTATGATAACAATAACCAATTAATTTTGTCTAAATTATGTAAAATCAACTCCAATGCATCCTTATGCTTATTGTAAAATAAGCTATCCCAATTTATTTTGGTAAAATTGTTTTTAAGCAACTCAATTGCTTTTGACGACGAATTCATAGACAAATGATACCATATTATTTCATTTGGATGTGCCATTAGAATTCGCAATGCACCATCACATGGATTTCTTGATAAATCATTCCAAGAAACCTTGTCTAAATTTTTTTCTAAAAAATCCATTGCAGTGTTTGATGTATTTAAAGAAAACCATAACCAGTCAATCGACTGGTGACGCTCTTGATTATTTAGCCAAAGTTGCGCAGCTTTTTCACATGAATTAAACGCTAACCTATACCAACAGATTTGATTAACATTTTTAGCAAGTATATCTATAGCCTCATTTGTTTCTGTTTTGGATAAAGCAATCCATATCCTGCGTTGAAATTCAGTTTCTCTTATTTGTTTGGGTAAAGAATACTTTAAATATCTTAATGGGTTGTAATATTTTGCGGTCCAATCAATCCTATTCATGTTATGCTCAATAAAAGGAATAATTCCTAGCGACTTATTGTAACAAATATAATCCCAGTTAATTTTATCTTTGTCAATCCAGTTTAACAACCGCATTGGCATACACATATTTTTATTTAATGTCATTTGTTAGTGACAACTAATAATTGATGATTAAAAATTGTGTTTAATTTGATTTTTTCACATTAATGTGAACGGCCGATGCACTCTTTTTCTTGATTTTGGTCGAGTCGTAGTCGTCACCTTCGTCGTCAGAACCCATTTTTTTCGACATTTCCCAAAACTCTTTAGACCCAAGTTTGAAATCATTGTGTGCACTAGCCTTGTACCAAAACACTTGGTCAAACAAGTTATTAGACTGAGAGTTGTTTTTAATTACTAAACACTCGAAATTGTCTGTACACTTGTCCATAACAGTGCAAAATACATCAAATGTAGGAAACATGCCAGCATAGTTCTCGTAAATTCGCTTGCGGTTGCCAATAATATTTTCTCGTAAAATAAAAACGTAGTCAATGTTTGACCGTAGTACAGGGGGCACACCTAAAGGATATTGCATAGTTATTAAAAGCATAATATGCCAATGTCTACCATTCATAAAAATAAGTCGCATAAGCTTGTCTCTGGTCCACTTGCTGTCATACAAGCAATCATCCATAATTACAAAGGTACGGGGGTCAATGCTAGTACGATTGTACGCAGTACGCTCGCGTTTAATTTGCTTCATGACGCCTTTTTGTCGCCTTAATATGCTCTCAATAATTGCCGTGTTATACTCGTTGTGAATAAACATCTTGGGCACAATTCTTCCATAAAACCCATTGCCTTCTTCTGTGCCTGAAATTACAGTTCCAACAGGAATGTCCTTATGGTAGTAAAGAAGGTCATTGACTAAATAAGATTTACCTGTGCCACGTTTTCCAAGTATAACAATAACTGGACCTTTCGCCGTTCCTGTGGTATCAGAGGGAAATGAAATATCGCTCATTTTAAACTTTTTAAGATTCATGTTCATAGGCATTTTAAAGTTTGTTAGTTGGTTTTGTATTATTTTAAGAAATTATTTTATAATGTTAAATTAATACGCAAATTATTAATTTATTTTATTATATTATTTTTCAAAATAATAGTAAAAATGAAATAATGTTTCTAATTAAAATTAAATTAAATCTTTTGCTAAATATCTTTCAATACAAAAAACCATGAATATTAAATTACCAATGTGTTTATTAAATTGGATTAATTCAGATAAAATAGAATGGGGTTGGTTGTCTATGAATCCGTCAGAAGGTGCTATGAACTTACTAGAAAATAATCCAAATAAAATAGATTGGGGTTAATATAAAAGTTTTTTATTTTACAAAAAAATGAAATAATGTTTTTACAAAACGATATATATAGTATATTATACAAAACACTATTATAATCATGGACCTTACACAATGCAAACTTACTGAAGCAGAGTGGGAATCGATTGAAGTGCAGACACCTCTTAAGGAACAGCAGATTATGCGAATGATTATTGAGGGCTACACTAATCTGGATATCTGTATTAACCGCACACAAACCATGCTCGGATTTTTAAAAATGGAACAATCAGACAGCATGGATAAGTACTTGTTTGACAAGTATTTTGTTCCCAGACTAACTGGTGTATTGGATGATGAAATTCATGCAATAAAAAACAAAACTGGAAGGCAAAAGGGTGTATTTACTAAACTGGATGCTAACGCAATTCTTTGTTTAAATAATCAAAAAGCAATCACAGAAAAGTTTATTACTGAAGTAAGTTCAAAAAAAGCCATAGTGCTAAAGTCAGCAGATAAGATTCGTATACAAAATGCTGACTCACTATTAAGTTCGCTAACTGTAATGAAAGCAAATGATGAAATCTATGAGTTGTTTTTAGTGAAAGAAATAATTGCGTGCATTGGTAAAAAAAATACAACAAAAAATGAATGGCATTCGCACTATTTTACGTTGGCTAAAATGCAAGAAAATATGTCAAAGGTTGTTAAACTAAATTGTCTTGTAAAAAAGTTAGTGGAACGTATTATCAAAGAGTACGAAGTTGATTTTAGCATCCCCGAAATCATTTACAATGCATCCAAGCATATTGAGCAAAACAAAGCACTATTACAATATAAAAACGAGCAATTATATAGTCACCAAAAAGAATTGTTTGCTAGTATCAAACAACCTGAACCAAAGCTAGTGCTTTATATTGCTCCCACAGGCACGGGCAAGACTCTGTCTCCAATTGGCATTGATAAGAAAATTATATTTGTGTGTGCGGCAAGACACGTGGGTCTTGCTTTGGCTAAGACTGCTATATCAGTTGACAAGAAAATAGCATTTGCGTTTGGTGCGAGTTGTGCGGATGATGTGCGACTTCACTATGCGGCAGCAAAAGAATATACTAAAAATCGTAAAAGTGGTAAAATTCAAAAGGTGGACAACACCAAGGGTGAAAAGGTAGAAATTATGATTTGTGACATTCGGTCATATATTCCTGCTATGCACTACATGATGGCGTTTAACGCTAAAGAAAATATTGTGATGTATTGGGACGAGGTTACTATTAGCATGGACTATGCTACGCACCCTTTACATAATATGATTCACACAGTATGGGAAAAAAATGTAATTCCAAACATTGTATTTTCGTCTGCGACGGTTCCCCATATTGACAACATGGGCGGTGTACGTGCGAGTTTTAATGAAAAGTTTTCCAATGGCCAAATTCATACAATTCACAGTTTTGATTGCGTAAAGTCGATATCTATGATTAATAACGAGGGATATACCGTTTTGCCACATCATTTGTTTGATACATATAATGAGTTAAAGCGAACAATTGAATACTGGAACTCCAATGGAACAATTCTGCGGTACTTTGACACTAAGGAGGTTGGAGATTTAATTTATTACTTAGAAAAAGACCATAATGTATTAAAGCCAAGTGGTTTAATTGAAGCAAACTTTGATTCGACTAAAGATATTGATATGACACGTGTTAAACAGCATTATATGCGAGTTTTGCTAAACATTGTTCCCGAAGCATGGCCCAAGATTTACAAGCATTTTCAAAAAAATCGTGTTCAAAGACTAACTGCTCCGAATGCAAATGCATCATCGGCAGGAGTCTGTATTACAACAAGGGATGCATATACACTTACCGATGGACCGACTTATTTCTTTACAGACGATGTAAATAAGATTGCGACGTTTTACGTGCAACAGTCCAATATTCCAACCACGATAATGGACGACATTATGTCAAAAATTGACCACAATACAACTATTACTAGCAAAGTGGAGGAACTAGAGCGAACAATTGAAGATTTGTCTGACGAAAAGGAAGAACCCAGAACAGACACAAAAGGCAAGGGGAAAAAAGCGGTTAAGGACACAGGCAAAAATCCTAAAATTGCACCACTACAGTCGCAAATTGACGGACTTCGTAGCCGAATCAAGTGTGTAAAACTGCACGACCTGTTTGTTCCCAACAAGTTAGAGCATTTAAAACAATGGGCCTCAGATAGGGTAATATCTGAAGCTTTGTTCTTTAGCAGTAACATTACGGATGACATTGTGATTCGCATTATGAAGTTGCATAATATTGATAATATGCACAAGATATTATTGCTCATGGGCATCGGAGTATTTACATCAACAGATAATAACTCTATGAACACAGTACCATTAAACCCAGCATACTTAGAAATTATGAAAATGCTTGCCTCAGAGCAAAAATTATATCTTATTATTGCAAACAGCGATTATCTTTGGGGAACTAATTATCAGTCATGTCATGCTTACTTTAGCAAAGACTTGACCATGACGCAGGACAAGATTCTACAGGGAATGGGACGTGTTGGACGTGGTCATGTTCAGCAAGAATATACGGTGCGATTTCGCGACCCAGCCCAGATACGCACGTTGTTGTGTCCGGTTGAGCCAGAAGATAAACTTGAAATTGTAAATATGAATCGGTTATTTGGACCAAGTGAAGAGTAAAATAGGTAATAATTATGTTTTTTTAACAAAAATAGTTTAAAACTATTGATATATAATAAAACAATATGACAACACAATTTGCTAAAAAACTTGCCATTATTACCGAGATTAAGAATGTTTTGTGTGTCAACTAAGATCTGTCTCATCAAAATGGCGAACCATGGATTATTAGTGATTCCATTGTTCACAATTATGATAATATTTCGCAAGAAGTAACCAAGATTAAAGTGCACAAAATGAATATTAAAAAACACGCTACTAAGATTAAAGTGTTTACAGCAAGTGAGGCTAAAATGAAAGGGTCTAATTTTGTAGATAGTTTTGTTAGCACTCAAAATTTAAACCATGCAAAAGCCAACGAGTCTAGAATCAATGCCGAAATGGACCGTATTTTACCCATGAGCGTTATTCAGCAACATTCTGAGGATTATACTGCCTACTTTAGCAAAGCTTCATATTTTTTACAGAGGTTTAATTACTTTAAGCAGTACAATGGGTATTGTATGCGACCAGAAAACATAATTACAGGAAAAGCATATCTCACATTTTTAAGAACTATAACAAACAGAATGATTAAATTAGCAGAAATTGTGTCAAAACAGCGGTTTAATTCCAAGTCAGACCTGTATTATGGGAACTATATGCAAAGCGCAAGTTCGGTCACTGCTTGTATTTCAAACAACAACAACTTGTCTATTAAATTTATTCCCAAAAAGTTCAAGTTTACCAACAACATTGAGCATAAGAATATAATGGAAGAGTTTGCTTATTTAGTAAAGCAGTTGCACTCTTTGTGTTGGAACATTTCCGATACATATTACTTTGTCAATACGATTTTGTATAATTACGCAACTAGCGAGTACATTGCAAATAAATACGTTGTTATCTCAAATTATCATGAACAAACACGTGTATTAAGAAATAACTACCAAATTAAAAATGCCATGGACTGTGTCAAGTTGCCAGAAACATGGACGGAACGGGTCAAGTATTGGTTTTACAACATTCGTGCGTCCGACGATACCATGATTTATTCTTTTGGCCGGTATTTCAAGTATATCGAGTTTTGGTTTCAGTCTAACAAAATTACAAACGGCTTGCAAAGGTTCAAGTTCGATACGGTTAAAGATGTTCAACAAGACTTTGAAAGTGAGATTGACTTTGTTAATATGTTATTTAACATAACTCCATCAAGTATTAAATATGGCTTATCTTTAGAGTTAGAAAATTTAAATAATTAATTTTTTTGATGGTTTTATAAAAAAATGATTAATAATTTGTTTAAAAACAAACCATAAAAGGATAAAAGCATAAAAGATGAATCTTATTCTAAACTTTGAAGCAACTGACCATGGCAAGCATGAAGTTGAGTTGCACACTATTGAACACATTGAATATTGTAATGATAACTACAGTTCTATATTTGTCCCAGATAGTGGGCTGGTCGTACGGTATCGTCCTGTAGGCAGTAAGAAATGGACAACAGTTATTACGGCAGATCAAATTAAAGGGTTAAGTGGCGTAATGGATAAATCGTCTGTAAACTATGAATATAATCCAAGTTCGGGCGTTATAATTGAAGACAATTCTTGTGTTCAAGAACTCCACGAATATCGCAAACCTTTGAATGTGCCAAACTTTTTAAAAGTAGTATTTCATTTTAAGGGGCGACATTATTGGCCACGTTACAACTCAAAAATTGACCGCGAAGCGCATTACGATGAAGATATTTTAGGGTATCAAGTTTCTCGATTTACGTGTAATTTGACAAGTAGTATGGGTTAACTTTATATTTTTAATTTAAAAATACAAAGCATCTTATTTTTTACGTTTGTTAGTTCTTCGTATATATTTCTTTCTAGTTTTACGGTGAGTTTTTTTTCTAGTAGTTTTACGGTGAGTTTTTTTTTTAGTAGTTTTACGGTGAGTTTTTTTTCTACTAGTTTTACGGTGAGTTTTTTTTCTACTAGTATTTTCAGGTAAAGAAGTAGTAGTATTTTTTTTCTTTCCTTTGTCGGATGGACGGTAGCGAAAGAACCACTGCTCATATTCTTTAGATTTAGGTTGACTTGCTAGTTTTTTATACATTTTACTTTTTTCTTCTCGCATTTCATCCAGTGTTTCTTGGTGTCCAATACATGTGATACTAAACCGATGCAATAGTCCTTTTTGAGACAGCCGATTTTTAGCTTGCACTTCAAACAAATATTTAGACATGCACAGAATTCGATTTGGGTCGTAGTACTCTTTATCAGCATACAAAAATGCCAAGTAAAAACTCAACATTGTATCAATAGTAGCAACACGAATGTCATTGTTGTCCTCATGCAAAACATTGTAACTATGACACGCTGTTGGTTGGTATATGAACGCAATTGTATCTTTCCCCACACGAATTTCATAATGAGCAGACACAATTTCCCCAATACTTTCAAACTTGTGTATAGTTACGTTTTTACATCCAATGTCTTCCAGCTGTTTTTTAGCAATATCAACAGTTTTTTCCGCATCTTCGGACAGCACATCAAAATCTGGAATCTTTAATAACTTGGACCGAATGTGATGAGGCATGTAGCGGGAGTACTTGGAAATGGCGTACCCTCCAAAAAACACCACATTTTGATTTATAAATGTTCTAAGAATATTGTCATAGATTTTTTCAGTGCTCACTTTGTCTTTATCTTTAGTGTATGATTTTGATTTAGATTTACTTTTACTAAAGTTGGTTTCAGTTTTACTGGAGTTGGTGCTACTATTGTCCATTTTTCGCTGAAATTCTACATGAGCACATTCCTTTGAAGATAAAGGATAGTGTTTGTTTAACAGTATAAGACGTTTATATACTTTTTCCCAACGTGAAACGTCGCCATCTGGACGAGATAATTCCAAGTACATTCCCATACGCAAAAAATTAGGCGGGGCATAAGTGATGCCTGCAATTTTCAACGCATCTTTTTGCAAAGTTTGAAAGATGGGTTTTGGCATTTGGGTTACGTCGGCAGTAGGGATGAAATTTACAAATAACTTGTAAGTCCCTTGATGTACTCCAGACTTGGCGTCAACTTCAATGTAACCCGCTTTGGAATACACGTCAGCAAGTTCTTTTACATCATTAATTGCTTCAGGAGAGTAAAAATCATAATCGGGAATGTCTACAGTAGTGTCATAAAACTGGTCGGCTTTGGGCAGAATGTTGTTTTGGGCAGTTCCGCCGTATACAACGAGTTTTTTCTTTTTAATGAAATCCTCGACGATTTTCATAATTTTATTTATTTCTGGTCCGTTGGTAGACTGTTTTTTTTGTTTTTCTTCTGCTTTAGAAATTGCGTGATGTAGTATTTCCAGCTCGCATTCTTCAAATGACGCATTCTGCGTGCAGATGGCGTATTTATTGGATTTTGATTTTGATTTCGATTTGGATTTGGATTTGGATTTTTTTCCCATCGTTTTACTCTTTACTTTATAGCAAGAAAATATAAAAAAGATTTGAGTAAATTTTTTTAATTATAAATTCAAAAGTATATTTACGTTATTCGTAAAGGTGTTAGTTTTGGATTGTTTTATTAACTCAGACGACTGCTTGTTTTTCTATTTGTTTTGTATTATTCGCAGTAATAGTATTAACATTAACTATTGAATTGTTCATTTTTGTTTCAATAGCATTTACATCATATATAATAGAACAAATGATAAAAATTAAATCGTCATTTTTTTTGTTGCTCAAAAGTGTTTTTTGTGGCATGTATTCTGGTTTTAGCATACATATAATAACAATATAATCATCTTTTACTAATCCTTTAGAACCACGGTCAATTAAATCTTCGCCACGCTGAAGTGTGTGAGAAATGTTCAAATATGTATTTCGGTCAATTTCGTTGTTTTTAAATTTTTCGTCTGCAGATTTGTGTATTTTTTTAATGTGTTGCTTATTTTGAGTCGTAATTTGTCTTTGAACTTCTGTTTTATTTTTTTTTGTCTCTGTGGTTTGTGATTTGGTTCGAGATTTTGTTAAAGAATTACCCATTGTTACTGTGGTTTTGTTTGTACTACAAACAATCATTTTTTATAAAAATAAAAAATAAGTAAGTTAAATATTTTGGTATTAAAGTACAAAATTGTATATACTACTTTGCAACAGAGTCAAATGCGGATGCAAATTTACTTTCACTAAAATACCCAGTCATACACATTAGGTTGTCTTTATTATTATATCTATTATATCTAACATCATAAACGGGCTGAATGGTTGTTGATATATACATGGTGTGATTTGAGTTATAAATTGCAGACATACGCGTAATGTCAATGGCCTTTTCTTTTACATGTGCGTCATTTCTATGCACATTATTTTTTTGACATATTTCTGCAGAATTTTCAAACACAATGGTGGTAATTGTTTTTCTTGAAATTTTGCTATTAATAACCCAGCGCTTATATGTCATTGCATCCACAAACCTTGCATCTGTAATGTATATGGCAGATGTAAGGCCGTCATTTAGTTCTTTGTGAATTTGTTCAACCGCATTTGGATTTGAAAGTACCTCATCATAAACGCTGGTATTTTTGCGGTTATTCATACAATTACGAATGTATGTGGTTTTTCCTGCACCAGGTAGTCCCACCACAATGATAATTTTGGTGTTTTTGCAACCAGGTGCATTATATTTGGTCCATGTTTTGGTAATGTGTCCGCAATAATAACCATTTGACGAGTTTCGATGGAGAAAGTCAAATATATCATTATTGTCCAATGTAAAAGTCCACACTTCATTAATATCATCCTCTTGAACATTTGAAAAAGGCATATCTAAATTATCTTGTGTTAATTCCATTGATAGAATGTAACGGCCAACTAAATTTTCAAAAATATTATTTTTGTATGTCGTAAACCAAGAGGTAGAACAGCAATCACCTTCTGCAAATAGGGTTAGTTCATTGTGCTCAAAAGCAATAATAATAGTATCCTCAGAATGCGAAACACTAATTACTTTTCCACAGGTTGCAAATGTATCAGTCATCTTAAGTGTATTATACTAAAGTAATTTAATAAAATAATTCTAAATCATTTTTTTAATATAATCTTTTTATATTGTAAACATACAATGAATTTAATTAATCCTCAAAAAAATAATGACATTTTGCAGATAAAAGCCTTGGAAAGTGAATATGACTTAGTTTTAAGACAATATGAAGAAGCACATCAAAATTACATTCAGTATACAAAGTCGGGAGAAGCAACTAGTTTTGCAAATTTAAAAGGACGCAGTTTTTGGGGTAAAGCAGGATTAAAAGAAGGCACGGCTCAAACTGTAGAAGAGTGCGAAGATATGTGCTTAAGTAACGAAAAATGCACGGGAGCGACATTTAACACAGACAAGCGGTATTGCTGGACAAGGTCAGGACAAAGTAAACCCGAAGTAAGTTTAGACGCTGACATAGCAATTATTCCCAAAACTCGCCAACTGATTATACAATTAAAACATTACAACACAAAACTAACGCAAATAAACAAAAAATTAGCCGATTACTATTCGTCAATTGATATGGATACGAATAATACAAATGTTGTGAAACAAGAAACTTTAATAAAGTATAACTCTCAATTAGAAGATGAGAGAGCCACATTAGAACAAAAAGAACAAGCCTTAGAAACAATAAATCAACGAAAAAGCATACAAGATACCGTTGCAACACAGGGTTATACACAATTTCGGTTTTGGCTTTTACTTGCGTCAATTTTACTACTGATAAGTATGAAGATGGCTTTAACAACAGCAGATGGAGAAAGTAGTCCAAGTATGAGTATTGGAGTTCCAATTTTAATAATAGCATTACTTGGTGTTTCGTTTATGTTGCGGTCACCCCAAGGATTTTTAATATTTGGTTTGATAATATTTGCTTTAATTGCTATTAAGATGCAAGCATAAATATAGGATAAAAAAAAA
>Ga0222661_1000232_pt1 | contig 25932 bp, 28 predicted proteins | sample AntAcemetagen551_FD_179851 | JGI IMG/M metagenome (GOLD analysis project Ga0222661, IMG submission 179851) | Saline water microbial communities from Ace Lake, Antarctica - #551 | ecosystem: Environmental > Aquatic > Non-marine Saline and Alkaline > Saline | place: Antarctica: Ace Lake...
AGCTCTGGCTTTTTATCTGCCATATTTTTATCATTACTTGTTTTTTACTATAAAGACATTATATATTTTGTCATATGTCAGATGATTTTAAAAGTGGAAGTCCATGGGGAACACCTCCAGGAGGAGGGAAAGGACCTACACCACCTGACATCGATGCATTAATTAGAGATATTCAAAGTAAGATAAATAAATTTTTACCTGGTGGAAGTTCATCGGGAGGAAAACCTATTGGTTTAATTTTAATTATTATAGCATTTGTGTGGCTAGCAAGCGGACTTTATAGAGTGGGACCTGATGAACAAGGTGTTGTGCTTAGATTTGGTAAGTTTGTAAAAACTACTCAACCAGGATTACATTATCATATTCCACTTCCAGTAGAGACTGTTGAAACTCCAAAAGTTACAAAAGTAAATAGAATTGACATCGGATTTAGATCTGAAAGAGATAGTGGTTTTTCTCAAGGTGGAGGAGTTGCTGATGTACCTCAAGAAAGCTTAATGCTTACTGGAGATGAAAATATTGTTAATATAGATTTTTCAGTTTTTTGGGTAATTAAAGATGCAGGTAAATTTTTATTTGAAATACAAGATCCAGAGGGAACAGTAAAAGCTGCTGCAGAGACAGCAATGAGAGAAGTTATTGCTAAAAGCAAAATTCAACCAGTTTTAACAGAGGGAAGAGCTCAAATTGAAATTGAAACTCAGGTAATTATTCAAGCAATCTTAGATGAATACAATAGTGGTATTCAAATTACACAAGTTCAGACACAAAAAGCAGATCCACCTGATCAAGTAATTGATGCATTTAGAGATGTTCAAGCAGCAAGAGCAGATATGGAGAGATCTAAAAATGAGGCTGAAGCTTATGCTAATGATGTAATTCCAAGAGCAAGAGGGGAAGCTGCAAAAATTATGCAAGCAGCAGAAGCTTATAAACAAAAAGTTGTTGCTCAAGCAGAAGGTGAAGCTAGCAGATTTATATCTATTTATAATGAGTATGCGAAAGCTAAAGAAGTAACTCAGGAAAGAATGTATTTAGAGACTATGGAAAAAGTTTTAGCTGACATAGATAAAGTAATTATTGATAAAAATTCAGGCTCAGGAGTAGTTCCTTATTTACCACTTCCTGAATTAGGCAAAAAGAAAGCGAGCAATTAAATGAAAGCACAAAAAATTTTATTACCAATAGTTATTTTAATAGGAGCATTAGCGTTCTTTTCTATATTTATTGTTAAAGAGGTTAATCAAGCAATTGTATTACAATTTGGTGACCCTAAAAAAATTATATTAGAACCTGGCTTAAACTTTAAAATACCATTTATTCAAAATGTTGTCTTTTTAGATAGTAGAATTTTAAATCTAGACACACCACCAGCAGAAGTTATTGCATCAGACCAAAAAAGACTAATTGTTGATGCTTTTGCAAGATTTCAAATTGTAGATCCTTTAAAATTCTACATTTCTGTGGGTAATGAAAGAGTTGCAAGATCAAGATTAGCAACCATTATTAACTCAAGAATTAGAAATGTTTTAGGACAACAAGAATTACAAACATTACTATCAAAAGATAGATCTAAGCAAATGTCTTTAATTCAAGAAGGTGTAAACGCAGAAGCTAAAAAATTTGGAATTAAAATTGTAGATGTTAGAATTAAAAGAGCTGATTTACCTCAAGCGAATAGTGAAGCAATCTATAGAAGAATGCAAACTGAAAGAGAAAGAGAAGCTAAAGAATTTAGAGCAAGAGGAGCAGAGATGGCCGTAACCATTACATCAACTGCTGATAAAGATGTTTCTGTATTACTAGCAAATGCTAATAAAGATTCAGAGATTATGAAAGGTGAAGGTGATGGTGAAAGAAATGCAATTTTTGCAGATGCATTTGGTAGAGATCCTGAATTTTTTGCTTTCTATAGAGCAATGCAAGCTTATGAGACTGCTTTAATAGGTGGAGAAACTTCGGTAATTTTATCTCCTGATAGTGAATTCTTTAAATTTTTTGGAAACATTAAAAACTAAATCAAATACATGAAGGAGCTAATTATAGCTTTTGGCCTTTTTCTTTTTATTGAAGGGATTTTATATGCCTTATTCCCATCAGGAATGAAAAGTATGTTATTAAAGTTGAATGCTGTGACTAATAGTCAGCTAAGAATAGGTGGATTGATATTTACAGTTATAGGATTTATTATTATTTGGTTTATTAAAAATTAAGATGAATAGAATTAAAAAATTATTTATTATAGTATTTGCAATAAGTTTTGCGTCTAAAGTAGTAGCAAAAGATGTACCAGCATCATTTGCAGACTTAGCAGAAAAATTAATGCCATCTGTTGTAAATATTTCAACAACAACTACTGTAACAACAAATACTAATCCATTTCCTGGTTTTGAGTTTCCTCCAGGATCACCTTTTGAAGATATGTTCAAAGAATTTGGGACACCTAAAACTAGAAAATCTGCTGCATTAGGCTCAGGATTTATAATCGATGAAAAAGGAATAGTAATTACTAATAACCATGTTATCCAAGATGCTGAAGACATTGTAGTGAGAGTGGGTGGTGATAAAGAATATAAGGCTACAATAATTGGGCAAGACCCATTATCTGATATTGCAGTCCTTCAAATAGATTCTAAAGAAAAGTTTTTACCAGTTAGTTTTGGAGATTCTGATAAAGCAAGAATTGGTGATTGGGTTATTGCAATTGGTAATCCTTTTGGCTTAGGAGGAACAGTAACGGCAGGAATTATTTCTGCTAGAAATAGATCAATTGGCCTGTCTCGTTACGAAGATTATATTCAGACAGATGCCTCGATAAATTCAGGGAATTCGGGTGGGCCATTATTTGATATGTATGGTGATGTAATTGGAATTAATACAGCAATTCTGGGTAAAGGGGGCTCTATAGGTATAGGCTTTTCAATACCATCTAATAGTGCAAAAAAAGTTGTTAGTCAGTTAATAGAATTTGGTGAAACCAAGAGAGGTTGGTTAGGAGTTAGAATTCAAGTAGTTTCAGAAGAAATAGCTGAAGTTGAAAAATTAGATGAGCCTAGAGGAGCGTTAGTTGCTAGCGTTGCAGAAAATAGCCCATCTGACAAAGCAGGAATTAAAGCAGGAGATATCATTTTAGAATTTAATGGTACAAAGATTAATGAAATGAAAGAACTACCAATAATTGTTGCACAAACAGAAGTAGGTAAAACAATTGAAGTTAAAGTTTGGAGAAATAAAAAAGAGATTACTAAAAAAATTAAATTAGGAAGATTGGAAACTTCAAGTGACTTTAAAAAAGAAGAACCAAAAGAAACAAAAACAGAAACTCCAGAAATTTCAGAAATTAAATCATTAAAAATTATTGTAAGACCATTAAATAATAATGATATTAAAGAAAGAAAGTTACCCAATCAAACAACAGGTTTGGTTATAACAAATATTGGAAAAAATAGCCCTGTAGACTACTTAAATGTTGGAGATATTATTGTTGAAGCACAAAAGAAAAAAATAAAATCAACTAAAAATCTTGAAGATATTTTGGACACTGTTTTAAAATCTAATCAAAAAACAATTTTGATTGTAATTTATAATAATCAAAACCAAAGAAGATATATTGGTGTTAAGCTAGATTAATAATGGACAAACAGTCCAAAATTATCCTAATTTCAGGTCCTACCGCATCAGGCAAATCAAATTTTGCTATCAAGATTGCAAAAAAAATTCAAGGAGAAATAATCAATGCTGACAGCATGCAGGTTTATAAGAGGTTGAAAATCTTAACTGCAAGACCAAATAGAATGCAACAAAAAAATATTAAACATCATCTTTATGGAACTGTTGATTTAAATAAAAAATTTTCAACAGGACAATGGTTAGAACTGGCAATTAAAAAAATTAAAGATATTCAAAAAAAGAAAAAAATTCCAATTTTAGTTGGTGGCACTGGTTTATATTTTCAATCATTAATTAATGGACTGGTTAAAATTCCAGAGATACCCCTTAAATTTAGAAATAAAGTTAGGCTAATATCTAAAAGAGAAGGGCAGAAAAAATTTTATAAAAAACTTTTAAAACTTGATCCTAAAATTAAAAATAAATTTGATTCAAATGACACTCAAAGATCCATAAGAGCTTATGAAATTAAATCTTATACCAATATTTCTATGTACGATTGGCTAACTAAGACTAAATCTGAATTTAATGACAATGACTTTTTAAAACTTTATATTGAAATAAAAAGAGAAAAACTCATTGAAAGAATTAACTTAAGAACTTCTAGCATGATAAATGTCGGAGCCATTAATGAAGTTAAAAAGTTTATTAAACTAAAAATTAAAAAAGATCAGAGTGTAAACAAGGTAATTGGGATTGCCGAATTGACACAGTATCTAAATAGTGAAACCACTTTAGAGGAAGCAAAAGAATTAATTTTAATTAAAACAAGACAATACGCTAAAAGACAAGCTACTTGGGCAAGAACTAGGATGGTCTCATGGGATAAAATTAATCCAAGCAAAGTAGATGGCTATATAAAAAAATTAAAAAAATCCTCTCTTAAACTTGACCAATTAACATAAAGTCCGATAGATTGACTGGATGCCAAAATTATATTCAGGAGCAGAGATAGTATTTAAATGTCTTGAAGACCAAAAAGTTGAACATATTTTTGGATACCCTGGTGGAGCAGTACTTCCTATCTATGATGAATTAAAAAATCATCCGACTATAAAACATATTTTAGTTAGACACGAACAAGGTGCAGGCCATGCTGCAGAAGGTTATGCAAGGTCAACTGGAAAACCAGGCGTTGTATTAGTCACGTCAGGACCAGGTGCAACAAATGTTGTTACAGCATTAACCGATGCTTATATGGACTCAGTTCCTCTAGTTTGTATATCAGGCCAAGTACCAACACATTTAATTGGAACAGATGCTTTTCAGGAATGTGATACTACAGGAATTACTAGACCGTGCACAAAACACAATTGGTTAGTTAAAGATATTAATGATCTTCCAAGAATAATGCATGAGGCATTTGAAGTTGCAACAACTGGAAGACCAGGACCAGTACTAGTTGATATTCCAAAAGATATTCAGTTTGCAAAAGCAAAATATTTTAAACCTAAAAAAGAAAAAAAATTAGATGGAAAATTCCTTAATAGATTTAAACAAAAAGAAATTGACCAATTAGTAGACTTAATGAAAAAAGCTTCAAAACCAGTTTTTTATACTGGAGGTGGAGTAATTAACTCAGGTCCAAAGGCGAGTGAACTTTTAAGAGAATTAGTAGCCTTAACTGGATTTCCTATTACATCAACTTTGCAAGGATTAGGTGCTTATCCAGGAGACGATAATCAATTTTTAGGAATGCTTGGTATGCATGGAACTTATGAAGCTAATAATGCAATGCATGATTGTGATTTATTAATTAATATAGGTGCAAGATTTGATGATCGTATCACAGGAAAGATAGATGAGTTTTCTCCAAAATCTAAAAAAGTTCATATTGATATTGATCCTTCATCGATAAATAAAATTGTAAAGGTTGATCTTTCTATTGTTGGTGATGTTAGTGATGTAATAAAATCAACTATTAAAACTTTAAAAAAGAAAAACTTAAATTTAGAAAAATCAAACAAGCAAAAATTATCTAAATGGTGGCAACAAATTCAAAAATGGAGAACCAAACAGTCTTTAAACTTTATAAATAGTGATAAAATTATTAAACCTCAACATGCGGTTCAAAGACTTTATGAATTAACTAAAAACCAGGACACATATATTACTACTGAAGTTGGACAGCATCAGATGTGGGCAGCACAACATTATAAATTTAATAAACCCAATAGATGGATGACATCTGGAGGGCTTGGAACTATGGGTTATGGGTTACCTGCAGCAATAGGAGTGCAAGTTGCACATCCTAAAAAATTAGTTGTAGATATTGCAGGTGAAGCGTCAATTTTAATGACTATGCAGGAAATTTCAACTGCAGTTCAATATAACCTTCCTATAAAGATATTTATCTTGAATAATCAATATATGGGAATGGTTAGACAATGGCAGGAACTACTTCATGAAAAGAATTACTCTGAAAGTTACTCAGAGGCATTACCAGATTTTGTAAAATTAGCCGAAGCTTATGGTTGTGTTGGAATTAGAGCAGAAAATCCAGATGAATTAGATGAAAAAATTGAAGAAATGATCAATATAGACAGACCAGTAATTTTTGATTGTCATGTAGATCAAGCAGAGAATTGTTATCCAATGATACCTTCTGGAAAACCACATAATCAAATGTTATTAGGACCTAAGGACCAGGAAGTAAATAAGATTTCAGGTAAAGGAAAATCTTTAGTTTAAATGGCAAAATCTAAATCAGCATACAGTACACCTAGCAAATTAGGTAAAATTGATACTCATATAATTGTTGTTTGGGTTGATAATGAAGCAAGTGTTTTATCAAGAGTGGTAGGACTATTTTCTGGAAGGGGCTATAATATAGAGTCTTTAGCTGTAGCAGAAGTAGATCAAAAAAATAATCTTTCTAGAATTACAATTGTAACCACTGGAACACCTCAAGTAATTGAGCAAATTGTATTACAACTTAAGAAGCTAGTTCCAGTGCATAAAGTGGGAAATTTTAAAAGAGAAGATAAAAAGGTTATATTCAAGGAGATGGCATTATTAAAAATTGTTGCAAATGCTAGTAAAATTAAGAAAGCTTTAAATGTTTGTAAAAAATATAATCTAGTTATATTAGATCAAACAAATAAATCTGCTGTAATTCAAATAACCGCATTAAGAAAAGAAATAGATAAAGTGACAAATAATTTAAAACCTTTTGGTCTTGTTAGTGTCTCAAGGACTGGAGCGGTTGCAATGACAAGAGGTGCTGAAATTTTTAATTAAAAATAAAGGATAAAAAAATGAAAATGTTTTATGAAAAAGATGCAGATGTAGATTTAATAAAAAGCAAAAAGATAGCAATTTTTGGTTATGGAAGCCAAGGGCATGCACACGCATTAAATTTAAAAGATAGTGGTGCGAAAGAAGTTGTAGTAGCTCTTAGAGATGGATCTGCAAGTAAAGCAAAAGCAGAATCAAAAGGTTTAAAAGTAATGGGCTTATCTGATGCAGCAGAGTGGGCAGAAGTTGCAATGATACTTACACCAGATGAATTACAAGCGACTATTTATAAAAATCATATTGATCAAAGAATTAAACCAGGAACAAGTGTAGCATTTGCTCATGGATTAAATATTCACTATAAATTGATTGAAGCAAGAAAAGATTTAGATGTATTTATGGTTGCGCCAAAAGGCCCTGGACACTTAGTTAGAAGTGAATTTGAAAGAGGTGGTGGAGTACCATGCTTGTTTGCTGTTCACCAAGATGGAACAGGTAAAGCAAGAGATCTTGCATTATCTTATGCTTCAGCAATCGGTGGTGGAAAGTCTGGAATTATAGAAACTACCTTTAAAGATGAATGTGAAACAGATTTATTTGGTGAACAGTCTGTACTTTGTGGGGGACTAGTTGAGTTAATTAAAAATGGTTTTGAAACTTTAACTGAGGCTGGCTATGAACCAGAGATGGCATATTTTGAATGTCTACATGAGGTAAAATTAATTGTAGATTTAATTTATGAAGGTGGAATTGCTAACATGAATTACTCAATTTCCAATACAGCAGAATATGGAGAGTATGTATCTGGTAAAAAAGTTGTCGATAGTGAAAGCAAGAAAAGAATGAAAGAAGTTCTAGCTGATATTCAATCAGGAAAATTTACTAAAGACTGGATGAAAGAATGTGAAGGTGGTCAAAAGAACTTTTTAAAAATGAGAAAAGATCTTGCAGATCATCCAATTGAAAAAGTTGGTGCTGAGCTTAGAGCAATGATGCCTTGGATTGGTAAGAAAAAATTAATAGATAGTGATAAAAAATAAAAGATTAATATTTTTAATATTAATTCTATTTTCTTTTATCATAGGTTTTTTTTTTGATAGAGTTGAAATTTTTCAATATAAGCGCCTCATAAGTTTAAAAGATTTCATATTAAAAAAAAATTTTTACAGTGAAGTTAATAATGAGTTTAGAGATTTAAGATTTAAATATCCCAATTATAACGATCCTAATTTAGATATTATAGAAATAATATTAGAACGTTATAAATATGGCACAAATATTTTTATCGATAGAAATTATAGAAATAATCTCAATGATGAATTTTTAAATGGTTTGTTCATTGTAAAACTTCCAGTTCATTCATTCAAGGGTCCAAAAAGTTATAAAATTAAATTAGAAGTTTATGAAAGCATAAAAGTTTATAGGGCTTTGTGTAAAAAAAATAAAAATAATTATTCCAATAATTGGAAACTTGAAAAGCAAGAAATTCTTATTATTGGAGGAAGGTGTATCTATAAAAAAATAGTTTCAAAAAAATTTGATAAAGGTGTCTATTATTTAGATCCTGGGGGACCAATTGCAGTAGACCCAATATTTATTGAGCAAAATGATTATAAAAACTTGCATTTTGAGCTTCAAAAATATTAAAATATTTATAGAATTTTTGTAAATCCTTATTTATTTTGCATTCTCTATTATAGATTGTATTATAATTTTTCTAAAAATTGCTACTTATGAGCGACAAAAACAAAGTTCTTATATTTGATACTACAATGCGTGATGGTGAACAATCACCAGGTGCATCAATGAGCCTTGAAGAAAAAATTCAAATTGCAAGAATTTTTGATGAATTAGGAATTGACATAATTGAAGCTGGATTTCCGATTGCATCACCTGGAGACTTTGAAGCTGTGATGGCTATAAGTAAAATTTTAAAAAATTCAATTCCATGCGGTTTATCAAGAGCTAGTAAAAAAGACATAGATGCTTGCCATGAAGCATTAAGATCTGCCCCAAGATTTAGAATTCATACTTTTATTTCAACAAGTCCACTTCATATGAAGTTTAAATTAAACAAATCTCCCGAACAGGTTTTAGATGCAATAAAAGAAAGTGTTACCTACGCAAGAAATCTTACAGATGATGTTGAGTGGTCATGTGAAGATGGAACAAGAACCGATATGGATTTTATGTGTAAAATAGTTGAGACAGCAATTAGTAGTGGTGCTAGAACAATAAATATTCCAGACACTGTGGGTTATACAATTCCATCAGAATTTACGAAGATCATTACAACTTTAAAAAACAAAGTTCCAAATATTGATAAAGCTATTTTATCTGTTCACTGTCATAATGATTTAGGGTTGGCGGTAGCAAATTCTTTAGCAGGAGTTCAAGCTGGAGCAAGACAAGTAGAGTGTACAATTAATGGAATTGGAGAAAGAGCAGGAAATGCTGCGCTTGAAGAAATTGTAATGGCAATGAAAACAAGAAATGATTTAATGCCTTACACAACTGGAATTAAAACTGAATTATTAAGTAAAGCTTCAAAAGTTGTCTCAAATGCAACTTTTCCAGTACAATTTAATAAAGCAATTGTTGGAAAAAATGCATTTGCGCATGAGGCAGGTATTCATCAAGATGGAATGCTTAAAAATAGAGAAACTTATGAAATTATGACTCCAGAAAGTGTAGGAGTTAAAAAAACTTCTTTGGTAATGGGAAAACATTCTGGTAGACATGCGTTTAAAGAAAAATTAAATGATCTTGGTTATGCAGATGTTACAGATGATGTAATACAAAATGCTTTTGGTAAATTTAAAATTTTGGCTGATAAAAAGAAACACGTTTATGATGATGATATCATGGCTCTAGTTGATGATAGTTTAATTACTGATAATCAGGTAAATGCTATAAACTTAAAATCTTTAAAAGTTTTTGCTGGAACAAGTGAGCCTCAAAAAGCAGAAATGAAACTTGATGTTTATGGTGAAGTCAAATCAACATCAGAAACAGGTGATGGTCCTGTAGATGCGATATTTAAATGTATAAAAATTTTATATCCTCATGAAGTTAAACTACAACTATATCAAGTTCATGCAGTTACAGAAGGAACTGATGCTCAAGCAACTGTAAGCGTTAGAATTGAAGAAAAAGGAAAAACAACAGTAGGACAAGCAGCTGATACAGACACATTAGTAGCATCTGCTAATGCTTATTTAAGCGCTTTAAATAAAATGATAATTAAAAGAAAAAAAACTGCTCCAATAGAGCAAGAAACTCAGAAAGTGAAGGGAATATAAATGGCTAATTGGTTTAAAAATTTACTTAATATTTGGAGTCAAGATATGGCAATTGACCTTGGAACTGCAAATACACTTGTTGTATTAAAAGGACATGGTGTGGTCTTAAACGAACCATCTGTTGTTGCAATAGCAGAAAATATGGGAAAAAAAACAGTTTTAGCTGTTGGAGATGAAGCAAAAACTATGCTTGGAAGAACACCTGGTAACATTAGTGCAATTAGACCTTTGAGAGATGGAGTGATTGCAGACTTTATAGTTACTGAAGAAATGATTAAACACTTTATAAAAAAGGTTCATGCAGGTAAAACTTTTGCAAATCCTAGAATTTTAATTTGTGTTCCGACTGGTTCTACACCAGTTGAGAGAAAAGCAATTCAAGATAGTGCCCTCGCAGCAGGTGCAAGAAGAGTACAGTTAATTGAAGAGCCTATCGCAGCAGCAATTGGAGCTGGTCTACCTATTTCAGAAGCAACAGGATCAATGGTTGTTGATATTGGTGGAGGAACTACTGAAATAGCTGTCATGTCATTAGGGGGTCTTGTTTACTCTAAATCATTAAGGATTGCAGGAGACGCAATGGACACGGCAATGGTTAACTACATGAGAAAAGAATACAACCTTATGATAGGCGATAGTACTGCAGAAAAAATTAAAAAAGAAATCGGTACTGCTATTCCATCAAATAATAATACCTACGCTGTAAAAGGTAGAGATTTAAGATCAGGTACGCCAAAAGAGGTGAACATTACTGAAGAAGATACAGCAGAAGCTTTAAATGATATTCTAAAAGAAATGGTGAATGGCATAAAAGATGCATTAGAAAATACACCTCCTGAATTATCTGCTGATTTAGTTGACATGGGATTAACACTAACAGGTGGTGGAGCATTACTTAAGAATATAGATAAAAGATTTTCTAAAGAAACTGGACTTCCAGTTTTTATAGCAGATGATCCATTGTCTTGTGTAGCAATTGGCACTGGAAAAGCTTTAGAACAAGAAGAAACTTTCTCATCCATGCTATCTGAGTATTAAAAATCATGGAAACAAGCAGAGATGACTTTGTAATAGCAATAAGGTCTGCTTTTTTAAAAAAGGGAACACAACAAAGATTTTCATTGTTGAGTTTAATATTTTTTTCTATAGTTTTTTTAATCTTAGGTAGTTTAAATTTTAAAGCTATAGATTATATAAAAAAAGGTATTAAAGAAATTGTATATAGATCCTCTTTTATAGTGTCCGGTCCAGAAAATTTTTTAAAAAATAATTACCTTATTATAAACAGCCATTTTAATCTTTACGAAGAAAGAAAAAAAAATATTGGTGAACTTAACTATTTGAGAAGTAGAGATTTGTCTCAGCAAATTATTACACTTGAAAATATTAAATATAAAAAATTAATAGATGACTATTTCATAGAAGATAATGAGACCGTTGCAAAAGTATTAATTGATAAACAAAGCCCCTTCCTAAGATCTGTAATAATTAATAAAGGAAGTAAAAATAATATTGAACTAGGAATGGTTGTTCTGAGTGAAGGATATTTGGTTGGAAAAATAGTAGAAGTTAACTTTTTTACATCAAGAGTTTTATTAATTTCTGATATTAATTCTAAAATTCCAGTTTCATTACAACCAGGAGATATTCAGGCAATTATGTCGGGTAAAAATAAACAAGAAGGAGTTTTGCAATATGTTAAAGACAAAAATTTATCAGATATAAACAAAGAAAAGCAAGTTCTAACCTCTGGTGCAGGTGGAATTTTTAAAAGTGGTATTCCTATTGGAGTAATAAACACTGATGAAGATTTAGCAATTAATTTAGATAAAGTGGTTAGTTTTCATAAAGACTTTTCCCAGCTAAAATATGTGAAAGTGGTGTCTTTCTTTAAAGAAAATAATAATTTAGACCCTTCATCTAAAAAGAATGCACAGAAAATGGAGAGTGAAATTGAAGAGACAAATCAACGACAAGAAACTCTAAGAATACTATTAGAACAAAAACAAATAGCCGATGAGATAAGAATTAAAATTCAAAAAGAAAATAATTTTTTAAGAAATGAACATGTTAGATTAAAAAATGAAATTTCGCTTGCAAAAAAAAATAATCAACAAAATAAAGAAATAAAATTCCTTGAGATGAATCTTGTTTATGGACACAAATGTAGAAAATCTTTTTTTAATAAACTTTATAAAGTTGGTACAGCTAAATACAAGGAGTGTGTTTTAAGCAAAGGTCTTAAAAAATAGATGAATAAAATTAATCGAAATAATATTGTAAATAATTTATACAAATATATTCCAATAACTTTACTTTTTGTCTCTGCATTAAATGAGTCCGATTTTAATAACTTAGGATTGAAATATTTTTCATTTAATTTTTCATATATTTTAATTTTTTATTACAGTTTAAAAAAAAGTGAAAGTTTAGGATATATTGCTATTTTTATAGCAGGTTTATTTAATGATGTTGTACTAGGTGCCCCTATTGGATTAAGCAGTTTAATGTATCTAATAATTTGTGTGGCAGCTTCCTATCTTAGAAATATAACTTTAAGACCTAGTTTATTAAAAGATTCTATATTTTTTCTTATAACAATTTTGATCGTAAACTCATTACTATTTATAATTTTAAATTTTATCTTTGGTTTTGAGACAAATTATTATGAACAAATAACAAGTATTATATGGACATTTTTATTATATTTTTTATTTTCAACTATATTTGATTTTTTTGATCATTACTTTTTAGGCAGAAATAATGTTAGGTGAAAATTTTGGTGTAAGAAAAGTTCAAATCATTAATAGAAGAATGTTTATTATTGGTGCTGCTAAAATTATTGTATTTACCGGAATAATAGTGCGATTATTTTCATTACAAATCACAGAGAATAAAAAATATTTAACTCTTTCTGATAAAAACAGACTACGTGAATGGCGGTTACCACCAGTTAGAGGAGAATTTTTAGATTATTTCGGAAATGTTATTGCTGGTAATTTAAAAGTATACCAGTTGCATGTTATTCCTGAAGAGGTTGAAGATTTTAATTATTTAATTTTAAGACTAAAGAAAATCTTAACTATTAGTAATAATCAGCTAAAAAAAATTATAAAGCAAAAAAATAATCAGAAATCATGGGAAACGTTAATAATTTCTAACAATTTAACCTGGGAGCAGTTTACAAAAGTTAATTATTTTTTACATGATTTGATGGGGGCAAAACCAGTTCTGTCTGTTTCACGTAACTATCCATTTAGTGAGAATTATACACATGTTTTAGGATATGTTAGTGAGGCTAGTGCAAAAGATATTTTAAACAATGAAGTGATAAAAAATAAGCACGTACCAGGTCTCAAAGTTGGAAAAAATGGTCTAGAAAAAACCTTTGAAAATGAGTTGATTGGTACCAATGGTATTGAAAGATATGAAGTGAATGCATATGGAAAACGAATTAGTCAACTTGATCACACAGACGGATTAAGTGGTAAGACAATAAAACTTACAATAGATACGGAAATTCAAAAACTATGTAATAAGCTTTTGAATAATAAAGCTGGCTCAATAAGCGCAATGGATATTTACACAGGTGAAATTATAGCCATGCAATCTTCTCCATCATTTGACCCTAATCTATTTCTCTTTGGAATTAATCAAGATGATTGGCAATTAATTAGAAACAATCCATTAAAGCCACTAATTAACAAAACTTTATCAGGCTTATATTCGCCAGGCTCAACATTCAAACCGATGGTAGCTTTATCTGCTCTAGAAAACGGAATTATTGATGAAAATTTTAGAGTTAACTGTACAGGAAAAACTGAAATGTATGGACAAACTTATCATTGTTGGAAAAAAAAAGGTCATGGTGTTGTGAACTTAAGAAGTGCAATGAAAGAGTCTTGTGATACTTATTTTTATGAAATCGCACGAAAGCTTGGTGTAGATCGTTTAAAAGTAACGTCAGTAAAGTTTGGTCTTGGTGAAAAAGTTTTAAATGAAACATTCAATAACGAGAAAAAAGGATTAATTCCAGATACCAAGTGGAAAAAAAATAATTTAGGAAAAGGTTGGGTTATAGGTGAAACATTAATCACAGGTATTGGACAAGGCTACACTCAAACTACACCACTTCAATTATGTCAAATGACAGCCCAACTTGCAAATGGTGGCTTTAAGATTTATCCAAAATTAATAATAGAAGAAAATAGTAAAACAGCGGAAGATATTAAGGTTATAATGAATGAAAACCGCAAACAATTAAATATAAAGAATAATGGATTGAAAGAAGCAACAAAACTTTTAGGACTAAACAAAATAGAACATGAACCATTATTTAAAAATTCTAAAAATATAAACTTAATTAGAGAAGCAATGTTTGCTTCAACCAATGAAGTTAGAGGAACATCTTATTCATCTAGAATTGAAGATCTGAAATATCAATTTGCTGGAAAGACAGGGACATCACAAGTTAAAAGAATTACAAAATTAGATAGAGAGCTTAATTTAAAAACATCTGAAATTCCATATGATGAAAGGGATCACGCATTATATATAGCTTTCGGACCATATAAAAACCCAAGGTACGCAATAAGTATTGTTATTGAGCACGGTGGATCTGGTAGTTCAGCTGCGGCACCAATGGCAAAGAAACTTTTTAAGTTAATTGTAGATAGACACAAACTTAGAGAGCAAGCTAGAATTAAGAAAACCACCAAAGTATAAATGCAACACAACACATTTACTACACAACCTTCTTTTTTTCAAAAATTAAAAAATTTTGATTTTATTTTGCTAACTTGTATTTTATTACTTGGTTTGATTAGTACTTTATCTATGTATTCAACAGATGGTGGAGAAGTTCTTTTTCACAGCAAAAGTCATATGTCAAAATTTTTAATCTTTTTTACAATGATGATTTTTATGTCATTTTTGAATATAAAGTTTTGGTATTACTTTGCTTATTTATTTTATATTGTTGTTTTATTTTTTTTAGTTTGGGCATCTTTATACGGTATTAAAGCTTCAGGGTCTCAAAGATGGATAAATCTATATTTCATTAATTTACAACCATCTGAATTAATGAAGATTGCAATAATAGCATGTCTAGCAAAATATTATCACCGAATACAACTAGATAAAATTAATAGTTTTCAAGCTATATTTATTGCTCTGGTGATTTTAATTTTACCAATTATGCTAGTTATAACTCAGCCTGACTTAGGAACTTCAATTTTAATTGCGCTGAGTGGATTGGTGGTTATTTGGCTTGCAGGAATAAATGTTAAATATTTTGTATACTCTTTTATAGTTTTATTAATCTCAATGCCTTTTGCTATAGCTTTATTAAAACCCTATCAAAAATTGAGAATTTTAACATTTCTTAATCCTGATCGTGATCCTTTAGGAGCAGGGTATCAAATCATTCAATCTAAAATAGCTGTTGGATCTGGTGGCTTAAGTGGCAAAGGTTTTTTAAAGGGGACTCAAAGCTATTTAGAATTTTTACCAGAAAAACATACTGATTTTATTTTTACATTATTTGCTGAAGAGCATGGTTTTTTAGGATCACTAGGTTTATTGTTAGTCTATATAATCATTATTTATAGAATATTAAGAATTGGTACCATCTCAAGAAGTTATTTTGCTAAACTTTTTTGTTATGGTTACGGATCTGCAATATTTTTTTATGTGACAGTAAATATGTCTATGGTTTTGGGTCTATTACCTATTGTTGGATCACCGTTGCCGATCATGTCATACGGTGGATCTTCAATGCTAGCAACAATGATTGGATTTGCAATTGTTATGAGTGCTAAAATTAATCACAAACAACTAATAGCTTAAGTATTTTAATGACTTATTTGTCGAATTTGTCGCGAGAATATCTAAATTTAAGAATTATATAAAGCGTCATGGAAAAAAATTTAAAAATTGGAATTGTAGGAGCTGGTATACAAGGTATTTCCAATGCTTTATTTTTACAAAAAAAAGGTTTTAGTGTAACAATTTTTGACAGAGATGAGCCTGGTAGTCCCGCAGCATCTTATGGCAATGCAGGTCATTTTTCTCCATATGCATCTGTTCCAATAAATAGACCTGATATTTTAAGTGATGTCCCTGCAATGCTTTTAAGCTCTACAGGTCCACTTGCCCTTAAATGGAACTATGTTCCAAAAATGGTACCCTGGTTTTTAAAGTTTATAAGAAACTGTACAACAAAAAAAATGATGCACACTGCTAAAAATATGCATCAAATTTTAGATTTAGCCTTACCTGCTTATGATGAATTATTTGATGAAATAGAACTTGGAGGATTAGTTGAAAAAAAAGGTATTTTATATATTTGGAATGATCAAAGTTTGAAAAGTAGAGAACTAGAAATTAAAGTTAGAAATGAACTCGGTGTTGACCAACAAGAAGTAACACCTAGAGAAATTCATGACTTAGAGCCAAATATAAAACCGATCTATCATGGAGGTGTTTATTATCAATATGGTAGACACGCTAGAAATCCTAAAAAAATTCTTTTAAAACTTTATGATCTTTTTTTAAAAAAGGGTGGCAAGTTTTTAAAAATGAATATCAAAGACATAAATTTTGAAGATGAAAAACCAGTTATAAAATCTGAAATGCAAAGCTTTCTGTTTGATAAAATTGTAATTGCTTGCGGTTCATTTTCAAAAAAGCTGACAGATAACTTAGATGAAAAAATACCTCTTGATACTGAGAGAGGGTACCATGTTCATTTTAAAGATTGTGATCATCTTTTAAGTAGACCGGTAATTTTCCAAAATAGAGGATTTGGTATTACGCCCATGGAGCAAGGGCTTAGAGTGGTGGGTACTGTTGAATTTGGTGGGCTAGATAATCCATTATCAAAATCAAGAGTTAAAAATTTAATTGATAATGCAAAATATATGATGGGTGATTTACCTGAGCATAAAGATGAGTGGCTTGGTTTTAGACCAACATTACCAGATTACTTACCAGTAATAGGACCTTCAAAAAAACATAAAAATGTGTTTTATTGTTTTGGACATCATCATTTAGGATGGACTTTAGGACCTATTTCAGGAAAAATAATCTCTGGAATGATTGCTGAAGAAAATACAAACCTAGATTTAAAGCCATATAGCTCTCTTAGGTTTAACTAAGTGATAAATAAAAATAATGTTGCTTATTTTTTTTTATTTTTTGCAGCTTTATTCTGGTCTGGAAATTTTTTAGTTGGAAAATTTGCTAGTCAATATGAAGTGCCTCCATTTTCATTAAATTTTTATAGATGGCTTTTTGCTTGGTTGATTTTAGCTCCATTCACAATTCAAGAAATATTGAAAAAAAGAAATTATATTTTAGAAAATTATAAATATTATATGATACTTGGAATAACAAGCGTCACCATATTCAACTCAATTGTTTATTACTCTTTAAATTTTACTCAAGTGATCAGTGGAGTATTAATGATATCAACAATACCTGTAATGATAATATTTATTTCTTCAATTTTAAAAATTGAAAAAACTAACACTTTCCAAATATTGGGAGTTGCATGCTCTTTTATTGGGGTAGTTTTAATTATAACTAAAGCAAATCTTGGAATATTATTGAATTTAGATTTTAATAAAGGTGATATTACGATGGTTTTTGGAATGTTGTCATGGGCCACATACTCAGCATTATTGAAGAAAAAAAAACATGAACTATCTCAATTAACATTATTAGAAGTAGTAATTTCATTTGGTTTTATTTTTTTAATACCTATTTATTTTATAGAATATCAAATGGGCTATAGAATTGTTTTGGATCAAAACTTTTACATGATTTTGTTTTATGTAGTTTTGTTTCCAGGTCTTATTTCTTTTATTTTTTGGATAAAAGGAGTTGCTTTAATTGGCGCTAATAGAGCAGGTGTTTTTTTGCATATGATGCCCATTTTAAGTGCAATTATGGCCATGATTATTTTTAATGAAAAATTTATGTTTTATCATATGTTGGGCGCAATATTTATTTTAACTGGAATTCTTTTATCAAATAGAAAGATTAAAAATGCTTAAAGTTGCTATCTTAGATGATTACCAAAATGTATCTCACCAATTTGTTAATCTAAAAAAATTATCTGGAAAATATGAATTTAAGATATTCAGCGAATCTTTTGAAGACGAAGCAGATGCTATTGAACAATTAGCTGACTTTGAGGCTTTGTTAATAATGAGAGAACGAACCCTTATTACTAAAAATTTAATTGATAATTTAAACAACCTTAAATACATCATCACAAGCGGCTCAAGAAATAAGGCCATAGATTTAGCTGCTGCTAAAAAGAGAAAAATTATAGTGTGTGGAACCGAGATTGATTTTGCAGGAACAACTGAATTAACTTGGGGTTTAATCTTAGGTTTAGCTAGAAATTTTAAAGAAGAAATTGACAATATGTATCAAGGGTATTGGCAATCAACTATTGGTTTAGAACTTAAGGGAAAAATTTTAGGTTTAGTAGGACTAGGAAGGGTTGGCTCTCAAGTTGCGAAAATTGGTAAAGCTTTTGGTATGCAAGTTATGGCTTGGAGTGAAAATTTAAACCTAGATACATGTAAAGAATTAGATGTGCTACCATGTAGTAAAGAAGATTTATTTCAAAATTCTGATTTTCTATCTATCCACGTTCAGGGTGGAGAAAGGTATAAAGAATTAATAAAATTAAAAGAGCTGGACTCAATGAAAAAAACTGCTTTTTTGATTAACACATCACGAGGTTCAATTATTAATGAAGATGATTTAATTATTGCACTATCAACTAATGTTATTGCTGGTGCAGGTCTTGATGTTTATGAAAAAGAACCATTGCCAGAGGGAAATAAGTTGAGGTTTTTACCAAATGCACTCCTAACTCCACACATTGGTTATGTTACAGCAGAAAATTATAGTATTTTTTATACTCAAATGATTGAAGGTCTTGAAGCCTGTGTGAATGGTAAGCCTATCCGTGTAATTGAATAGGAATGGAATTACCAGTAGTTAATCACGAGTCTTATTTTGCAAAAATAGGTGATGATCATAAATTTCCGATTAATAAATTTGGTGAACTTGCCAATTATTTAATAAATCAAAAAATTGTAAAACAATTTCACACACCTTACCCATGCTCATTTGAAACTTTAAATAGAGCTCATTCAGCAAATTATATTAACAATATAAAGAATAAAACATTAGATGAAAATGCAGTAAAAAAGATTGGCTTTCCTTTGGTTGACAGCGTAGTTCAAAGGTCTTTAGTAGCAACAGGAGGGACAGTATTAGCAGCCAAACTAGCTTTAAAATTTGGTATTGCTTGCAATACTGCTGGAGGTAGCCATCATGCAAATTATGATAGTGGAGCTGGTTATTGTGTTTTTAATGATGTAGCAGTTGCTGCACATTATTTATTAGATAGAGGATTAGCCAATAGAATATTAATTGTGGATCTTGATGTTCATCAGGGTAACGGTAACTCAGAAATATTCAAAGACAATAGGCATGTTTTTACTTTTAGCATGCACTCAAAAACTAATTATCCAGCTAAAAAATCTATTAGTGACTTAGATGTTGAGCTTGAAGATAATCTTGAAGATGATGCTTATATTAAAACTCTTAAATTTTATTTAAATGAGCTAAATAATGAAAATTTTGACTTTGTATTTTATGTGGCTGGAGTAGATATCCATTTTAATGATAGATTAGGAAAATTAAAAATTTCTGATGATGGAATTAGAAAAAGAGATGAGTCAGTGATTGAAAATTTCTTTTCTAAAAGAATACCATTTTGTGGTGTTTTGGGTGGTGGATATAATAAAGATTTTAATAAACTGGTAGAATTGCACTCTATATTACATCAAACTTGTGCTAAATTTATTTAATCTATGGAAAAAAAAATTAACAAAAATCTAACATCAGAACAAAAATTAGTTTTATTTGAAGAGGGAACAGAAGCTCCTGGTACTAGTGAATTAAATCATGAAAAAAGAGAAGGAAGTTTTCATTGTGCTAACTGTGGAGAAAAATTATTTGATTCAACTACTAAATACGAAAGTGGTTCAGGTTGGCCCTCATTTTATCAATCTTTACCCGATGCATTTGAAACTAAAACAGATACTTTACTAGGGTACGAAAGAGTAGAATATCATTGTAAAAAATGTGGTGGACATCATGGTCATATTTTTGAAGATGGTCCAAATCCTACAGGTAAAAGGTATTGTAATAATGGTGTTTGTTTAACCTTTAAACCAAAAGAATAAATTTTTTAATATTAAAAAACCCAAAATAGGTTTTTAACTATTTGTACTTAGATTTTATTTAGATATACATACTTTCAACTCTACATATAATTCTATGAAAAAAATAATTTTAATATTAATATCAATTCTTTTTGCATCAAATGTTTATGCGCATTCTACTAAGGGTGTAACTCCTGACTTTGATTATAACCAAAATTGTACAAAAAAAAGATCAGTATTAAATTATATCAAAAAACACAGACTATATAATGTAGATAAAGGTGAAATAATTAAATTTAATTCATATACAGCTTTTGATGTACAAAATGTAATCAGTGGAGCATATAAAAAAAACCCAATAGAAATAACTGGCTTACTTACTTTACCTAAGGGTAATGCCAAGGTTCCAATTGTAATTATTACTCATAGTAGTGGTGGACCAGTAATGTATGTCTGGAACGACTTTAATTACCATGCTTATAGAAACCTTTTAGATGCAGGAATGGGTGTAATGTTTATTGATAATTTTTGCCAACGAGGAGCAAGAGAAACATATAGAGACCAATCTAGAGTACCAGCTATAAGCGGTGCAATTGATGCAATGATGGCTTTAGAATTATTAAAATCTCACCCAAGATCAAATGGTAAATTTGGAACTACTGGACACTCAAGAGGTGGAACGAACTCTCTTTATTTAGGGGAGGTTAAATTCACATCGAATTTTGTTGAAGGAACAAAAGGTTTTGATGCAATTCTTGGTGAAGCAGCTGAATGTAGATTGGCAGGTTTATTTTTAGAACCTGAGTTAACATCTAATACAAAATTACTTTATGTTCATGGTGAATTAGACAATTATACCTTAGCAAAAGATTGTGAGGCACATGTAAAAAGAATTAAAGCAAAACCAGGACAAATAAAAATTGATATTAAAGAGGGGTGGTATCATGATTGGCATGCTGGCTTTAAACCAAAAAAAGTTAAAGCACAAAACTTGAATGAGTGTCCAGAAATATTTGTTGATAATAATGGCTTTGTCGTAGGTCCAATGATTGATCTTGTTTTAAATAAATACAAAATTTTTCCATCTATGGAAGCTGCCAGAAAAGCTTCAGAAGATGAACCGGTTAAAACATTCAAAAAAATGTTTAAAATATTTAAACAAGAAAAATGTATTAAAAGAGGTGTTATGATAGGTGGTAAACATATAGATGAATATATGCCTCAGTTTATGAACTTCTTCAAAGAAAACTTACTTTAGAACTCAGTGGTTAAAAAAAAACCAAACGAAGTAGTTTATCATGTGTTATCGCATCACATTGATCATTACAGACAATCTAAAAAAATATTCAAGACTGATTATGACTCTCACATGATAACAGTCGCAGTGTTTACACATTTTTTGTATGGAACTCTCAACCCATCACATAAAAAATACTTACATGAAGATTTGGAGTGGGGTGAAATGTATCCACTTGTAAAAGGCTTATCAAAAAATAAAAAATAATATTCAGATAAATTATCACTATTTTCTCTATCTCATATACTGGATGTGCCAAAAGAAACTATTCGTAGAAAAGTTGACGCACTATGTAAAACTAAACAGTTAGAGTATTCAGTTAAAGATGGAGTAACTGTTGGAGATAACTTCGAAGTATTGGCAAAAAAAATGGCTCCTATTGATCTATTGTCAATAAACAAAGCCATCAAGGCTATTGAAAAAAATGGTGGAGTTTCTAAAATTCTTAAAAACATTAAGTGACCAAAATAAAAACCCATTATGGGTTTTTATTTTCTATTTAATATGATTCTTTGCGGTAAACATCATTATTAATGAAATTTTTTTTTATATCAATTATCGCTACACTATTCTTCACAGCAGCTAATGCAGATGTTAAAAGGCAAGCTTTGTCTAAAGCTTCTGAAAAAATATCTTCAACTATAGGAAATTTAATACCAGGTGAAGGTGTAACTGAAGTTTCAGTTGAAATTAGAGAGGAAAATAATCCTGATTTTGAAATATTAGGAGTAAGAGATATTTTGTCAAAAGAAAATTCAAATTTATTCACTCAATTTAGTATTCATAATAATGAAGTTAATGGAGATAATAGATATATTGGAAACTTAGGTCTTGGATACAGATTTTTAAATTCTGATAAATTTATGCTGTTTGGTATTAATTCATTCTACGACACGGACATTCAAGAAGGTCATTCTAGAGTAAGTTTGGGCCTTGAAGCAAAAGCTTCAATTTTAGATTTTACTTTTAATCAATATCAAAAAACAACCAATCAAAAAATTATAGATGGAACTAAAGAACAAGTTTTAAGTGGAAATGAATATAATCTAAGCTCACAAGTGCCTTATATGCCTTGGACTACTTTGAACCTTCAAGGGTATAGATGGGAAAATGAAAAAGCTGTAAATGACACCAAAGGTAATGTGTACTCATTGGAGATGGCTTTAAATCCATCATTACAATTTGATATATCTAGAGATGTTTCAAGTGTTAATGGAGTAGATGATGTTGATATTGCTAAATTAACTTTTGTATATCCACCAAGAGAAAATAAGCCAACATTGCGAGATGGATTAGTTTCAAATGTTGCATTTGTTAAAGAAAATATGGAAAATAAATTGAAAGAAAAAGTAAGAAGAAATAATAATCTAGTAGTAGAAATTCAGGGAGCAGTAATTATAACCAGTCAATAATTATGAAAAAAACATTTCTTATATTCTTATTTTATTTAGTATTTTTTAATTCTAAAGTTATGGCTTTAACAGGTGAAGCCACAACATATGGAATAACAATGACAAGAATTGAACTTTGTGATGCCACTAGTACAGACACTGCATGTAATGGTTCAGTTATACTTTATTCAGGAGATTCAGGGGTGGTTAATATTGCAAGCACTTCAGCTGGAGCAGCAGCAGCAAGTTTAGGAAATTTATCAGCAGCACAATTTGGAACAACCTACACTTATCTTCAGATAACAATGGAAAGAGCTATGTCGCTTGCTGGAACTGTTGTGAGTGGAAGTGATAGCTGTTCAACAATTGCAAGTAATGGTGGAACGGATGTAAAAAATGGCAAAGGTGCCGCAACTGCAACCGAAGTATCAGGAACTTATTATGCTGGAGTACCTGGTGGATCATCAATATCAGATTTTATAAATAGCACTACAGCAGGAGATGGAACAGGTACAGATTCAGCAATAGGAGCAATTGATTCAGGTGATGATTATTTTGAATGGAGAGAAAAATTAACAGCACCTATCTCAATGGTAGCTGGTAAAATTCCAACGGTAGAAATTGCATTTGGCACAACAACTGCTTTAGGCTACCTAGAACAAGCAGGAATGGCTACAGACTGCGCAGAAACAGCAGCTGCTAACCAAGGATTTTACGGTAATATACCAGATATAACTATTACTATTAAGTAATTGTTACTTTAATAAATCTTGAAGTTTATTTTCTTTTTCTAAAGCTCTAACATCATCATAGCCGCCAATGTGTTGATCATCAAAGAAAATTTGAGGAACAGTTCTTTTACCATTTGCTTTTGTAATCATTTCATCCATCGCACCATCAACTGTTGCAATATTAATCTCTTTATATTCAGCATTGTTTCTTGCTAATAATTTTTTTGCTGCATCACAAAAACCACAAAGTGGTCCTGTATAAATTGTTATATTTTTCATAAGTAGTTAATAATCACCTTTTTTAATTTTACTAGTAATTTCTTTCCTAGAATATTCAAATTTTTTTCTGTGTTTTATACTTTTTTGATTAACTCTCTTTCTCCACAATCTAAAAGAAACTGGCTTTATAGATCTTCTCATAATCTTGATTACTTCAGCTTCTGTCTTTCCTGTCTTTTCCTCAATTTCCTCAAAAGTAATACGGTCTGCCCAAGCCGCCCAGATGATCCAGTCAGGGTCTGATATATGGGGTTCTGGATTTTTAACCCTAGTTGTGGGGGTGTGACCTTTTTTTTTCATGGATTTCTTATATTTCAAAAAAATGATTAATGCATTTATTTTATCAGCATGGTAATATGATTTTACGATAGTCCTATTTAGCCATCTTTAGCTCCCGGTTTTATTTAGGACTATCCAAACGATTAAAATGCTCCCCTTAAATTATTTTCTTTTTCTTCAAATAATCTTATTTTTATTTATTACACCTGGAACTCCTAGAATTGTGATCATTTCATATTCAATGAATTATGGAGTTCAAAAATGTATTTGGACTGCACTAGGAGATGTTACTGCAAATATTATTCAAGCAACTTTAGTAATTTTTGTTCTTGGATCTTTTTTTATCGACAACCCAAATTTTTTAAATATTTTTAAGTGGGTGGGGATAGCTTATTTACTTTATCTTGCTTATGACATTTATAATTCAAGACCAAAAGACATTAGTACAAATAATATTTCTTCTAAAAGTTTTCTTTCATTCTTTAAAGATGGATTTTTAGTTGCAGGAACAAGCCCCAAGGCTTGGATGTTTTTCCCTTTGATCTTTCCACAGTTTATTGACTTTAACGGAAATTATACTGTTCAATTTTTAATTTTAATAACAACCTATGTAGTTCTAGATTTTTTATCTTTAATTGCTTATGCGGTACTTGCTAGAAAATTAATTGTTTGGATTAAAGCAAATCCAAAAGTTATAAATACAATTTCAGCGTGTGTATTAATATTTATTGCAATTATCATTGCCGTTATTCAAAAATATTAAGTCGCAACCTTTATTACAGACTTGTTTGTTCTATGATTTAGGAGTTTAATTAATTTTTAAATTTAAAACTAATAGAGGAAAAATAAAATGAAAATCAGAAATATACTTATTACTTTAGTTTCTGCTATCGCCCTTTTAATTTCAGCTTCAACAATATCTTTTGCAAAAGTTGTTGGTGATAAAATTATTTTAGGTGCAGCTGTTTCATTGACTGGAAAATATTCATCTAATGGTGTTCATACTCAAAACGGCTACAACTTAGCAGTTGAGAGAATTAACAGCATGGGTGGTGTTAAAGTTGGTGGAAAAACTTACAAGTTTGATATTATTTATTATGATGATGAATCAAACTCAGGAAGAGCAGCTCAACTTGCAGAAAGATTAATTCAACAAGATGGTGTTAAGTTCATGCTTGGGCCATACAGCTCAGGACTTACAAAAGCTATGGCTCCTGTAACTGAAAAATATGAAGTTCCTATGGTTGAAGCAAACGGTGCGTCTAGATCGTTATTCACTAAAGGCTACAAATATTTATTTGCAGTACTTGCTCCAGCGAACTTATATCTTGATGTAGCAATTGATCTTGCAGTTGAAAAAAATGGTGGAAAACCAGTTAAGATTGCAATGGCATTCGAACAAGACGCTTTCTCACAAGATGTGAGATTAGGTATTGTTGAAGCTGCTAAAAGAACTGGATCAGAAATCATTATAGATGACAAATTACCAAAAGA